>DHKFJ23503__coassemble_727_pt1 | contig 22692 bp, 26 predicted proteins | sample DHKFJ23503__metabat2_low_PE_011 | metagenome-assembled genome bin DHKFJ23503 | reverse complement strand
CTGCGTACCGGTGTGATGGCCGGGACCTCGTGCCCGACGAAGACGATGCGCGAGATCATCGACATCCTCGGGATCGAGGAGATCGGCATCTGCTACGGCATGACCGAGACCTCACCGGTCAACCACCAGACCATGCCGGATGACCCGGTGGAGAAGCGGGTCGAGACCGTCGGCCGGGTCGGGCCGCACCTGGAGGTGAAGATCGTCGACGCTGACGACGCCACCGTGTCCCGTGGCACCCAGGGCGAGCTCCTGGTCCGTGGCTACTCGGTGATGCAGGGCTACTGGGATATGCCGGAGAAGACCGCCGAGGCGATCGACGCCGAGGGCTGGATGCACTCCGGCGACCTGGCCACCATGGACACCGAGGGCTACGTGCAGATCACCGGCCGGATCAAGGACATGGTCATCCGCGGTGGGGAGAACATCTACCCCCGGGAGATCGAGGAGTTCCTCTACGAGCACCCGGACATCGCCGACGTCCAGGTCATCGGCGTCCCCGACGAGAAGTACGGGGAGGAACTCATGGCCTGGATCATCCTGGACGAAGACGCCGTCGCGGACGGCAGGACACTGACCGCCGATGACATCCGTACCTTCAGTGACGGGAAGCTCGCCAAGTTCAAGATCCCGAAGTACATCCACATCACCGAGGTTTTCCCGATGACGATCTCCGGCAAGGTCCGGAAGGTCGAGATGAGGGAGAAGGCCATCGGAATCCTCGGTCTCTACTCCAACGGAGGAAAAGCATGACCAAACTCATCAGTGCGCAGGCGGCCGTGAACCTCATCCCTGACGGCGCGACTCTCGCTGTCGGCGGATTCGGTGTCTGCGGTATCCCGCAGGTGCTGCTCGCCGAACTGGCGCAGCGGAGCGTCGGCAACTTCGAGGCGGTCTCCAACAACGCCGGCCTGGACGGTCGTGGTCTGGGCCTGCTCCTGGAGACCCGGCAGCTCAGCAGGATCGTCGCCAGCTATGTCGGCGAGAACAAGGAGTTCGCCCGCCAGTACCTGGAGGGCGAACTGGAGGTGGAACTCACCCCGCAGGGCACCCTCGCTGAGCGACTCCGTGCCGGAGGCTCCGGCATCGGAGCCTTCTACACGGCGGCCGGCGTCGGCACCCCGGTGTCCGACGGAGGAATGGTGTGGAAGTACGGACGCGACGGATCGGAGGATCCCGTTGACGGCGCCGTCATCTCACCGGCCAAGGAGACCCGTGACATCGCCGGTCGGACGCAGGTCCTGGAGCATGCGATCACGGCGGACGTGGCGCTGATCCGCGCCGAGGTCGCCGACACCGCCGGCAATCTCCGCTTCCATGAGACCGCCCGGAACTTCAATCCGCTCGCCGCGATGTCCGGCCGTGTCTGCATCGTCGAGGCGGAGAAGGTCGTGGCCAAGGGAGAGCTTGCCCCGGACGACATCCACCTCCCGGGGATCTACGTCCACCATGTCGTGGAACTCACCCCGGAACAGGCAGCGGACAAGATGATCGAGAAGGAGACCACGCGATGAGCTGGAACAGGCAGGAGATGGCGGCACGGGCGGCGCAGGAGCTGCAGGACGGCCAGTACGTGAACCTCGGTATCGGGCTTCCGACGCTGGTGCCCAACTATGTGCCGGACGGGGTGGACGTCACCCTCCAGTCAGAGAACGGCATGCTCGGCATCGGACCGTACCCGGTGGCGGGGGAGGCCGATCCCGATCTGATCAACGCGGGCAAGGAGACGGTCACCGCGATGCCCGGGACGTCCTACTTCGATTCCGCGATGAGCTTTGGGATGATCCGCGGCGGAAAGATCGACCTGGCCATTCTCGGCGGCATGGAGGTCAACGACCGCGGAGATATCGCCAACTGGATCGTGCCCGGCAAAATGGTCAAGGGGATGGGCGGAGCGATGGACCTCGTGGTCGGCGCACAGCGGGTCGTGGTGGTCATGGAGCACCGTAGCCGGGACGGGCGGTCGAAGATCGTCTCCGATATCTCCCTGCCGCTCACCGGAACGGGGGTGGTGGACCGGATCATCACCGATCTCTGCGTCCTCGACCGCACCCCGGAGGGCCTCGTCATCGCCGAACTGGCGCCGGGGGTGACCGAGGAGGAGGTGATGGCTGCGACGGATGCACCAGTTCTCCCGAACACCTGACGGAAATTCTAGATCCAGACATAATGGGAGGGGAGTAAGCGCCCCTCGCAACCCCCGCTGACCTGTACTTTTTCCGAAGAAAGGGATGACGAACCATCATGAGTGCTGCATCCGCCCCGCCCCCACCCCCGAGGACATCGTCATCGTCGGTGCCTCGCGCACCGCCCAGGGCAAGATGCTCGGGGCCCTGGCCTCGAAGACGGCCGTGGACCTCGGTGCGACCGCCATCAGTACCGCACTTGAGCGCGCCGGTGTCGCCGCTGAGACTGTCGGCCACGTCATCATGGGCCAGGTCGTGCAGGCCGCTGCCGGTCAGAACCCGGCCAAACAGTCCGCTGTCGCCGCCGGTGTGCCGGTCTCGACCCCGGCCGAGACCGTGAACAAGGTCTGCCTGTCGGGTCTGGACGCGGTGATCCACGGTTCCCGTCTGCTGCGTCTCGGGGACGCCGAGGTCGTTGTCGCCGGTGGTCAGGAGTCGATGACCAATGCTCCGCACCTGGCCGCCGGTGTGCGTGCCGGGGCGAAGTTCGGGTCCCTGGCGCTGCAGGATTCCCTGGAGCGTGACGGTCTGACTGATCCGGTGCACGGTACCGCGATGGGTGTGGAGACCGAGGAAGGTAACACCACCCGGGGTATCACCCGCGCCGAGCAGGACCGGGTTGCCGCGCTGTCGAATCAGCGGGCCGAGGCCGCGATCGCTGACGGTACTTTCGCCGATGAGATCGCCCCGGTGGAGGTCAAGACCCGCAAGGGTGTGACTGTCGTGGACACGGACGAGGGTGTGCGCCCCGGGACGACCGAGGAGTCTCTGGCGGGCCTGCGTCCGGCGTTCGCCAAGGACGGGACGATCACTGCGGCGTCGGCCTCGCAGATCTCCGACGGTGCTGCGGCGGTGGTGCTGACCACCCGCGCGTATGCGGAGGCCAACGGCCTTCAGGTGGTTGCTGCGTTGGGTGCCTATGGTCAGACCGCGGGTCCGGACACGTTCCTGCATTCCCAGCCGGCGCAGGCGGTCGCTGCCGCGCTGGGTAAGGCCGGCTGGGAGGCGTCAGATCTGGATTTCCTGGAGATCAACGAGGCGTTCGCTGCGGTGGTGGTGCAGTCGCTGCGGGACCTGGACTACCCGCTGGAGCGGACCAATATCCACGGTGGCGGTATTGCGTTGGGTCATCCGATCGGTTGCTCGGGTGCGCGTCTGGTCGTCGCTGCGGCTCATGAGCTGAATCGTCGGGGCGGCGGTAAGGCCGCCGTGTCGCTGTGCGGGGGCGGTGGTCAGGGTGACGCCCTGATCCTCTGGCGCTGATCCTCTGGCGCTGACTCCTGATCCGGTGGATCAGTGCCGGTAGGTGGCGATGACCCCGTCACCACCCTCCCCGGAGCTGAGGGTGCGCACACTGCCACCCTTCGCCAGTGTGCTGGCCAGCGCGCGGTCTGCGAACGCGACGTCGCTGACAGATCCCCGGTCCCGTGGCAGATAGAGCGTGTCCACCCGGCCCTCGTCGGCTGCAGACACGATCTCTGCCAGGGTGGTCGACCCGCGTTCGGCGCTGACTTCGGTCAGCGCATTCTCCCGGAGAGCGGGTTCAGCGGCATCGCGACGGGCGGTGATGATGCGCCAGGCCGCCGACCGTAGATCGCCGGGCGCGCTGTGTTCCGGATTGCCGGGGATGACCTCGTCGACGATGACCGGGTAACCGCACACCTTCCGGAACACGGGGAGGTGCTCCTCGACAGTGGCGAGCACCAGCGGCTGGGACCGGGCGGTGCCCAGTTCCCTCTCGACGCCTTGGCCGACTTCCCGGAGGAACTCCTCGGTGAGCATGCCGGCGTTGTCGGCTGCGCCGCCGTGGCCGTGGAACGCGACCGAGTCCCGCCCGGTACTCCGGCCCTGGATCTGTCGTTCCGGGACCTCCTCGATCACGTCGTCGTAGCTGGCGGGGATGGAACCCAGCGGAAGTTCCCGGATGCTGTTCCTGGTCGCATCGAACAGTCGGACGCTGTTCTTGGCGAGGGCGAGGATGTAGCAGCTCCCGGAGCCTTCGATCAGCGGGGCGAGGGGGAGGAGGTGGAAGGACAGCCCGACTGTGGCGGATTCGTCGACCTCCACCGGGATCCGGATCACGCGGTGGAAGCTGCGGGACGCGAAGACGGCGAGTCCGCGACTCTGTTCCCGCCAGAAGAGCGGGTCGTCGATCTCGGTGCGGACCGGATCAAGGATGGAAGTGTCGGAACCCAGGCTGTCAGCCGCCTGCTTGACCAGGGCGTTGAAGGTGCGTCGGACGACGTCCGACTCAGCACCGGTGGGATCGGAGGGGAGGTAGAGGGTGACTTTCGGTCCGTCGGTGGTGTCGGCGGTGAGGATGTCGGACAGGTCGAGGGAATCGACGGTGCCCTGCGGGTTCTTGGCGGTGCCCACGGTGATCACTCCTTGTGGTGGGATGGGGATCTACACCCCACCGTAGGGTGATTTCGGCGTACCGCCACCGGGGCCCCTGTACGGGGTGGGCGTCAGTCAGCTCGCCAGCGGGACGCCGTTGGCATCCGTGCGGTACTGGCCACCACCGGCGAGGATCACGATGAACTCGACGAAAGCCCAGATCGGCACCGCAATGAGGAACAGGATCGGGACAACCAGCCAGAAGAAGAAGCAGCCGATGAGGAACAGCACCAGCTGGGTCGTCGCCTTGGCGGTGTAGCCCAGGTAGAAGTTATGGACGCCCAGGGATCCGAGGAAGAAGGCCAGCAGCGCGGCGGCGATCCTCGACTTGGGGGCGTAGTTCACCGGGTAGCCGGGCTGGCCGTAGGCCATCATCGCGTTCGGCTGGTACCCGGGCTGTGCGTACTCCGGCTGTGCGTGACCCTGCTGCGGGTACTGCTGCGGGTAGCCGGGCTGCTGGTAGCCGGGGTAACCCTGCGCGGTGGGGTCAGCGTAGGGCTGCTGCTCCTGATACGGGTCCTGGGGCTGGTACGGCTGCTAGTCGCCGTTGGCGAAGGGGTTGGACACGGGGAGCTCCTCGACAACTCAAAGGTTCAGGTACCGGACCGTCCGGTTCACGCACCCTAACCTATCAGTTGTTCTCATCCCAGAAGTAGGGCGATGACAGCAATCGACGGAATCGACAGCAGGGTGCTCACCACTCCGGCGTCCCGGGCGAGCACCGTGTTCGTCCCGAACCGCTGTGAGTAGGTGAAGACGTTCTGCGCGGTGGGGAGCGCGGCGACGACCACGAAGGCCAGCAACGCGCCCCCCGACGCGTCGAAGAGCAGCCGGGCCAGGGCATAGGCGATGAGCGGGTGGATGACCGTCTTCACCACGGCCGCCGCCCACACACTGCGCTTCGGACTGGTTGATCCGAGGACGCGCACCTGCGCCATCGACATGCCGAAGGCGATGAGGGCGACCGGCACGGCAGCTCCGGCGAGGGTGGAGACCGGCTCGGCGATGAGCTCGGGCAGCGTCCAGTCAGCGGTGGTGCGTAACGTGGCGAGGATGATGCCCGCGACGGCGGCGATGATGAGCGGATTGCGGACGATACCGACCACCAGCTCGCGGACCAGTGGTCCGATGCCGCGGTGGGCGGTCGCACCGTCGTCCTCCATCCGGGCCTGGCGCCGGGTGGAGACGTCCAGCAGTAGGACGACCGCCGGGCCGTAGACCGCGGTCTGGAAGATGATCACCGGCAGGGACGCCGTAGGGTCACCGAGAACATGGGTGACCAGGGGGACGCCGAGGTTTGACCCGTTGCAGTAGGAGCAGGCCAGCAGCGTCACGAGACTGTCCGTGATGTTGCGTCCGGCGAGGTGCCGGAACCCCAGGAACCCGACGAGTCCGGCCAGGACGGAACTCAGGACGACCACGGCGAGATTCTCGCCGAAGACGTCGGCCAGGTCAGCCTGGGAGAGGAAGTTGATGAGCAGTGCCGGCGTCGCGATCCAGAACACGAACATGTTCAGGGTGTAGACGGCCCGCGGGCCGAGCAGGTCCCGGCGTCCGACGAGGAATCCCAGTGCGATGACGATGACCACCACGAGGAATCCACTGAGTACGTCGAGCATCGGTCCATTAGACCACGGGCGGTGGGACCCGGCTCAGGCAGGGATCAGAACGTGGGGCGGGTGCTCACCACGTAGGTCTTCGCCCACTGATCCGTGAAGGACTGCCGGTACGGATCCTTGGAGATCGTCACGCCGAGCGCAGCCGGGATACCGACATTCGCCACCCACCCGATGACGGGGATGAAGCTCAGCACCGAGCTGATGAGGTACCAGCTGTTGCGCAGGAAGGACGCCTGGAACGTCGGAAGCTGACCGTCGACATCGACGACCTTCATCTTCAGTGCCATCTTGCCGACGGTCTGCCCCTTCCAGATCTCCATGCCGATGCGGTAGACCAGCCAGACGACGATGCTGATGACACTGACGAGGTAGAAGCCACCCATGGCGAGGTCGGGACCGGTGCCGTTCCCGTCCCACCGCTCCAGGTCGTCGATCCAGGTGTTGATGTCGTCCCACAACACGACGGCCCCGATGAACGCCATGACGACGCCGACCACCAGCAGGTCGATGACATAGGCACCCAGTCGGGCACCGGCGCCGGGGTAGGGGGAGACGAGCGGGTACCCGGCCGGGGGGAACCCGCCCTGCGGGTAGTTGCCCTGGGGCATCCCGTTCTGAGGGACACCTCCCTGGGCATAAGGGTTCTGGTTGTCGTCGGGACCGTAGGGGTTGCTCATGGGGCGCGCTTTCTACCGGGCGTTGACCACGTAGGACTTCGACCACTGGTCGAAGGTGTGCTGGCGGTACGGACTACGGGCGATCGTGAATCCGAGCACCGCGATGAGGATCACGGAGACGATCTGTCCGATGGAGCCGACGAACATCCCCAGCAGGAAGACGGCGATGTACCAGGAGTTGCGCTTGAAGGACGCACCGGCGGTCAGCAGCTTCCCGTCGGCGTCGACAACCTTGATCTTCAGCGCCATCTTGCCGAGGGTCTGCCCCTTGCGTACCTCCATGACGACCCTGTACACGAACCAGATCACCAGGGTGATGACGCTGGCGATGAGGAGGTTGCCCGCATCCATGACCGGGGCGGAGCCGGGCTCGCCGGCGTCCTGCCAGGCCTGGAACTTGTCGGAGTAGTCCGAGATGTCGCTGCCGGCGATGGTCATGATGAGGATCATGCCGATGATGCCGATGAGGATGTTGTCGATGACCAGGGCACCCAGTCGCTTCCCCGGGCCGGGGTAGGCGTTCCTGTCTGTCGCTCCGGTGAGCGGTGCGCCGTCGTCTGTGGCGTCGCCGCCGGAGTAGGCGTTGTAGGAGGGCAGGGAGCCGGATCCGGTGGACGCGTCCGCGGACCTGTCGTCCGGCTTGTCGTCATCGGATGCGAAGGGGTTGGTCATCTGGGTGCTTTCTGCAGGGTCGTAGGTGTCGTAGGTGTCGTAGGTGCAGGGGGTGTCGCGGTTACCGGGAGCGGACGACGTACGCCTTGCCCCACTTGTCGGAGAAGGACTGCTTGAACTGGTCGTTGGAGATGGTGACGCCGACGGCGATGCACACGCCGAGATTCAGCAACCAGCCGAGGAACGGGATCATGCCGACCACGGTGGACACCACGTACCAGAGGTTACGCATCAGGGAGTCCTGGGCGGACAGTGTCGCACCGCCGGCATCGACGACCTTGAGGCCGAGGGCCATCTTACCGAGCGACGCTCCGGTCGTGACCTCCATGCCGATCCGGTAGGCCAGCCAGATCACCAGCGAGATGAACTGCATACCGATCTGGGCGGCGAGTGTGATCGAACTGAAGTCGACGAAGATCACCGCGATGACGCCGGTGAGGATCCACACGACGACGAAGTCGATGAGGAGTGCTCCGAGACGGGCACCGGGACCCGGGTAGGCGCTCCCTGCCATGGGTGCCGCGTAGGCGTTTGTCGGGCCGGTGGGGCCGGAGCCTGCGTAGGCGTTGTAGGAGGGGAGGGGCCCGCACCGCCGGTGGTGCCGGCGGAGCGGTCGGCGTCCTCCTGACCGCGGTCATCACTGAACGGGTTCTCTGGGGTTCCGGAGGGCGTAGACATGAGCTGTCCCTTTCATCGAGGGCGGTAGGAAACCACCCACCACGCTACCCGACCAACGACTGAACCCCGCTCCGGGGACAACCGGGGCGGGGTTCAGGTGTCTGTGTAAACGCTCTGCGGGAGAGCAGTAGTCCGTGTCACCGGACTACGGTGCTGAAGTCAGCGGGTATCAGCGGCTGTGGAACGGCAGGAGTGCCATCTCACGGGCGTTCTTGACCGCGGTGGCGACCTGACGCTGCTGCTGCGGGGTGAGGCCGGTGACGCGGCGGCCGCGGATCTTGCCACGGTCGGAGATGAACTTACGCAGCAGGGCGTAGTCCTTGTAGTCGACGGTCTCGATACCCTCTGCCTTGAGCGGGTTCTTCTTCGGGCGACGGGACTGCTCGATCCGCGCCTTCTTGTGATTGGTGCGTGCCTTCATTGTGTGGGCTCCCCTTTACCAGCTGGACTTACGGACGCCCGGCAGCTCACCGCGGTGAGCCATCTCGCGGACGCGGACGCGGGACAGACCGAACTTGCGGAGGTAACCGCGGGGACGGCCGTCGGCGGCGTCACGGTTGCGGACGCGGACCGGAGAAGCGTCGCGCGGCTGGCGGTTCAGTTCGAACTGCGCATCCGCACGCTCCTGATCGGAGGAGTTCGGGTTCTTGATGATCGCCTTGAGCTCGGTACGACGCTCGGCGAAGCGAGCGACGATCTCCTTGCGCTGCTCGTTCTTCGCGATCTTGGACTTCTTCGCCATAGGTTAACGCTCCTCGCGGAACTCGACGTGCTTGCGAGCGATCGGATCGAACTTCTTGAGGGTGATCCGGTCGGGGTTGTTCCGCTTGTTCTTGCGGGTCACGTAGGTGTAACCGGTGCCCGCGGTGGACTTCAGCTTGATGATGGGGCGGATATCATTACGTGCCATCAGATCTTCTCCCCACGTGCGCGGATCTTGGCCACGACGGACTCGATGCCGTCACGGTCGATGGTCTTCAGGCCCTTGGTGGACACGCTCAGCGTGACCGAGCGACCCTCAGAGGGCAGGTAGAACGAACGGCGCTGGATGTTCGGGTTCCAGCGACGGTTCGTGCGGCGGTGCGAGTGCGAGACGGACTTGCCGAAACCCGGCTTCCGTCCCGTGACCTGGCAATATGCCGACATGGGTATCTTTCTCCTTCCGCAACGTGCAGCCGGACGGGGTGCCGCACCTGCAGTGGAGACGCCACTGTGAACCCTCACGTCTAGACGGGACGAGAGGTGGTTGGGGCACTGTCGGAGCCGGTCGCGCGTGCGATGACGTTTACTAAGACAACAGCGGTGGACCACGCTACCTGATTGAGGCGGCACATCCTAATCCCCTTGTGGGATGGCGATGTGCGGGCGGCGAGCAGGTGGTCTGCGGTGTCCGGATGGCCCAGGATTTCCCGGTGGAGGCATCAGGGGGTACGATATCTCCTCGTGCTGTGCCCGCTACTGTCAGGCATCCAGACCGCGGGGTCTCCTCCGGGTCACTGGGGCTCTGGCGGCGTCACCGGGCAAAGCTGAAAGAACACCCACTCACAACCCGACCCAGGCACGACCCCGTCCGAATGGTGGGGGACCGACCTGGTGCACAACCCTGAGGGATTGAGAATGAAGAACGATATCCACCCCGACTACCACCCGGTGGTCTTCAAGGACGCCAGCACTGGCCACCAGTTCCTGACGCGCTCCACCGCCACCTCCGACCGCTCCGTGGAGTGGGAGGACGGCAACGAGTACCCGCTGATCGTCGTTGACGTCACCAGCGAGTCCCACCCCTTCTGGACCGGTGCACAGCGTGTCATGGACACCGCCGGCCGCGTCGAGAAGTTCCAGCGTCGTTACGGCAACCGCGTTCGCCGTACCAAGAAGTCCGAGAACTCTTAAGAACTAGGAGGCTAGAGAACAATGGCAGTTCCGAAGCGCCGTCTTTCCCGCGCCAACACCCGCTCCCGTCGTTCGCAGTGGAAGGCCGACAACGTCGCCCTGCAGACCGTCAAGGTCCAGGGCCGCGAGGTCCAGATCCCGCGTCGTCTGGTCAAGGCCGCCCAGCTCGGCCTGGTCGAGCTGGACTAGCTCGCCTGACCGGTGGAACACGGTCCGGGGTGTGACCCGGATCAGTTGCACCTGAGAAGACCGCCCCCTGTCACTCGGTGAGAGGGGGCGGTCTTTCTGTCAATTTACTGTAGGAGCGGCGATTTCATGTCCACATCCCGCAGTGATGTTGCACAATAGCGGGATGAAGATACTTGTTGTCGATGACGACCAGTCGGTCCGGGACTCGCTCCGGAAATCCCTCACCTTCAACGGATATGACGTGGTGTCCGCGACCGACGGCGAGGACGCACTCGCCCGGGTCCGTCAGGAGTCCCCGGATCTGCTGATCCTGGACGTCGAGATGCCGACCCTCGACGGACTGGCGGTCTGCCGTGAGCTTCGCAGCACCGGCAGCGACGTCCTGATTCTCATGCTGGCTGAGAAGGCCGACGTTGCCGATCGCGTCGCCGGTCTGGACGCCGGTGCGGATGACTTCATGGCCAAGCCCTACGCGCTGGAGGAGATCCTCGCCCGGGTGCGTTCGCTGCACCGTCGGTCGGTACGGACCGCTGTGGCGCAGAATGCCGAGGTCAAGCCGCTGGCGTTCGAGGATCTTTCGCTCAACCCGGAGACCCGTGAGGTCTCCCGCGGCGGTCGGCACATCAGCCTGACCCGTACCGAGTTCGCCCTGCTGGAACTGCTGATGAAGAACCAGCGCAAGGTGCTCAGCCGCACCAAGATCCTCGAGGAGGTCTGGGGCTACGACTTCCCGACCTCGGGCAACGCCCTGGAGGTCTACATCGGTTACCTGCGGCGCAAGACCGAGGAAGGCGACGAGAGCCGACTGATCCACACAGTTCGTGGTGTCGGTTACGTGCTGCGCGAGAACACGCCCTGATCTGGTCTGACCCGGGGCGGCAGCGTGCCTGGGGGGAGCACGGTGAGGGGAGGGGCCGAAAACGGGGATGGGGGCTGAGACCGCCGTGTCGCGGTGTGGCACAGTTTTTGCCGTCGCATTGGGTCAGTTTCACTTGTTTTGGGACCGTTCTCCCAGGTTTCATGAATTGAGACCCCAGAGACAGGTGACACACTGGGTGTCAGTGAACACACGGCAAGTACAAGGAGTGTTGAATGTCCGGAGACAGCCGGGACGGTCAGGGAAACAGCGGCGGCCCCTACGGGGGCTTCTGGGGGCGCGGTGCCCAGGATGAGGGCGCCGGCCAGACTGGTGCAGGTGCCGGTGGCCAGACTGGCGGCCAGGGCTCCGGGACGAACGGCGAGTACCAGGACGTCGAGTCCACCGCCGCTCAGCAGCGTCACTGGGAGGCCCTGTCCCAGCAGTACCCTGCCCAGCAGTATCCGGGACAGCAGACGTTCGGACAACAGGACTTCGGTGGTCAGGCCCAGCCGCCCTATGGCCCGCCGCCGACCTCGAATGACCTGGCCGGGTCGAACGGGGCTGCCGGAGCGTCCGGCAAGCCTGACAAGTCTGCGACCCGACGCTTCTCGACCCCGGCGGTCGCCGCACTGCTGCTCGCCGTCGGCGTCGGCTCGTCTGTGGTCACCACCCAGGTCATGAAGGACACCGGTACCGGGGTCTCCGGCACCGCAACCTCGTTCAACCAGCAGAACCAGGGCAGCAACGAGAACACCTCCACAGACTCCACCCCGGAGCCGGGAACCATCGAGGACGTCGCCAACAAGGTGCTGCCCAGTGTGGTCTCCATCCAGATGGCCACCCAGGAGGGTGGTGCCGAGGGCTCCGGCTCGATCATCAGTCCCGACGGGCTGATTCTGACCAACAACCACGTCGTCGCCGGAGCGGACGGTCGCGGCGCCCAGCTCAGCGTGACCACCAACGACGGCCGTCAGCTCGAGGCCGAGGTCGTGGCGACCGACCCACAGACCGACCTGGCCGTCATCAAGGCCAATGGTGCCGATGACCTGCAGCCGATCGAGGTCGGCGACTCCGAGTCCCTCGAGGTCGGGCAGACGGTCGTCGCCGTCGGCTCGCCGCTGGGACTGTCCTCCACGGTGACCACCGGCATCGTGTCGGCGAAGAACCGCCCGGTGCAGGCCGGTGGTGAGGACGGCGGCGAGGCCTCGCTGATCGACGCCATCCAGACCGATGCAGCCATCAACCCCGGCAACTCCGGCGGTGCGCTGGTGAACCTCGATGGGCAACTCGTCGGCATCCCCTCCGTCATCGCCACCCTCGGTGGTGGCATGGGTGGGGAGTCCGGCTCCATCGGCCTGGGCTTCGCCATCCCCTCGAGCCAGGCGGAGAAGACCTCCACGCAGCTCATCGAAGACGGCCGTGCCACCCACCCGGTGATCGGGGCCACCGTCAAGACCCAGTCGACGTCGGTCGGAGGCGAGATCGTCGAGGTGACCGACGGAGGTCCGGCAGAGGAGGGCGGCCTCGAGGGCGGCGACGTGGTGACCAAGGTCGATGACCGGATCGTCGACAGCGGTGAAGGCCTCATCGCCGCGATCCGTTCCCACAGCGTCGGTGACAAGGTGACACTCACAGTCACTGACTCCGAGGGGGACAATGAGCGTGAGGTCGAGGTCACCCTCGACGAATCCGACTAACCACCCCCGGAAACACCCTGCAACACAGTCAAACCGCCCCCGCACCTATACACGGGCCCCTGCGGCGGGATACCGTGGGAGACAATAGTTTTTCCCACGGGAACCACCACCAGCGTCAGGAGCGCAGCTCAATGTCCCACGAATCCCTCGTCGACACCGACCGTGACCTCCGTAGTCTGATCACGGTGCCCGGCGCCGAGGACACCTCCGGTTCTCCCCAGGAACCCTTCGACCGTCTCGATGAGCTGGACGCCGCGATCACCGAGCCGGACGACGACGTCTTCCACACGCTCGACATGCAGGATGACCGGCGCGAGACCGGCAACCAGCGGCACAGTCTCCTCCACGCGTTGGTTGTCATCGTCACCGACCGCAAGGACAGTGGCGACCAGTCCGGTGAGCTCGTCGCCGAGCTCCTCGCAGAGGAGGACTTCATGGTGGATGCGGTACTCACCGTCGATTCCGGACGCTCCGCGGTCCGCAAGGCCCTGGAGACCGCGGTCGTCGGTGGTGCTGACCTGGTGGTCACCGTCGGCGGCACCGGCGTCGGCCCGCGGGACAAGACCCCGGAGGCGACCAAGAGCGTGCTGGACAAGCGGATCCAGGGGCTCTCGCAGGCGCTGCGCTCCTCCGCGCTGGCCTGCAACGCCACCGACGGCGGTCTGTCCCGCGGCGTCGCCGGGGTCTCAGGTTCCACGGTGGTGGTCAACCTCGCCGCCTCGCGTGCGGCGATCCGGGACGGTATGGCCACCCTGGGCCCGCTGGTACGCCACGTCATCGCCGACCTCAATCGGGCCTGAATGTCCGGCCAGCTGGGACAGCCGGGTCGGCAGAGTCGGCAGAGTCGGCACAGTCAGCGGTCACGCCGGCGCAAGAGCGGCGTGATCGGTCGACGTCCGGGCGACCCGGACGGCACAGGCAACACAGACAACCCCCGCCCGCAACGCGACGGGGAGTCGCGGCGGACGGGGGAAGCAGGGGACAGCGGGGTTGGGGGATTCGGCGAGGATTTCTGGCGGGACCAGCGCCCGCCCCACTGGGGCTGAGCCAGACCGGGAACTGGTTCCGGAACGAGTCCGGAACTAGTCTGCGGCGTGGCGTCCGGAGGAACCGGTGCCGTCGGTGCCAGCACCGGGGGCGTTGGGATCGACGGCGGTGGTGCCGGCAGTGTTCTGGGCGGCCAGCAGGTCGCGGATCTCCATCAGCAGATCGGTCTCGCTCAGCTCAACGGCCTCGGCCGGGTCGATGCCCTTGCGCTTGGCGGACATCTCGTTGAGCTTGTTCATCGGGGCCACGAGAATGAAGTACACCACGGCGGCGATGATGAGGAAGTTGATGGCGGCGGTGATGATCGCACCGAAGTCGATTGCGGTGCTGTCCATGTCGGAACGGATCTTCCAGACCAGTCCGTCGACCTCGGCGCCTCCGAAGGAGTTGATCAGCGGCTGGATCAGATGGTCGGAGATCGCGGTGACGATCGCGGTGAAGGCACCGCCGATGATGACCGCGATGGCCAGCTCCATCACGTTGCCGCGCATGATGAAGTCCTTGAAGCCCTTAAACAAGATTCTCTCCTGACGGTGGGGTGGAAGGCGTACTCTCCACCGTTGTGAAGGCGCCGTGTTGGGTGATGACGGTCGGGACCGCGATGTCCAGGTCGGTCCGTGGAACGGTGACCCGGAACTCTTCGTGGTCCACGATGGCCATAAGTATGCCATCTTTAGGCCGGAAAGTAACAGATCTGTCGTAGAAACCACCGCCTTGACCCAGTCGAACCCCGTCCGCATCGACCGCCAGGGCTGGCACCACCAATGCCTCGACAGTGTCGAACAGGGACTCGGAGGCGACGTCTGTACCCGCGTCAGGCACGGGCTCCCGGATTCCGTAGCGACCGGGCCGGGTGAACTCTTCGCCCCGGTACCGTCGCCACGTCAAGGGGGCAGCGGTTTGTGCGACGACCGGTAACCACACCTCGTGGCCGGCCCCGGCCATCGCCGCCGGCAGCCCTGGGCCGCCGGGTTCCCCTGGCAGGCCGACGTAGACGGCCACCGGTCCGACGTCGGCCAGATGGGTGGTGAGGTGGGTGATGATCGCGGCGTCCCGGGCGTCCCGCTCGGCGGCACCCACCGCGGACCGGGTGGCACGCAGTCGGGTGCGCAGCGACTGTTTCGCCGCGGCAACAGCGGGGTTGGGGTGCGCCGGGTGTTCCATGGCTCCGGATTCTAGTCGCCGCCGTCACCCCCGGCCGGCGACTCGTAGCGGGTGTGGGGGTGTCGCCGCCCTGCTGCGCACCACCGGCGGTTGTATTATCCAGGTATGACATCCTCAGTAAACCCCTCTCCCGCCGCCTCTCCAGACGGTACCTCCGGTGACGTCACCAGTGGTGGGATCAGAACTGTCGTCGTCCCCGCGGCCGGCCTCGGGACACGGTTCCTGCCTGCCACGAAGACGGTCCCCAAGGAGCTCCTCCCGGTGGTCGACACCCCCGGTATCGAGCTGATCGCCTCCGAGGCCGCCCAGGCCGGAGCGTCCCGCCTTGCTGTCGTGACCTCACCGCGCAAGCAGGGCATCATGGAGTTCTTCGACCGCGACGAACTTCTCGAGGACACGCTTGAGTCGCGCGGCAAGACCGAGCAGCTCAACAAGGTGCGTGCGGTCAACGAGATGATCACCGCGGTGTCGGTGAACCAGGACCGCCCGCTGGGCCTCGGCCACGCCATCGGTTGTGCCGAGGGGGCACTCGACGACGACGAGGACAGCTTCGCCGTGCTGCTGCCGGATGACCTCGTGCTGCCCTTCGGCGTGATGAACGAGATGATCAAGGTCCGCCAGCGCTACGGCGGCACGGTCCTGTGCGGCTTCGAGGTGCCGGAGGACGAGGTCAGCAACTACGGTGTCTTCGACATCGCCGACCCCGGTGACGAGGATGCCGTCGACGATGACCGGGTGTGCACGGTCACCGGTATGGTCGAGAAGCCCGACGTGGAGGACGCGCCGTCCACCATCGTCGCCACCGGCCGCTACCTGCTGGACCGTTCCATCTTCGATGCCCTGCGTCGGACGAAGCCTGGCAAGGGTGGCGAGATCCAGATCACCGACGCCATCGAGATCCTCATCGCCGAAGGTCACCCGGTGCACGTCTACATCCACAAGGGCGGACGCCACGACCTCGGCAACCCCGGCGGTTTCATCCGCGCCTGCGTCGATTTCGCGCTGGACAGTGAGACATACGGCCCCTCGTTGAAGCGGTGGCTGCAGAACCGGCTGGAGGAGTAGCGCTGCGTGACGCTGCCTGATTCTGCCTGATTCGGCCTGACTCGGCGGGAAAGCCCGCCGGACACGTCCGGCGGGCTTCCTCAGATCCGGCGGCGCCAGGCGGTAGGATTCTGGGACGTACTTGACCAGACCCCGACGGAGGACGGACCACCTTGAGAACTGTTGAGGAGCAGCTGGCGATGATCAGCGCCGCGGCAGTGACCCCCGAGCCGGTGCGCACCGCCATCTCCGAGGCACTGGGATTGCGCTGCGCCGAGCAGGTCGAAGCGCAGATCTCGGTGCCGGGCTTCGACCAGGCCGCCGTCGACGGCTATGCGGTGCGCTCGGTGGACGTCCGGCACGCCGGCAGCGGTGATCCCGAGGTTCCGTCGGCCCGGCTACCCGTCGTCGGTGACATCAGCGCTGGCTCGCACCGTCCGGTACGGCTTCAGCCGCGGCAGGCGGTGCGTGTCGAGGCGGGCGCGCCGCTGCCTACTCTCGCCGATGCCGTGGTGCCGCTGGACTGGGCCGAGGACGACGGACGTCGCACCGAGGCCCTGCGTCCGGTCTCCGCCGGTGGCTTCGTGCACCGCGCCGGCGCCGACGCCCAGCCAGGCGACGTGGTCGTCGAACAGGACGCCGTGATCGGCGCGGCCCAGGTGGGCTTGCTCGCCGCCATCGGACGTTCCAAGGTGCTGGTGTATCCGCGGCCGCGGATGACCGTCCTCTCCTTCGGCCCTGAGCTGGTCGACATTGACCGAGAGCCTGGGCTGGGGCAGGTCCACGACGTCAGCTCCTACGCCCTGGCCGCCGCCGGTCGCGAGGCCGGTGCCGACGTCAACCGGCTGGGCATCCTCGCCGGTGAGGACCGGCGGATCCGCGACATCATCGAGGGCCAGCTCATCCGGTCGGAGATCCTGGTCATCGCCGGTGGCGTGGGCGGGGCCTCCAGCGACCGGCTGCGTGAGATCCTCTCCGAACTCGGTGACCTCGACACTTCGCGGGTGGCGATGCACCCCGGCTCCGTCCAGGGGTTCGGTGTCCTCGGTGCCGACCGGGTACCGACCTTCCTGGTGCCGAGCAACCCGAGTGCGGCCCTGGTGTCCTTCGAGGTGATGGTGCGTCCGCTGGTGCAGATCCTGCGTGGCCAGCGCCAGACCTCACGCCGGGTCGTCCAGGCCAGGACCATCGCCGGGATCGAGTCCGCCCCGGCCCGCCGTGGGTTCATCCGCGCGCAGCTGATGCGTGACCGGCAGACCCAGGAGTTCCTGGTCGACCCGCTGGGCGCGGCATCGCCGGGGGAACCGACCCACCTGCTGGGCAGCCACGGGCAGTCGAACTGCCTGATCATGGTGCCCGAGGACCACACGCACCTGGAGCCCGGCGAGGTCGTGGACGTGATGTTCCTGACAAACCGGTCCTAGGGGATGACCGCCGCCATGCCGTCCGGACTGTCTTTCCTGTCTTCCCTGACCTCACTGCCGAACCGGCACCCCGGCTGGCCGGCGAGGACCGCCACGGTGACCACCCACGCCGGCCGGGTGAGGCTGCGACCGCTGGGACGCCGCGACGGCACCCGGTGGGCGCAGTACCGCATCGCCGACGAACACCTGCTGCGTCCGGTCGAACCGACGGTGCCGGGGCCGTGGAGCGAATCACACACCAAGGCGGTCTGGCGTGCGAATATCTCCGGCCTGTCCGCCCTCGCCAACGACGGCCAGGTCATGCCCTTCGCCATCGAGGTGGACGGTGAATTCGCCGGCCAGTTGACCCTGGGGAACATCCAGCACGGGGTGGTGTGCAGCTGCTGGATCGGCTACTGGGTGTACTCCGGGTACTCGGGGCAGGGGGTGGCCACCGCCGCCGTCGCCCTGGGGGTCGACCATGCCATGATCCACGGCGGGATACACCGGGTGGAGGCCACTGTCCTGGAGTCGAATGAGGCGTCCCGCCGTGTGCTGGCCAAGATCGGTTTCCGCGAGGAGGGGCGACTCGTGCGCAACCTGCACATCAACGGGCAGTGGCGCGACCACCTGCTGGTCGGGTTGACCACCGAGGAGGTCCCCGGCGGGGTGGTCTCCCTTCTGGGACGGGACCGTCGGCCGGGTGCCTGATCCTCGGAGCCTGTTTCTCGGGGCCTGTTTCTCGGAGCCTGTACTTTGGGACGCGAGTGACGGACGTGATTTTTCCCCCGGCGCGCCTGCGCGCTCGACCGGACGCTGACACGTAGGGTCGGTGACACTGTCCCACCCCTCGTCGGGTCCGCGCCGGTGTAAAGGAAGGGTTGCCCGTGACCGGTTCCATCAGCTCCCTGATTCTGATCGCAGTTGTCTGGCTCCTGCTGCTGGCTCCGTTGTTCCTGCGCAACCAGTCGCCGGTGCGTCGGACCTCGACAGCGTTGTCCGAGACCCGTGTCCTGCATGCCGGGGGAGACGACATCGAACGCCACCGGAAGCGTCCCCTTCCGGCGGAGAGTCTCTATCACGCAGACGTCGACGACGACATCGAGCTGGTGGACGCCGAGCCGGTGGATGTCGTCGTCGACGACGACAGTGGCCGCCCCGGGATGCTCTCCCGCCTGGTGCGCCGCCGGCGTCACGACCGGAGCGATGAGGTCGCCGAGGAACTGGTGACGATGCCGGGCATCGTTGACGGCGAGATCGTGGACTACCGTCCGCTGGACGAGGAGGATACCGGCGAGTTCGAGCCGGTCATTGCCGATCAGGCCAACCAGGCCGACCGTGCTGGCCGTGCTGGCCGTGCTGATCAGGTCGAGATGTCGGCCGCGATGGAGGACGCACCGGCCGAGGACACCGTCTTCACCGCGGTCGCCGAGGATGCTGACGCGGACAACGCGGATGCAGAGGCTGACTACACGGACGCCGACTACACCGACACCGACGCTGACGACACTGTCTACTCCGACAGTGAGGATGTCGACGCAGAACCAGACACCGACCCAGGCGCCGATGTGGCAGCCGTGCTGGCTGCGGTGCCGGATGTGGAAGACGACTACGAGGTCGTCAGCGACGTGCCGGAGGCCTATATCCGCGGTGGCGACATCGTGGTTTCTGCATCTTCTGCGCCCTCAGCTGTGTCTGGCGGAAACGATGCAGACAGTGCGTCCGACACCCCCGGGAACCAGGACTCCGACGCTCGCGGGGAGCTCTCCGAGGAGGAGCTGGACTACGCCGCGACCCGTCGGGGCCGTGGCTTCTACGACCCGGTGGCCTCCCAACATCTCGCGGAGATGCGGCAGACCCGACGCAAGCGGGTGCTGTCAGTGCTCACGGCTCTGTGTGTCGTCGCCGTGGTGTCGGCGGTCGTGCTCGGCGGGTGGATGTGGCTGGCCGTGGGCGCCACCGTCTCGCTCACCGGCGCCTACCTCTACTTCCTGCGTCGCCAGGTTGTCGAGGAAGCCCGGCTGCACAAGCGTCGGATGGCCCGTATGCGCCGCGCCCGCCAGGGTGTGCGCAGCACCGATGACCGTGAGCTGGGCGTGCCCGACCGGCTGATCCGTCCTGGTGCGGTTGTGCTCGAGACCGACGACGTCGACCCGACCTTCGTCAACCTCGATGAGATGGACTTCATGGGTGCCGCCGATGGCGGGTACGACGGGCACGGCGGACACGGCGGGCACGGCGGGCACGACGGGCACGACGGGTACGGCGACGCTGGGCTCGGCCCCCGCGGCCACATCCGCGCGGTGTGATCCCCGCGTACCCCCGGAAGGTAGTCTGACAGCACCATGAACAATCCTGCCGTGCGTGATGCCGCCCTGCTGCTGCTCCGTGTCGCCCTGGGGGTCGTCTTCATCGCGCATGGTTGGGACAAGGTGTTCCAGACTGGTGCGGACGAGACCGCGGCGATGTGGGAACAGATGAACATCCCCCAGGCCACCCTGTCGGTGTGGGTGGTCTCTGTCGTCGAGATGCTCGGCGGTGCCCTGCTGATCCTCGGCATGCTCACCCCGGCGGCCGCGGGTGTGCTGGCCCTGGACATGGTGGCCGCCTTCTACTTCGTGCACCTGGGGGAGGGGATCTTCGTCACAGACGGTGGCGCCGAACTGGTCCTCGTGCTTTTCGCCGCCTGCGTGGTCCTGGTGGTCTTCGGTGCCGGACGCGCCAGCCTCGACAAGGCGCTGTCCCGGTTCGGATGAGGGGGGTAGCCGCTAAAAGATGACCTCCACCGATATCCACCAACAGGTCCGTGCCGCACTCTCGGCGCGGCTCGACGGGGAACCCGGGCCGGCAGGGCTGGGGGACGACACCGTCGACGCCCATCTGGCGGCCTGCGAGCCGTGCCAGCAGTGGTTCGCCGACGCCAGTGACCTGAACCGTCGGCTGCGCATGTCACTGGCCCCGGAGACCCCGCCCGCGCCCACCGACCCCGGTGCCCTGGCCGAGCACATGGCGCAGATCGCCGACGACACCCCACAGTTGTCGCACCGGCTGCGGAACCGGGGCCTTCCGCTGGTCATCGCCCGGCTGGTTCTGCTGGCCTGTGCGGTGGGGTATGTGGTCTGGGCGGTGCTGCTGCTCGTCGGGGTCACCGGTCCCGGTGCCGGATTCATCGGCGGTAGCGACGGTGGTGGTGGCGATGGTGGTGCCGGTGGCGCCGGTGGTGCGGTCGGCAACTCCTCGGATCCCGACTACGCCCGACTGGTGGTGGACGCCGCGGCGGTACGTTTCGCACTGGCGGCGGGACTGCTGTGGGGGGCGTTACGTCCGGCGGCGGGCCCCGGTCTGCTGCCGGTGTTCGTGGCACTGTGGGGCTTCACCGCCGGTTTCGCCACCCGCGACGTGGTCCTGGGTGTGATGGACGGTGCGGTGGACGTCGCCCAGATCCTCGGCCTGCTGCTGCACCTGGCGTCCTGCGCCGCGCTGGTCAGCGTGTGGCTGGCCCGGCACCATGCCGTCGCCCCGCTGCGCCAGTCATTGCGCATGCTGTCGGCACGTCCCGTCGGATACAGTCCCAATGACGTGGAACGGCACTCGTCCTGGCGCCCCGGCGACCGGCCGGACTGACCGACTGGTTCTGCCGGATCAGGTCCAGCCCGGCAACCACATCCGCCAGCTCCACTGTGTCGGGCTCAGTGGGATGCCGGTGAAGACCGGCAGGAAGAACAGGAACATCGCCACGACCAGCACCAGGTAGATGACCACCACCAGCTGGCCGGTGCGTCCCAGCACCATAGCCTTGACCGGTGACACCTGCGAATCAGGGGCACGGGCGTCCCGACGGATCGCCAGATCCGAGACCTGTCCCAGCACTAGGGCGATCCCGATGATGAGGAAGGGTGCCAGTGCGGTGGCGTAGAAGAGGTACATCTGGCGGTCGGTGTTGATAAGCCACGGCAGGAATCCGGCGAGGTAACCCAGCACCGGGACGAGCCAGACCATCTCCCGGTGGCGCAGCATCCGCCACAGTCCCCACAGCAGCACCGGGACGGTGAGGAACCAGATCACCGGGGTGCCGACCAGCAGCACCACTTCCTTGGACCCGTCGTCGCCGGTGGTGGAGTGGTACAGCAACGCCCGGGTGCTGGCCAGCCAGTCCCAGGGCTTGGACTCCCACGGGTGGACGTGGTCGTTGGAGTTCGTCAGTTCGGAATGAAATCCCAGGACCGATACGTGGTAGTAGATGAAGTTCTGTACGGACTCCGGCAGGAAGCCCAGGCCCCAGTCGGCGATCCGCTCGTTGCCGGACTCCAGCTCGTGGCGGAACACCCCGGTCTCCGAGGCGAACCACGACCGGAAGGACAGCAGGTATACCCCGACCGGCACCAGCACCACCGAGGCGAAGGCGGGCAGACAGTCGTGGACCAGGGTGCCGCGGAAGGGACGCTGCACCCCGAAGCGGCGCCGTCGCCACCAGTCCACGCCGACGATGGTCAGGCCGATGAAGGCCATGTAGTACAGCCCGGACCATTTCACCGCCAGGGCACATCCCAGGGCGACCCCGGCGGCGAACCGCCACCATCGGAAACCCAGCCGAGGACCCAGCGGGAAGTCGCCGATACGGTGCTCGGCGGCGACGAGGATGAACCGGTCCTCCATCTGCCGGTGGTCGTGCAGCAGCAGGTACACCGCCAGCAGGATAAAGAAGACCTGCATGTGGTCGAGCATCGCCGAGCGCCCGGTGACGAAGAGGATCCCGTCGCACAGGGCAATGATCCCGGCGGCGAAGCCGATCCAGTCGGAGTTGCTCAGCCGACGGGCGCAGGCGGCGATGAGTAGGATGACCCCGACGGCGAGGAGCGCGGTGACGATACGCCAGCCCCAGGGGTTGTTGCCGAAGACCGCGATCCCGATCGCCTCGAGGTGCTTGGCCAGGGGAGGGTGGACGACCAGGCCGAAGCCTGGGTTGTCCTCGATCCCTCCGATCAACAGGTTGTCGGTGCCGCGCAGCACCTGCCACGACTGGGGCACGTAGTGCTTCTCGTCGAACACCGGCACACCCCGGTCGGTCGGGTGCGACAGCCCCCACAGGCGGGTCAGTAGACCGAGGGCACCGAGGATGCCGAGCATCCACCACCAGCGACGCGGGCCGGACGCGACGCGCCGCAGG
>DHKFJ23503__coassemble_721_pt1 | contig 22926 bp, 20 predicted proteins | sample DHKFJ23503__metabat2_low_PE_011 | metagenome-assembled genome bin DHKFJ23503 | reverse complement strand
CGGACTGTTCTGCACCAGCCATCTGCCGGTGAACGGGTAGGCCAGGTCGACCACCGGAGCATTGTCCGGAACGTTGCTGTTGGAGTTACTCCGTGGACTCTGCGGATTCTGCGATGGCATCGAAGTCCACGACCTCGAACTCGAGCAGGTCGGCGCCGGTGGCCACCGGCTGCTTGCCCTCACCCGAGTGCGGGCCACTGTGTGCCGCACGAGCCGGTCCCTTGGCCCACGCCTGGAAGTCCTCCTCGGTGGCCCAGTGAGTCACCACGAAGTAGCGGTCGTCGCCCTTGGTCGGGCGCAGCAGCTGGAAGCCCTCGAAGCCGGGGGAGGAGTCGACGGTGTGGGCACGGGCGGCGAAGCGCTTCTCGAGCTCGGGGCCGGCACCGACGGGAACGGAAATTGCGTTGATCTTCACGACAGACATACCCGTGAGCCTACCTTCAACCGGTTGAGCAGGACCTCGTCATGGCTGACGATGATCTTTGCTCCCCGGTAGGACGCCAAGGCATCCACCAGAGCATCCACCGTCGCCAGATCCAGGTTGTTCGTCGGCTCATCGAGCAGGACGATCTCAAGGGGCCGCAGTCGCAGCCCGACCAGCGCGGTGAGCATCGTCTGTCCGCCCGATAACGTCCCGACCCGTCGGGTCAGCTCGACACCGTCCAGCCCTGCGGCGGCGAGGGCGGCGAGACTGCGCTCGCCGATGTCCCAGTCGTCACCGACCGCCTCGAAGTCGTCTTCGTCGGTACTGCCGTGCTCGATTGCATCGAGGGCATCGAGGACGTCGTGGATGCCGAGCAGGTTGGCGAGCGTGGCATCGGTGTCCAGGGTGAGTCGTTGCGGCAGGTACCCCACTGCGTCGGGTTCTCCAGAACCGGGGACCGACAGATGCCCGGAGGTGGGGGAGAGTTCACCGGCGATGGTGCGGAGCAGTGTGGACTTGCCGGTGCCGTTCGCACCGGTCAGGCCGGTGCGGACGGCGCCGAATGTGGCGGTGAGGTGGTCGAGGACGGGTGTTCCGTCCGGCCAGGTGAATGTGAGGTCGTCGAGGACGACGGAAGAACTCGTGGGGTTCGTGAATAACACGGGGGCCTCCCGGTGATCAGCGGTCGCGCTGATCGGAGCAAGGCCGGGAAGGCGGGCTCTACGACGTCAGCGCACGGGCAGGGGCACGGTGGGGAGGTCGCAGATGATCATGGGGATGCGCGCTGCCTCAATAGCGTCCCGGTGTGCAGGAGTGAGGAAATCGTGGGTGACGTGCACCGCACTGCGCCACACCGCGACCAGCTGTGGGTAGTCATCCGGGACGAGAGCTGGACGTGGAGCAGAGTTCATGGAGCGGGTTTCTTGGTGTGCGGAAATCAGGTCCTCCGTGGAATCCGGAGTGACCCCGGTATTGCGGAAGTTACTGCAGTCGACTGTAGTACAACCGACTGCAGTAACTTTCGCGCTATTGTCCCGGTGGAACTACAACTATCACACCGCGTCCGGCCCCTCGGCCAGGAGTTTCTCGAATCCGGCCTCGTCGAGGACGGGAACCCCGAGGTCCTCGGCCTTGGTCAGTTTCGAGCCGGCCTTTTCGCCAGCGACGAGGAAGTCGGTCTTCTTCGACACTGAGCCGGATGCCTTGCCGCCGCGGGATTCCACCACCTCCTTCGCACTGGTCCGGTCGAAGTTCTCCAGCGAGCCGGTGACCACGACGGTCAGTCCGGCGAGGGTCTGTTCGGGACGGTCGGACTCCTCGACGATCTGTTCCATCCGCACCCCGGCCGATGCCCAGGCGTCCACGATCTCGCGGTGCCAGTCCACGGCGAACCAGTCCTTGACAGACTGGGCGATGATGCCGCCGACCCCGTCGATCTCCGCCATCTCCTCGACAGAGGCGGCGTCGATCGCCGGAATGGACTGCAGCTTCGCCGCCAGGGCCTTCGCCGCGGTCGGGCCGACGTGCCGGATCGACAGGGCGGTGATCACCCGCCACAGGTCGACCTGCTTGGCGGCTTCGAGGTTGGCCAGCAGGATCTCGCCGGGCTTGTTCAGCTTCCCTGCCTTGGTGGTGTAGGCGCTGGTCGTGGTCAGGTCATCGGCCGTCAGGGAGAACAAGTGGCCCTCGTCCGGAAGGACGCCGGAGGCGATGAGGTCGTGGGCGGCACGCTCACCCAGGGCGTCGATGTCGAAGGCGCCGCGTCCAGCGAGGTAGTTCAGCCGGTTCTGCAGCTGTCCGGGGCAGTAACGGGTGTTCGGGCACCGCCAGTCGGCGTCGCCCTCCTTGGTCGGGGCCAGGGGAGTGCCGCACTCGGGGCACAGTGACGGATAGACGTACTCCCGCTCATCGCCGGTGCGCGACGACTCCACCGGGCCCAGGACCTCGGGGATCACCTCGCCAGCCTTGCGGATCATCGCCCGGTCGCCCAGGCGGACTCCCTTGCGGTGAGCTTCGGTGGCATTGTGCAGCGTCGCCATGGTGACCGTCGATCCCGCGACGTAGGTCGGTGTCATCACCGCGTACGGGGTGGCCCGGCCGGTGCGTCCGATCCCGACCCGGATGGACTCCAGGGTGGTGACCGCCTCCTCCGGCGGGTACTTGTAGGCGATCGCCCAGCGTGGGGCACGACTGGTCGCACCCAGGTCCTGCTGCTCTGAGACATCGTCGACCTTCACCACCAGACCGTCCATCTCGTGGGCGGCGTCGTGGCGGTGCTCGCCCCAGTAGGTGACGGCGTCCAGCACGTCCTGCGCGGTGTGCACCTGCCGGGTGTAGGGGCTGACCGGCAGGCCCCAGGACTCCAGGGCGCGGTAGGCGTCGTGCTGGCTGGTCGGGGCGAAACCCTCGCGGGCGCCGAGCCCGTGGCAGATCAGCCGCAGCGGACGCTTCGCGGTCTCCTCGCTGTTCTTCTGCCGCATCGCCCCGGCCGCAGCATTGCGCGGATTGGCGAAGAGCTTCTTGTCTTCGGCCTGCCTGTCGGCGTTCATGGTGGCGAAGTCCTCGACGGTGATGAAGATCTCGCCGCGGATCTCGACCAGCTCCGGCACCGGGAACTCCTCGGAGGCGGTGAGCTGGTCGGGGATGTCGTCCAGGGTGCGGGCGTTGTGGGTGACGTCCTCGCCGGTGGACCCGTCGCCACGGGTCAGCGCCAGGTCGAGGCGACCATTGATGTAGAGCAGGTTGATCGAGGCGCCGTCGATCTTCAGTTCGGTGAGGTAGGTAGGTGCCGGGGTGCGGTCGAGCCACTCCTGCATCTCGTCCAGGCTGAAGACGTTGTCGAGGCTGAGCATCTGTTCACGGTGGTCGACATTGCGGAACGGGGAGTTCGCCGGGGAGGGGGCGACCTCCTCGGTGGGGCTGGTGCCGTCGACGGCCTCCGGGTGCTCGGTCTCCAGGGCGGTAAGCTCCCGCAGCAGTGTGTCGAAGTCCGCGTCTGAGATCTCCGGTGCCTCGTAGTAGTAGAGCTCACGGTGACGGCGGACCTCGCCGGCCAGACGCGACCAGCGCTCGCTGTGGCTCTCGGCGGACGTGTCGGCAGCAGTCTCAGCTGAAGTCTCAGGGGGTGTCTCGGTCACGGTGACCAGTCTAGCGGGAGGGTCGGACTCGATGTCCGGACGTTGCGGTGGGGGTAGATTGTTCTGTCAGTAGGTGAGTTTCTACCCACAGTGGTCGGGGGTGGTGTGTTCCGCATCACAGCAGGTGGGGGTAGGTTTCTTGCCGCTTGATATACATATTTCAGTTGCGGTTGGCTGGGTGTCCAGCGATAACAGGGAACCGAGGATGAAAGTATCGGGGTCAATCGACGGCCGAGGGGTGGAGCTGCGTTTGTCGGCGATCTAGTTTTGTCACCACGACATCCGCCAGATGTGCCACGTGTCCGACCGAGAGACGTGTTCGACCGAAAGGACAATGCCATGTTCAACCTCCTGAGCCGTGAAGAGATCTCCGAGATGACCTCCGGTGCCAGCTACTACCTCTTCGGTGACGATGAGGCCCTGGCCATCGACACCCCGGAATACGACGACTTCCTCATCTAGTCAGTCTCCACCGGGTCCTTCGCGGACCCGTACACCACCACCGTGCCCCGGGCATGCCGGTTTTCGTGCATGCCCGGGGTTCGGTCTTGTGCTGCGACAGTTCGTGTCCGAGGGGGCCTATAGAGTGGCAGTCATGACGACCGCCGCACACTTCGACCCGACCCGACTGCTGAGTTTCGACCTCGAGACCACCGGCACCGACCCGCTCACCGCCCGCATCGTGACCAGTGCGTTGATCACGATCAACGGACGAGAGGTCGACAATCTGGAGATGCTCGCCGACCCCGGGATCCCGATCCCGGAGGGGGCCTCCAAGGTGCACGGCATCTCCACCGAGTACGCCCAGGAGCACGGTCGGCCCCATGACGAGGTCCTTGCCGAGACCATCCAGCGCATCCGGGACGGGTGGAAGGCCGGGGCGACCCTGGTCGTGTACAACGCCTGCTACGACCTCACCGTGCTGCGTTCCCTGGAGCCCACGTTCACCGTGGACGGTCCGGTGGTCGACCCGTTGGTGATCGACAAGGCCAAGGACCGTTTCCGCAAGGGTGGGCGTCAGCTCGAACGGGTCTGTGAGCACTACGGGGTCACCCTGGGTAACGCCCACGAGGCGACCGCGGACGCCCTGGCCGCCGCCCGCGTGGCCTGGAAACTGGCGCGGGCCTACCCGGAGATCACCGAGATGACCTCCGACGACCTCATGGTCAACCAGGCCACCTGGCACTACGAGACACAGTCCAGTCTCAAGGAGTACTTCGAGAACCAGGGCAAGCCGGAACGCGCAGCGACAGTGAACACCTCCTGGCCGCTGCAGGCCTGAGCGGGACCCTTCAGTACGATGATGCACTATGGCTAACTCGGCAGCGAACACCCCGAACACCCCGGAAGCCCCGGCGACCCCGAAGACATCGGCGGAGTACCTGCGGGACATTGTCGCCGCACCCGTGTACCGCGCCGCGAGGCACACCCCGCTGGAGGCGATGCCCGGGCTGTCGGAACGCACCGGCAACCGTGTGCTGGTCAAGCGTGAGGACCTCCAGCCGGTGCACAGTTTCAAGCTGCGCGGTGCCTTCAACCGCATGTCCCAGCTGCGGGGCTGCCCCGGTGTGGTCACCGCCTCGGCAGGCAACCATGCCCAGGGTGTGGCGCTGTCGGGCCGGGAACTCGGTATCCGCTCGGTCATCGTCATGCCGGTGACCACCCCCTCGATCAAGGTGGACGCCGTCCGCGGCTTCGGCGGTGAGGTAGTCCTTCACGGCGAGAACTTCGACGCCGCCCAGGCCCGGGCCCGCCAGCTCGCCGAGGAGGAGGGGCTCGAGTACGTGCCGCCCTTCGACAACGAGGCGGTCATCGCCGGGCAGGGGACCATCGGACTGGAGATCTTCCAGGCCGGGCACGTCGACCGGGTCTTCGTGCCGGTCGGTGGCGGTGGCCTGGCCGCCGGAGTGGCCGTGTTGATCAAGGAACTCAACCCGGAAATCCAGGTCATCGGTGTGGAGCCCGAGGAATCCGCCTGCCTCACCGCCGCCCTGTGGGCCGGCGAGCCGGTGGAACTCGACCATGTCAGCCTCTTCGCCGAGGGTGTCGCCGTCCGGAAGATCGGTACCGAGACCTTCCGCCTGTGCCGTGACTACCTCGACGAGGTCGTCACCGTGACCTCCGACGAGATCAGCGCGGCGATCAAGGACCTCTTCGACGACAACCGGGCGATCGCCGAGCCGGCGGGGGCGGTCTCGCTGGCTGGTCTGAAGAAATACGCCTCGGCCAAGGACATCCAGGACGAGACACTGGTCAACGTCCTGTCCGGTGCGAACCTCAACTTCCACACCCTGCGCTACATCTCCGAGCGCGCAGAGCTCGGCGAAGGTGGCGAGGCGATCTTCGCGGTCACCATCCCCGAGGAGCAGGGGGCCTTCCTGCGCTTCAGTGAGGTGCTCAACGGCCGGATGGTCACCGAGTTCAACTACCGTGTCGACGGTCGCGACGGTGGTCAGCCCGGTAGCGGCGACGGCGACGGTGCGACCGGTCAGCCCGCCCGGATCTTCGTCGGTGTCCAGCTCAAGGAGGGTAAGGACGAACGGGACGCCATCGCCGATGCCCTGGCCGGAGCCGGTTATGACGTCGTCGACCTCTCCGACGACGAAGTCGCCAAGGAACACATCCGCTACATGATCGGTGGTGTGCCCCCGGCGTTCGTCGACGAGCGAATGTTCTCCTTCGAGTTCCCGGAGCACCCTGGTGCGCTGGTGCACTTCCTGGAGGTGCTCGGCACCAACTGGAACATCACCGCTTTCCACTACCGCAGCCAGGGCATGGACTACGGACGTATCCTCGCCGCCTTCGAGGACGCCCGGTCCACCGACTTCGAGGAGCACCTGTCCGCCCTCGGCTTCCCCTTCGCCGAGGTTACCGACAACCCCTCCTACCAGCTCTTCCTCGCGCCGTCAGGGGAGTAGCAGGCCGGCCACTGTGCAGGCGGGAACAGTGGCCGTCCGGCGTCCTGTCGGATCAGCTCAGCAAGGCGCCGAGGATCTCGCCAACCTCGCCGAGGTGCTCGATCTCCGACAGGAGGAAATCGGGGCCGCCGGGACGCCCCACGATCAGGATGTAGCCGGTGCCGCGCAGCGGGGTGGCAGCCAGCGCAGAGTCCAACACCGTCCAGCTCTCCGGCACCCAGGTGTCCCGGTCGGTCAATGCACGCGGCGCGGTGACCGGGGTCTCCGACAGCACCCGACCGTCGTCCTCCGGGGCGGACGAGGACGCGGCGATGCGCCGGGTGCTCTCATCGGCACCGAGGATCACCGACCACTGCACCGACATCGTCTTCGGCAGGGCGTCCATCAGCCGCTGAAGCGACTCGGTCGGACGCCGGCGGTGCCGCGCGACCTCCGCCAGCAGGCTGATCTGGCCCCGGCGGTCCACAGTCCCGGAGAACGGCCGGATCGAGTCGACGTAGACACCGTCGACCTCCTGGGCTGCGCTGATCAGGGCGTCCGCCAACCGTCCGGCAGGGAGATCGACGACGATGTCGTCGACGACCATCCCCTCCTCGTCGTGCTGGACGACGTCCACGCTCCGGATGTCCGCGTCGATGGTGCCCAGGGTAGCGGCGATGAGTCCCAGGGTTCCGGGAACATCGGGGAGACGGACGCGCATCAGGTAGGACAAGAGTGACCTCGGATTTTGTGGGTTGAGTGGACATTCAGTGGACAAGAGGTGGTCATCGTCGGCCCTGTGGACCGTACGGCGACCTGTCGCCACAAGTGTAGCGAACCGGGGTAAGCGTACCCCTTGGACGCGGGTGCTACTAGAGTGGTCGGGGTACATACTGCGAACACGAAAAGGGGACCCATCAGTGTCCGAGATCTCACGTGACGAGGTCGCTCACCTCGCCCGGCTCGCCCGCCTCGACCTGAGCGAGGAAGAAATCGCCCACTACGCCGGTCAGATCGACGATATCGTCGAGACCGTCGCCGCCGTGCGCGAGGTCGACACCGAGGGCGTGGAGCCGTTGAGCCACCCGACCCAGAACGTCGACGGTGCGGTGTCGGTGATGCGTGAGGACGTCCCGCAGACCTCGCTGACCGCCGAACAGGCCCTCGACCAGGCGCCGAAGCAGGCCCAGCAGCGTTTCCAGGTTCCCCGGATCCTGGGCGAGTAGAACCCGACGAGACGACAGCGAAATGAGTGACGTGAACACTACGACCTACACCGTCGGGGCCCGGGACGACTCGGACCTGACGACCTGGACCGCAGCCGACCTGGCCGAGAAGATCCACACCGGCGACATCAGCTCCGTGGACGCCACCCGCGCCCACCTCGACCGCATCAGTGCCGTGGACGGAGACGTCCACGCCTTCCTGCACGTCGGTGCCGATGAGGCACTCGCCGCCGCCGAACAGGTCGACAAGGACATTGCCGCCGGTGACGTGGCCTCCCCGCTGGCCGGTGTCCCGCTGGCGCTGAAGGACGTCTTCACCACCACCGATGCGCCGACCACTTGTGCGTCCAAGATGCTCGAGGGCTACATGAGCCCCTACGACGCCACGGTCACCCGCAAGATCCGTGAGGCCGGCATCCCGATCCTCGGCAAGACCAACATGGACGAGTTCGCCATGGGTTCCTCCACCGAGAACTCCGCCTACGGTCCCACCCACAACCCCTGGGACCTGAGCCGGACCGCCGGTGGCTCCGGCGGTGGCTCCTCGGCCGCTTTGGCGTCGGGTATGGCTCCGCTGGCGATCGGTACCGACACCGGAGGATCCATCCGCCAGCCGGCAGCGCTGACCAACACCGTCGGCGTGAAGCCGACCTACGGCACCGTGTCGCGTTACGGACTCGTGGCCTGTGCGTCCTCCCTGGACCAGGGTGGCCCCACCGGCCGCACGGTGCTGGACACCGCACTGCTGCACGAGGTCATCGCCGGCCACGACGCCAACGACTCGACATCCTCGCAGCGTGCGGTCGCCCCGGTCGTCGAGGCTGCCCGTCAGGGCTCCAACGGTGACCTCTCCGGCGTGAAGATCGGTGTGGTCAAGCAGTTGCAGGACGTCCAGGGCATGCAGTCCGGCGTCCAGGAGAGCTACCAGGCATCCCTGGCGCAGCTCACCAGCCAGGGCGCGGAGATCGTCGAGGTCGACTGCCCGAGCTTCGAGTACGCGCTGAACGCCTACTACCTGATCCTGCCGTGTGAGGTCAGCTCCAACCTGGCCCGCTTCGACGGCATGCGCTACGGTCAGCGCCGTGGCGACGACGGTCACCACTCCGCCGACCAGGTCATGTCCATGACCCGCGCCGAGGGCTTCGGCCCGGAGGTCAAGCGCCGCATCATCCTGGGCACCTACGCCTTGTCGGTGGGCTACTACGACGCCTACTACCTGCAGGCGCAGCGAGTCCGCAACCTCATCGCCCAGGATTTCGCCAAGGCCTATGAGCAGGTCGACGTGCTGGTGTCCCCGGTCACCCCGACCACGGCCTTCGCGCTGGGGGAGAAGGCGGATGATCCGCTGGCGATGTACCTCTTCGACCTGTGCACCCTGCCGCTGAACCTGGCCGGCGTGTGCGGCATGTCGGTACCGGGCCCGCTGTCCACCGACACCGGTCTGCCGGTCGGCCTGCAGATCATGGGTCCGGCCCACGGCGATGACCGGCTCTACCGCGTCGGTGCCGCCTACGAGGCTGGCCGACACTAGTTCCAGATCCGGATCCGATTCCGGATCCGATTCTGGCTCCGGCTCCGGCACCACATCCGCTGACGGGGGTACTCTCGCGGACATGGCAACACAGCAGATCCACGGAGACGGCTGGGCGGTAGGCGTTGACGGCGTGCGTCGCTGGGGCACCCTCGGCGCCGCCGGACTCTTCCTGACCACCAGGGAGAACGACACCACCCTGCTGCTGGTCCAGCACCGCGCGGCGTGGACGAACTTCGGCGGCACCTGGGGGATTCCCGGTGGGGCGGTGGAGGTCGGGGAGGACGCGGAGTCCGCTGCGCTGCGGGAGACCCAGGAGGAGACCGGGGTCGACCCGGGCGATGTCACCGTCACCGAATCCCTGGTGACCGCGCGTGCCGAGCTGACCCATGTCCTGGTCCGTGTGCCGTTGACCGAGGAAGAGATGCCCCTGGCCGCCCCGGTGACCGACTCGGTGTCGAGGGGGAGTTCCCTGCTGGATGCGATCCGGCACCACCGCGTCCGCCATCCGGAGACCGGCAACCTGCTGGTGACCACGATGAACGGGCAGCTGTGCTGGGAAACCCCGGACGAGACGGTGACCGAGTGGACCTACACCACGGTGCTGGGGACCGCGGCGACCCCGCTCGATCTCTTTCCCACTGCGGAGAGCGCGGACCTGGCATGGTGCCCCATCGACGAGGTGGAGGAGCTTCCGCTGATCCCGCCGTTCCGGGAGGCGCTGCCGGAACTGCGCCGACTCCTGGGAGTCTAGGGGGCCGTTGAGACGCAGCACGTGGCAGACTGGATTCTCGTGACTGACACTTCCGCTGAACGCACGGATCACCGCTACCCGCAGATGCCGCTGCCGGCGAACCGGGCGTGGCCAGCACTTTTCGCGCTGTGCACCGGGTTCTTCATGATCCTGCTCGACCAGACGATCGTGGCGGTGGCATCACCGGTGTTCCAGCGGGAGTTGGACGCCAGCTACAACGAGGTCGTCTGGGTGACCTCTGCCTACCTGCTCACCTTCGCTGTGCCACTGCTGGTGACCGGGCGCCTCGGCGACCGCTTCGGCCCGAAGAACGTCTACTGCGTGGGCATGGCCGTCTTCACCCTCTCGTCGCTGTGGTGCGGACTGGCGGACAGCATGCCGGAGCTGATCGCCGCACGCGCGGTCCAGGGACTCGGTGCGGCGATGCTGACCCCGCAGACGATGGCGGTGATCAACCGGATCTTCCCGCGGGCCAAGCGTGGCTCGGCGCTGGGTGTGTGGGGTGCGACCGCTGGACTCTCGACTCTGCTGGGGCCGATCCTCGGCGGGGTGATCACCAGCACCATCGGCTGGGAGTGGGTCTTCTTCATCAACATCCCGATCGGCGTGGTGTCGATCGCGCTGGTGATGATGTGGGTGCCGCGGTTCCCGCCGTCGGCCCGGCGCATCGACACCCTGTCGATCCTGTTGTCGGTCGCCGCGGTCTTCCTACTCGTATTCGCCCTGCAGCAGGGTGAGAACGCGCACTGGACGTGGTGGATCTGGGGAATGATGGCGGTGTCGCTGGCACTGTTCATCTGGTTCGTCCGCCAACAGGTCGTCGCCGAGAGCCGGGGCCGTGACCCACTGATGCCGTTGAGCCTGTTCACCGTGCGGAACTTCTCCCTGGGCAATATCGGCATCGTCGGGATGGGCTTCACCGTGGCCAGCGTCCCGCTGCCGTTCACCCTCTACTACCAGCAGGTCCACGGACTGGATCCGCTCGGCGCCGGGCTGATGCTGGCACCACAGGCGGTGACGTCGTTGATCCTGTCGCCGATCGTCGGCCGGATGACCGACAAGTACAGCTCCCGTGGATTGGGCGCCTTCGGTTTCGCCATGATGGCCCTGTCGATCGTGGGGATGACGGTGGTCATGGCCTCCGGCATCCACCATTACTGGACGGTGATCCCCTTGGTCGGGCTGGGGGTGGGCAATGCCTTCGTCTGGGCACCGAACTCTGCTTCGACGATGCGCGACCTGTCCTTCCACCAGATGGGGGCAGGTTCCGGGGTCTACAACCAGACCCGCCAGCTCGGTTCGGTGGTGGGGGTGGCCGTGGTCGGCGCACTGATGCAGTGGCGACTGGGGCAGCCCGACGCCGACCCGGGCACAGCCTTTGGCCTGGCGGTACTTGCACCGGCGGCGATGATGCTCGTCGGTGTGGTGACCTCGCTGATGTCACGCAACAACCTGCACGCTGCACCGGAAGGAAGCGGACCCGCCTGAGGCCGACTAGGATCAGTCCCATGCGTATCGCGATCTTGACCAGTGGCGGGGACTGCCCCGGACTCAACGCCGTGATCCGGGGAGTGGTGCGGACCGCCGCCAACCGGGGTGCGACGGTGATCGGCTACGAGGACGGCTGGCAGGGGCTGGTCGAGGACCGGCGCATCCAGCTCTACGACGACGAGCACATCGACCGGATCCTCCTCCGCGGTGGCACCATCCTGGGCACCGGACGGCTGAAGACGGAGAAGTTCAAGGCTTCCCTGGACCGGATCAAGGAGAACCTCGCCGACGCAGAGATCGACGTGCTCATCGCCATCGGCGGCGAGGGAACGCTCAAGGGCGCCCAGTGGCTGCACGACAACGGCATCCCGGTGGTCGGTGTCCCGAAGACCATCGACAACGACGTCAACGCCACCGACTACACCTTTGGTTTCGACACCGCCGTCGCCGTGGCCACCGACGCCATCGACCGGCTGCACACCACCGCGGAATCCCACAACCGGGTGATGATCGTCCAGGTCATGGGGCGCCATGTCGGCTGGATCGCGCTGCACGCCGGTATGGCCGGCGGGGCACACGACATCCTCATCCCCGAAGTCCCCTTCGACATCGACGACGTATGCCGTCGGATGGCCCGTCGTTTCCAGCTGGGGGAGAAGTACGGGATCATCGTCGTCGCCGAAGGCGCCCTCCCGGCCGAGGGGACGATGGAGATCGGCGAGCGGGCGATCGACCAGTTCGGCCACCAGAAGTTCGACGACATCGGCGCGAAGGTCGCCCACGAGATCGAGAACCGGCTGGACACTGACGTGCGCTCGACTGTGCTCGGTCACATCCAGCGTGGTGGTACCCCGACAGCCTTCGACCGGGTGCTGGCCACCCGCTATGCGGTGCACGCCACCAAGGCGGCGCTGCGTGGGGACACCGGCACGGTGGTCGCCCTGCACGGGGAGAAGATCGAACTGGTCTCCTTCGGCGAGGCGGTCGGTGACCTCAAGGTGGTGCCGCAGCACCGTTACGAGTCCGCAGCGGCGCTTATCGGCTGACCTTCAGGTCACGCAGCTTCTGTTCACGCAGCTTCTGTTCACGCAGTGGCCAGGGCGTTCTCCAGGTTGGTGAGCGCCTCATCCCACCCGTCGTAGACGTGGCCGTCGCCGGGGACGCCGGCGATACCGCTGAGGTGGAAGGTCATCTCGGTGGTGTCCCCGCGTTCGGCGAGGTCCAGGGTGATCACCGGGGTGCCCTCGACCGGGGCGTCGGGGTGGCCCCAGCTGAACACGAGCTTCTCGACCGGGTTGATCGCCAGGTACTCGCCTCCGGTGGGGTACTCCTCGCCGGTGGACTCGTTTACCATGGTGTAGCGGTAGCGCCCGCCGACCCTCAGGTCGACCGACACGGACTCTGCGGTGACACCCATCGGGTGGAACCAGCGGGCGAGTTCGAACTTGTCGGTCCAGGCCTTCCAGACCAGTTCGCGGGGGGCGTTGAAGGTTCGGGTGATGGTGAATTCAGGGGTGGTCATCGTTCTTCTCCTTCTCGTGGTGATCGTGGTGGTGTTCTTGCTTCATCGTCTCCAGGTGGGCGTCCAGGGCGTCGAAGCGCAGGTTCCATTCGCGCTTCTGTTTGTCGATCCACGCGGTGACCTCGTCAAGTGGTTCGGCGTCCATGTCGATCGTGCGCCACTGCGCCTTGGTGGTGCGGCTGATGAGTCCTGCCTTCTCCAGCACTTTGAGGTGCCGGGATATCGCCGGTGCGCTCATATCGAACGGTGCGGCGAGGTCGCCGACGCTGGACGGTCCGCGTGACAGGCGGGCGAGGATCGCCCGGCGGGTCGGATCGGCCAGTGCGGAGAACAGGAGCGACAGGCGCTCTTCTGACTCCATATAACCAACTCCTTAATTAACTTGTACGTTAACTATAGTCCTGGAGGGGCTACAGGTCAAGGGGGTGTGGAGGCATGTGGAGACTTGTGTAGACATTGGGTCATCGGGTTCGGGGGAGGTGGCCCGGAGGGACACGGCGGATTATAAGGTGTACCTCACCGCGAAAGTCATCTACTTCAGGTCACACCCCGTGGCCGATGTTGCCGTGAAAGGTAGCTCCGTACCGTGTCTTCTTCCCCGTCCTCTCCGACTGCAGAGTCCCCCGCCCAGGACCGCAGTGCCTACATCGCCACCCTCGGATTCCCGATCCTGGTGATCATCGGCGGTGTCGTCGGCTTCTTCGGCGGTGACGACCTCGCCTCGGCCACCTCCGGCTGGGTCAACTGGCTGTTGGGCCTGATCATGTTCGGCATGGGCCTGACCCTCAAGCCCCACGACTTCGCCCTGGTCGTCAAGCGCCCTCTCCCGGTGCTGATCGGTGTGATCGCCCAATTCGGGATTATGCCGTTGATTGCATTGTTCGTCGTCTGGGTCTTGGGACTGCCCTCGGCCATCGCCGCCGGCGTGATCCTGGTCGGCTGCGCACCCGGTGGTACCGCCTCCAACGTCGTGTCCTACCTGGCACGCGGCGACCTGGCCCTGTCGGTGGCGATGACCTCGGTGTCCACTCTGCTCGCACCGCTTCTCACCCCGCTGCTGACCCTGTGGCTCGCTGGCGAATACATGCCGCTCGATGGTGGCGCCATGGCACTCGACATCGTGAAGATCGTCCTCGTGCCCGTCGTCGCCGGCCTGGTCCTTCGCCTGCTGCTGCCGGGTATCGTCGACCGCCTGCTGCCCGCACTGCCGTGGATTTCCGTGGTCGCCATCGCTGTCGTCGTGGCCATCGTGGTCTCCGGCAACCGGGACAACCTCCTGGAGGTCGGACTGCTCGTCCTGGTCGCCGTTTTGATGCACAATCTCCTTGGTCTTGCACTCGGCTACGGCGCCGGCAAAATCACCGGCCAGCCGGTGTCCACCCGCCGCACCATGGCCATCGAGGTCGGTATGCAGAACTCCGGGTTGGCGGCCGGACTTGCCGCCCAACATATGGAGCCGATGTCCGCGTTGCCCGGTGCGATCTTCTCGGTGTGGCACAACCTCTCCGGAGCGGTGTTCGCCGCACTGTGCCGGGCCGCCGACAAGCGTCGGGGAGTGGCGGGCAATGCACCTCACAGCGCGCCGGAGAACGCACCGGGCACTGCTGCCGACAGCTCAATCAATGTGAACTAGACTGGGACAACATGACTGCCGTGGTGAACGATTACTCCGATGATGTGATGGACTATGACGAGGTGCTGGAGCGCTTCGACCCCGTGATGGGGATGGAGGTCCACGTTGAACTCGCGACGCGGACCAAGATGTTCTCCGCGTCCTCCGCAGAATTCGGCGACGACCCGAACACCAACGTCGACCCCTGCAGCCTGGGTCTTCCCGGCGCTCTGCCGGTCGTCAACCGTCAGGGTGTGGAATGGGCCATCAAGATCGGCTTGGCCCTCAACTGCGATATCGCCCCGTACTCCCGCTTCGCACGGAAGAACTACTTCTACCCGGACCAGCCGAAGAACTACCAGATCTCCCAGTACGACGAGCCCATCGCCCACGACGGCTACCTCGACATCGTCCTGGACGACGGTACCGAGTGGCGCATCGAGATCGAGCGCGCCCACATGGAGGAGGACACCGGCAAGCTCACCCACCTCGGTGGTGCGACCGGACGCATCCACGGCGCGACCGCGTCCCTGGTGGACTGCAACCGCGCCGGGATCCCGCTGATCGAGATCGTCACCAAGCCCATCGAGGGTGCCGGGGAACGTGCCCCGGAGATCGCCCGCGCCTATGTCACCGCGCTGCGAGAGCTGGTCAAGGCTCTCGAGGTGTCGGATGCCCGCATGGACCAGGGCTCGATGCGGGTGGACTCCAACCTGTCGCTGCGTGCCAACGGCACCACCGAGTTCGGTACCCGGACCGAGACGAAGAACATCAACTCGCTGAAGTCGGTGGAGCAGGCCGTGCGCTTCGAAATGCAGCGTCAGGCCGCCTGCATCGTCAACGGTGTGGAGATCATCCAGGAGACCCGCCACTACCAGGAGGCCGACGGCAGCACCTCCCGGGGCCGCGTCAAGGAGACCATGGCGGACTACCGCTACTTCAACGACCCGGACCTGCCCCCGGTGCTCGCCCCGTCCGAGTGGGTCGAGGAGATTCGTGAGACGCTACCGGAGATGCCGTGGATCCGACGCGCCCGCATCCAGGAGGAGTGGGGTCTCAAGGACGAGGAGATGAGGGACCTGGTCAACGCCGGGGCGCTGGACCTGATCATATCCACCGTCGAGGCCGGTGCCACCCCGGCCGAGGCCCGCAGCTGGTGGGTCGCCTACCTGGCACAGAAAGCCAACGAGGCCGGAACCGACCTGGAGGGCCTGCCGATCACCCCGGCGCAGGTTGCCGAGGTCGTCGGTCTGATCAAGGAAGGCAAGCTGACCAACAAGCTCGCCCGCCAGGCCGTCGACGGTGTCCTGGCGGGGGAGGGTACGGTCGCCGAAGTCGTCGCCGCGCGCGGCCTGGAGGTCGTCCGTGACGACGGTGCCATCGAGAAGGCCGTGGAGGACGCCCTGGCGGCCAACCCGGACATCGTGGAGAAGTACCGGGCCGGCAACAAGAAGGTCACCGGTGCGATCGTGGGCCAGGTGATGAAGGAGACCCGTGGCAAGGCGGATCCGGCGCAGGTCAACCAGATCATCGCCGCGAAGCTGGGGTAGCGCACCCTGCTCGAGCCGGTATGGCGCCGGCTACCTGCTGGTGTGATCCCGGTGTTGCACCGGCTACATGCCGGCCTGGTGCCGACGGCTGTGAGGCCGTCGGCACGTCTCTCTGTGGGGCCGTCCGGTGACGGCTCAGCAGCGCCGTAGGGGTGGCTGAATACTGCTGTGCGGAGGAATGTCACACGGTGCTGCGACGTTCCGGGCTTCATATCTGCGTACTTTCCCGGGGGGTAATGTAGTGCTTGTGACGTGCAAAGATGTTCGTCCGGACAATTCCTGAGTTCCGGAATGGGGGTAATCGGGGGTGATTGTGCAGGAGACTCTATGCTGCCGATCACAGCGAGTTGTGCTGGTGAGCACTGCGAACGGGCAAAAGTTATAAAAAAGTTCCCGAAATTGCTGTTGTGAGGACGCGGTCTTGTGCATAATGAATCGGACGTTTACCAACGTGATTTCACTCACTTAGCTCGACGTCCGGTGGCGTATGCCGCCCCGACCACCGTAAACGGGGCCATGCGCCTGGCACACCGGACCAGTCGACCACGCACCAGAGGAGCCGAAGAAGTTGCTCATAGGTATCCCACGGGAACCGCAAACCCTGGTCTCTGCAACGCCCGACACTGTCGGCAAGCTGATCAAGCTCGGCTACGACGTAGCCGTGCAGTCCGGCGCAGGTGACCAGGCAAACTTCCCCGACAGTCAGTACGAGGCCGCGGGGGCCACGATCGTCGGCGAGGACGTCTGGTCCTCCGACATCGTGACGACTCTCGATACGCCGTCCCCCGAGCAGCGCGCTGCCCTGAAGTCCGGGTCGACCCTGATCTCCCGTATGGCACCGGCTCGCAATGACGAGCTGATCCAGGAGTTCGCCGACCAGAATGTCACCGCCGTCGCCATGGACACCGTGCCGCGCATCAGCCGCGCACAGTCCATGGACGTGCTCAGCTCCCAGGCCAACGTGGGTGGCTACCGTGCGGTCATCGAGGCCGCCAACGCCTTCGGTCGTCTGTTCACCGGTCAGGTCACCGCCGCCGGTAAGGTGCCGCCGGCCACCGTCTACGTGATCGGAACCGGTGTCGCCGGTCTGGCCGCGATCGGTACCGCCAACTCCATGGGTGCGGTGGTCAAGGCCACCGACCTGCGTCCGGAGACTGCCGAGCAGGTCGAGTCGATGGGTGCGGAGTTCGTGGCCATCCCGACCGCGTCGGAGAAGTCCGACGACGGTTACGCCAAGGAGATGACCCAGGACCAGGCCGCCGCCGCTGCCAAGCTCTACGCCGAGCAGTCCGCGCTGTCCGACATCGTCATCACCACCGCGAACATCCCGGGCCGTAAGTCCCCGGTGCTGCTCACCGCGGCGGACGTGGCGAAGATGAAGCCGGGTTCGGTCATCGTCGACATGGCTGCGGCCAACGGCGGTAACTGCGAGCTCACCGTCCCCGGTGAGGTCACCGTCACCGACAACGGTGTGAAGATCATCGGCTACACCGACCTGGCCGGTCGACTGCCTGCGCAGTCGTCCCAGCTCTACGGTCAGAACGTGGTCAACCTGTTCAAGCTGATCACCCCGGCCAAGGACGGTACCCCGGTCTTGGACCTGGAGGACGAGATCGTCCGCGGCATCACCGTGACCAAGGCTGCCGAGGCCACCGGTGCTGACGCGAAGGCTGACATCCTGTGGCCCCCGCCGCCGGTGAAGGTCTCCGCCGCCCCCGCCCCGGCTGCTCCGGCCGCCGATGCCGCTGCCGAGGCAGAGGCCGAGGAGGCACCGAAGAAGTCCGGCCTGCTCTGGAAGCTGATCGCCGGTCTGCTTGGTATCGCCCTGATCCTGGTCAGCCCGTTGGCCGTGGCCGATGAATACATGGTGCTCATGCTGGCCGTCGTCGTCGGCTTCTACGTGATCACCGCGGTGACCCATAAGCTGCACACTCCGCTGATGAGTGAGACCAACGCCATCTCGGGCATCATCCTGGTCGGTGCGATACTCCAGGTGGGATCGTCCAACATCGCCGTTGCGGTGCTGGCGTTCATCGCCATCGTGGTCGCCTCGATCAACATCTTCGGTGGCTTCTTCGTCACCCGACGCATGCTCACCATGTTCGAGGGAGGCAACTGACATGAACCAGCTGATTCTCGCAGCAAGCTCCGGCACCACCGATGGTGCGCTGGACGCCAACGTCCTGGAATGGACCGACAAGATCACCAACCTGGCCTACATCGTGGCCGCCCTGCTGTTCATCCTGGCTCTCGCCGGGCTGGCCAAGCAGGAGTCCGCGTCCCGCGGCAACCGGTTCGGTATGACCGGTATGGCGATCGCGCTGGTCGCCACCATCGTCAAGGCCGTCGTCAACTCTGAGAACGACCCGGACAACTACAACAGCGCGCTTGTCACCCTGCTGCTGATCGCCGTGGCGATGATCATCGGTGCGGCCATCGGTATCCCGAAGGCACGTAAGGTCGAGATGACCGGTATGCCGGAGCTGATCGCGATGCTGCACAGCTTCGTGGGTCTGGCCGCCGTGCTCATCGGTGTGAACTCCTTCATCGGCGAGCTGGACGCCGACGACACCGCCGGCTTCAGCCTCGGTGAGATCTACCTCGGTATCTTCATCGGTGCGGTGACCTTCACCGGCTCGATCGTGGCCTACCTGAAGCTCTCCGGGAAGATCGGCGGCGCACCGCTGACCCTGCCGGGGCGCAACCTGCTGAACCTGGGCATCATCGTGATCTCCCTGGTCGGTATGGGCATCTTCATCGCCAACGGTGGCGACAACGCCTCCCTGTCCTGGACCCTGCTGGCCGTGATGCTGGTGCTGTCGCTGCTGCTGGGTATCCACCTGGTTGCCGCGATCGGCGGCGGCGACATGCCGGTCGTGGTGTCCATGCTGAACTCCTACTCCGGTTGGGCCGCGGCTGCGGCGGGCTTCATGCTCGCCAACCCGCTGCTGATCATCACCGGTGCGCTGGTCGGTTCCTCCGGTGCCTACCTGTCCTACGTCATGTGCAAGGCGATGAACCGTTCGTTCATCTCCGTGATCCTGGGTGGTTTCGGTTCCGAGGCCTCCGGTGGCGATGACCGGGACTACGGTGAGCACACCGAGACCACGATCGAGGAGACCGCTGAGCTGCTCAAGGGCGCGAAGTCGGTCATGATCACCCCGGGTTACGGTATGGCCGTCGCCCAGGCGCAGTACCCGGTGGCCTCGATGGTCTCCAAGCTGCGCGAGCAGGGTGTGGACGTCACCTTCGGCATCCACCCGGTCGCCGGCCGCCTGCCTGGCCACATGAACGTCCTGCTGGCCGAGGCAAAGGTGCCCTACGACATCGTGCTGGAGCTCGACGAGGTCAACGACGACTTCGGTGACGTGGACGTCGTCCTGGTCATCGGTGCCAATGACACGGTCAACCCCATTGCCGAGGAGCCGGGCTCACCGATCGCCGGTATGCCGGTGCTGAAGGTGTGGGAGGCCAACAAGGTCATCGTCTTCAAGCGTTCAATGGGCTCGGGTTACGCCGGCGTGCAGAACCCGCTGTTCTTCAACGAGAACTCTGACATGCTGCTCGGCGATGCCAAGCAGTCGGTCGAGGGGATCACCGCGGCCCTGTAGGAGCCCCTGCAGCGCCCGCGCGCAACACCCTCAGCAGTACCCGACGTCCGACTCCGGGTTTGACGGCGAGGCCGGCTCACAGCCTCTCGTCACCGGGTCGGACGTCCTCCTTCCGCGGCGGCGACGGGATCGTCGCCGTGCCGAAGGGGGAGCCGCCGAACCTGCCACGGTCGTGCGGCTCATGGAACCCCGCCGGATCCGGCCCGATGGCCACGATCCCGGTGGGGTTCACGTCTGCGTGGACGATGTAGTAGTGGTCCTTGATCTGCTGGAAGTTCGTCGTGTCTCCGAATCCGGGGGTCTGGAACAGGTCCCGCAGGTAACCCCAGAGGTTGGGCTGCTCGGAGATCTTGTACCGGTTGCACTTGAAGTGGCCGTGGTAGACCATGTCGAACCGCACCAGAGTGACGTAGAGGTAGATATCGGCCAAGGTGATGTGCTCACCGACGAGGTAGCGCTGGGTGCCCAGCCGCTGCTCGAGCATGTCGAGGGTGTCGAAGAGCTCGCCGAAGGCCTTTTCGTAGGCCTCCTGCGTCCCGGCGAAGCCGCACTTGTAGACGCCGTTGTTGACGGTGTGGAAGACCAGGCTGGAGATCTCGTCGATCTCAGGACGCAGTGCTTTCGGGTAGAGGTCGGGGGCGCCCTCGCGGTGCAGCGGGGCCCATTCGGTGGCGAAGTCGGTGACCATGGTGCGGAAGTCATTGGTGACCACGGCCTTCGATTCAATGTCCACGAGTGCTGGCACGGTGATGCCCTTGGGGTAGTCCCGGTAACGGTGCAGGTAGCAGTCGCGCAGGCGGCCTACCCCGAGGACCGGGTCGACGGAGTCGGGGTCCAGGTCGAAGGTCCAGGACTTCCAGTCGTGGGTGGGGCCGGCGATTCCCAGACTGAGCGCAGAGTCCAGTCCCAGGACCTGACGGGTGATGATCGCCCGGTGTGCCCAGGGGCAGGCGCGGGCCCCGATGAGGCGGTAGCGTCCGGCGGCCAGCGGCCAGGAGGAGGTGGGGTCGTCGAGGACCCGGTCATCGATGTAGTTCATGTCCCGGTCGAAGGAACCGGAGGTGTCGGTGGAGACGTAGGCCATTGGTGCGAGTCCTTTCGTCGGCACTTCAGGCGCGACATACCTTGTCGGCCTGCGCTCTTTGGCGTACCGCCTAGCCTAGGCTGGTGAGACAGAAGGCCGGATTTTCGCATAAGACCTGCGGTGGGACATGCGCCTTGTCGCAGGTCGAGAAAGTGGGAGAGACCATGGGACTGTTCGACAGGAAACCTGAGAAGGATCTGGACACGGGCGCCGACGAGGCGGCGGAGAAGGGCTCCGAGAAGGGCTCCGGCAGCATCGGTGACACCGGCAGCGCCGACGACGCCGGTGCCGCCGGTACTGCGGATGTTCCGGGCGCCCCGGGTATCGACGCCGACCTCTTCGACGAGATCGATGTGCCGGATGCCCCTGAGTCCACGGATACGCCGGACATTCCGGGGTTGTCCGACATTCCGCAGGCGCCGCACACTGACCTGATCCCGGACTCCCCGCAGGGCGGCGGGCCGACCGAGGCCGCTCCCGCTGCCGCTGTCGGTGGGGCCCCTGCGGCACCTGCGGCAGATACCGCAGATGTTTCCGCAGATGTTCCGACGGATGCAGCGTCCGACGCGGCGTCCGACAGCCCGGTCGACGAGGCACTCGAGGGCACCGAGGATGCGGTGGGTGCCCCGGCGCCGAAGCAGGACGTCTACGATCGCGCTGGCCGGGCGCGTCCGCAGCGGATCGAGCCGCGGCGTCCGGAACCGGAGGCTCCGGCCTCGCCCGCTGAAGAGCCTGTCTCCGAGGCGGCCTCCGATGGCTCCGCGACCACGGTCTTCGCCGCAGCACCGGACCCTGCCTTCGCTGCTGAGCCCACTGAGCCCACTGAGTCCACTGTGCACACTGGGCACACTGACCCCGCGAGCGGCAGTGCCGCCGACGCCCCCGCCTCGCCGTGGGACCAGGGAACCGTGTCGCGCGGACCTGTCCCGGAGTCCTCCGAGCGGATGACAGACGGTGACGCTGCTGTCGATGCCGACCAGGCGACGGCGGTGATCGACCCCGCTGCGGAGACCACCACGTTCGTTGCCGGGCAGCCGGGCGCCGCTGGCACTGCAGGCGCTGGCGCCGCGGCCACACAGATGGACGGCGCCACACCGGAGGACGGCGTAACGGACGAGGCCCAGGCGGAAGCTGCGGCCGCTGCCGACGTTGCAGAAGACCCGCGTCGCGGAACGCTCGACTTCGGACTGCTGATCCTGCGTCTGGTCGTCGGTGGTCTGCTGATCATCCGTGGCCTGCAGACCCTGTTCGCTTTCGGCGGCGACCCCGGACTCAGCGCCCTCGAGCAGTCGCTGGCCGCCTACTCCTTCGCCGACATCCTCGCCATCGTGATTCCGGTCGCCCAGGTCGTCGCCGGTGGCCTGCTGGTCTTCGGCCTGCTGACCCCGTTGGGCGCGGCGATAGCGGTGGTGGTGTCCGGTTTCCTCACCGGACATGCCCTGTCCACCTTCGACGCAAGCTACTGGCCCTATGCCCTGTCGCCGACCGCGCAGCTGTGGGCACTGACCGGCGTGGTCGCCCTGGTGATCACCTTCACGGGTCCGGGACGCTACTCCGCGGACACCTCTCGCCGCTGGGCGACCCGTCCGCTGGCCTCGGCATGGGTCTTCGCACTGATCGGACTGGGCGGTGCCGCGGGACTGTGGCTCGCCGTCGGCGGCGGTAACCCGTTCTGACCTGAGACCGGGTGAGGGGCCGCCTCACCCCATCATCGCCAGGCGGGCTGCGATGGCGATCATCAGCACACCGATCCCGAGGTTGATCCACCGCCACACGGAGGCCTTCGACAGCGGTCGGCTGAGCAGCCGGGCGCCGTAGCCGGCAGTGATGAAGAAGAGTATGGACCCGACCAGGGCTCCGGCGGTGAAGACCCACTTGCCGGCATCGCCGTACTGGTTGGACATCGAACCGAAGACGAGGATTCCGTCGACCCAGGCCGCCGGGTTGAGGAACGTCACCGCCAAGGCAGTGGGTAGGGCAGCGAGGGCGGGAAGTCGGGTCGTCGCCCGGGTGCGCAGGGGGACGCGTGTGCGGGTGGCAACGCCGGTACCGTTGCCGGACGCACCTGCCCCGACTACAGGGGCAGA
>DHKFJ23503__coassemble_656_pt1 | contig 28617 bp, 19 predicted proteins | sample DHKFJ23503__metabat2_low_PE_011 | metagenome-assembled genome bin DHKFJ23503 | reverse complement strand
TGCGTATCCACCTGCTCCGGCGCACCTCCGGCGACCGGAGATCCCTGTGGTCGTTGGGGATCGTCCGCGTCCTGGGCGTCCCCGTTCTGCGGTGTCTTCGGTGTCTTCGGTGTCCGGACGTAGGAGTAGTACATCGGCAGTCCCACGAACAACAGTCCACCGACGATATTGCCCAGTAGGGTGGGGATCTCGTTCCAGACCAGGTACTGGCCGAGGGAGAAGTCACCGCCGAGCATCAGCCCGGCCGGGAAGAGGAACATGTTGACCACGGAGTGCTCGAAGCCCATGTAGAAGAACAGCATGACCGGCATCCACATCAGCAGGGCCTTGCCACCAGCACTGCGGGACATCATTGAGGCGACTACGCCGGTGGAGACCATCCAGTTGCACATCACCGCGCGCAGGAACAGGGCGAGCATGCCGGCTGCCCCGTGTTCGGCGTAACCGGCGGTACGGTCGTGACCGATCTCGCCGAGGCGCTCGCCGATGGCATCCGGCGGGGTGGAGAAGCCGTAAGTGGTGATGATGGACATCAACAGTGCGACCAACACCGCGCCGACCATGTTGCCGAGAAACACCAGGCCCCAGTTGCGCAGCAGACTTCGCCAGGTCACACCGGGCCTCTTGTCGATCCAGGCCAGCGGCACGAGGGTGAAGACACCGGTGACCAGGTCGAAACCCATCAAGTAGAGAAGGATGAATCCGACGGGGAAGATCATCGCGCCGAACAGTGGTTCACCGGTGTTGACGGTGATCGTTGTGGCGAGGGCCGCGGCGAGGGCGAGGATGGCTCCGGCCATCGTCGCCTTGATCAGCGTTTCACGGGTTGCCATCCCGGTTTTCTTCTGTCCGGCGTCGACCATCGCGGTGGCGACGTCGGCCGGTGGGACGTAAGACATGGGTCTCCTGGGGTGATCGGTCGGTTCGGTGGAAGGGGGAGCTTCGGACCGTCAGTAATGCAGGAGGACGCGACGCTCACCGTGGTCGTCGATGACCTGGACGGGGAAGGTCTGCAGGGTGTGGTCCTCGTCCTCCAACGAGACCCCGTCGGTCAACCGGAAACGCTGCTTGAGCAGTGGGGAGGCGACCGTGGGGACACCGTCGTGATCGCCGACGATGCCGCGGCTCATCACGGCTGCGCCCATGTACGGGTCGATGTTGGACACCGCGTACACGCCGGTGCTCGCCTGGTCAGTGCTTGCCTGATCTGCGCTGGTCCTGGCGGTGCCGGTCTTGTCGCTGACGCGGAAGAGGGCGACCTGGGTGCCGTCGGGCAGCAGGACAGCGGCACCGAGGTTGTCCTCGAGTTCGTCGAACTGGCAGATGCTCACGGGGTGGGTGGTGACAGTCATGGTCTTGGCTCCTTCAGAGGTGAGGTAAGGCGGGAGGTGAGGCGGGATAGGGGGGGGAGTTGTTGGTTATACGGCGCTGCGCAGGCCCGGCATCGGCAGCGGGACCATCCGGCCGTCCTGCTTCTGGAACTGGACGGTGGGGTCGGGTGACCCGGGCGCGTTGACGAAGGAAACGAAACGGCGCAGCTTCTCCGGGTCGTCGAGGACGGCCTTCCACTCGTCGGTGTAGTCGTCGACGTGGCGGGCGATGAACTGCTCCAGGTCGTCGCCGATCCCCAGGGAGTCCTCGCAGACGACCTCGCGGATGTGGTCCAGGCCGCCCTCGGTCTCCTCAACCCAGGCGGCGGTGCGCTGCAGGCGGTCGGCGGTGCGCACGTAGAAGGCGATGAAGCGGTCGATGTAGCGGATCAGCGTGGGCTCATCCAAGTCGCCGGCGAGCAGTTCGGCGTGGCGCGGGGTCGCGCCACCGTTGCCGCCGACATACAGGTTCCAGCCGTGCTCGGTGGCGATCACGCCGACGTCCTTGCCGCGGGCCTCGGCACACTCGCGGGCACAGCCGGAGACACCCATCTTCAACTTGTGCGGACTACGCAAGCCCCGGTAGCGCAACTCCAGATCGACGGCCATCTTCACCGAATCCTGCTGGCCGTAGCGGCACCAGTCGGTGCCCACACAGCTCTTCACCGCGCGCAGCGACTTGCCGTAGGCCTGGCCGGACTCCATGCCGGCGTCCACCAGGCGACGCCAGATGGCGGGCAGCTGCTCCACCCGGGCACCGAACATGTCGATGCGCTGGGCGCCGGTGACCTTGGTGTACAGGTCGAAGTCGCGGGCGATCTCACCGACGACGATGAGCTGTTCGGCGGTGACCTGGCCACCGGGCATCCGCGGCACCACTGAGTAGGAGCCGTTGCGCTGGATATTGGCCAGGAAGCGGTCGTTGGTGTCCTGCAGGGCGGCATGACCGTCGTCCAGGACGTGGTGGCCGGTGTTGAGTGTGGCGAAGATGGACGCCATCGTCGGCTTGCAGATCTCGCAGCCGTGGCCGGTGCCGAACCGCTTGATGAACCGGGGAAAGTCGCGGATGACGGTGGCCGCGGCACACTGGAACAGTTCCGCACGCGACTGGCTGAAGTGCTCGCACAGAGCCTTGGACTGCTCGATGCCCTCGGCGTCGAGGAGCTGGCCGAGCAGGCCCACGCAGGACCCGCAGCTGGTTCCGGCCCGGGTGCAGGTCTTCAGGTCCGCCACCGAGCAGGCGCCGTCGCCGATGGCGTCCCGGACGTCCTTCTTGGTGACGTTGTTGCAGGAACAGATCTGGGCGGCGTCCGGCAGTGCGGCGACACCGGCACCGGCAGCAGCGTCGTCCCCGGCGGACGGGGTGATGAACGCCATCGGGTTGGTCAGCTCCGCGCCGACCATGGGGCGCAGCATGGCATAGGCGTTGGCATCCCCGACGAGCACCCCGCCGAGCAGGGTCTTGCCGTCGGTGTCCATGACGATCTTGCCGTAGGTCCCGGCGAAGGGGTCGTTGACGGTCAGCGGTCGGGCACCCTCGGTGGTGCCGTGGGCGTCGCCGAAACTGGCGACGTCGACACCCAGCAGTTTCAGCTTGGTGGACATGTCCGGGTCCTCGAAGGACGTCGGTTCTCGCCCGGTGATCCGGTCGGCGACGATCTCCGCGGTGGTGTAGCCCGGGGCGACCAGGCCGTAGCAGACCCCGTCGACGGCGGCGCACTCGCCGACCGCGCTGATGTCCGGGTCATTCGTCCGGCACAGTCGGTCGGTGAGGATGCCGCCGCGCGGGGCCTTGTCCAGCGGGGCGGGGGTGGCGGCATCGGCGAGGGCGTCGTGGGGACGCACACCGGTGGCGAAGATCACCAGGTCCACGGTGAGGTGGTTGATGGTGGGGTTCTCCGGGGCCGGCTCGCCGGGCGCGGGGACGGGGGAGGAGAGGGTGAGGGTCAGGTTGCTGGAGTCGCTGTCGGTGCGCGCGATGACATCGGTGCCGGTGTTGACGTGCACTTGCACGCCGAGTTCGCGGACCTTGTCCGCCAGCAGGACGCCACCGTCGGCGTCCACCTGGATCGGCATCAGACGGGGGGAGCGTTCGATGATGTGGGCCTCGGCACCGAGCAGTTTCAGGGCGTTGGCGGCCTCCAGGCCGAGCAGGCCACCGCCGATGACCGCACCGACCGGGGAGCGTCCCGCCGCCCGGGCGTCCTCGACGAGGGTGCGGATGTCGTCGAGGTCGTCGAGGGTGCGGTAGACGGTGCAGCCCGGCAGGTCATGGCCGGGCACCGGCGGGACGAAGGCGTAGGAGCCGGTGGCCAGCACCAGGTGGTCGTAGGCGACGGTGGTGTCACCCTCACAGGTCACGGTGCGGTTGTCCCGGTCGATGCCGGTGGCCCGGGCGTGGAGCACGGTCACCGAGTCGGGCAGGTCGGCCAACTCGAGGGCGGTGCGGTCCCAGGAGGACACGTAGCTGGAGAGGGCGACCCGGTCGTAGGCGTGGCACGGCTCCCCGGAGATCACGGTGATCCGGGCCTCCGGGTCGCGCTCGAGGATCTCGGTGACGGTGCGGTGGCCGACCATTCCGAAACCGACGACGACGGTGTGCGGCGCGTCTGAAGTGTGCGGGGTCTGGGAGGGAGTCAGTTGTGGGGTCATGTCTGATGACGCTAGAAGTCTCCCACCGCAGAAGGTACAGATGAGAGCAGTGTTTTACAGCGGGTTCACCGTTGACCTGCAGCGGGGCGTGTGGGGACACGGGCAGGAAACATGCGAAACATGCAAGTTTCAGTCGGTGTGATTCAGTACACGTCGCGGACGTAGCGACGTTCGGCGGCCAACCCGGCGACGAAGGAGCGGGCATCCTCGAAGTCCATGCGTCCTTGCTCGGCGACGATCCGGCACAGCGCGGAGTCGACGTCGGCGGCCATGCGCCCGGCGTCGCCGCAGACGTAGAGGTGCGCGCCGCGTCCGATCCACTCCCACAGGTCCGCGGCATGGTGCAGCATCCGGTCCTGGACGTACACCTTCTTCTCCTGGTCGCGGGAGAACGCGGTGTCGAAGCGGGTGAGGATCCCGCGATGGTGCATCCCGGACAGCTCCTCGCCGTAGAGGAAGTCGGTGTCGCGGTGGCGGTCGCCGAAGAACAACCAGTTGTCGCCGGCCGCGCCCGAACACATCCGGTCCTGCAGGAACCCGCGGAAGGGAGCCACGCCGGTGCCGGGGCCGATCATGATCATCGGGGCGTCCGGACGCTCCGGCGGGCCGAAGCTACGGTTCGGCTTGATGAACACCTCGACCTCGTCGCCGAGGACGAGCTCGGCGAGGAAACCGGAGCTGACCCCCCGACGCGATGCACCGCGCGGGCTGGTGAACGCCACCGTGGAGACGGTGATCTCCACCTGGTTCGGGTCCGCCAGCGGGGAGGAGGAGATGGAGTACAGCCGGGGGCGGAGCTCGGTGAGAACCTCCAGCCATTCCGTGAGATCCGCCGTCACCGGGTAGGACGCCAGGACGTCGCACAGGTGGCGGCCGTAGGCGAAGGTGCGCAGTGCGGTGGCATCTGCGGTGTTACCGGCGCTGCCGGTGAGCTCGCCGATGCCGGCGTCCGGGTGCTGGCGGTGCACCAGCTCCAGCAGAGCGGGCGTGACGGAGGTGATGTCGAGCCGGGTCAGTGCCTCGCGTAGTGGCTGTCCGGTCTCCGGGTGGGGTACGGCCGGGTCCAGACCGGTGAAGTGGAGGAACTCGTCGACGGTGGTGGCGCGGTTGCGCGGAAGGACGCCCAGAGCATCGCCGGTGCTGTAGGCGGTGGCATCGCTGGCGCTGTCGGCGTCAGTGGTGCTGTCCGCGTCGGCGGGGAGGCAGGGCAAGGTGAAGGTGTAACGCCGGACCTCCCGCCCAGTGGCCCCCGGATCACCACCAGTGAGCCTGGACGCTGCGGCTACGGTGGCGGTCACCGGATTCGCCCGGGAACCCCGCGCCGGACCCTGCGAGGCTGCACTGGAGGAGGTGGCACGGGCGATATCGTCCGGATCAGCCCCCAGCGCCTCGGCTGCGGCAGCGAACCAGGACGCTGCAGTCCCGGCGAAGTCCGGTTCGCCGGATGCCCGGGGTAGCAACAGTTCGGCGCCCAAGGCGCTCACGCGATCCTCCAGTTTCCGGGCGAAGCCGCAGAAGTCGGCGTAGGAGGAGTCGCCGAAGCCCAGCACCCCACAGCGAAGACCAGCAAGAGCTGGTGCACCTGCGGCACCCGATGCGTTCTGCTTGTCCTGCTTGTTCTGCAGTGCCTCCAGTTCCTCCCACAACGAGGCGGCCATGTCCGGGGCGTCGCCGTCGCCGGTGGATGAGACCACGAACAGGACGGTGCCCTGCAGCTTCTGGACATCGACCGTGTCCGCGCACCGGGCCCGGGCAGGAACGCCGGCGGCGGTCAGGGAGGCGACCAGGCCGGGGACGTACTCCTCGACGGTGCCGGTCTGTGACGCCCAGACCACCGAAACAGTGTCGGCATCATCGGCGCCGTCTGCACCGTCAGCATCATCGTCCATGTCGTCCGGTGTCTTCGGTGCCGCAGCCACCCGCAGCAGCGACACCGCACAGGCCTTGAACTCCGGCTGCAGGGACTCCGGATCCACCGCATCGGTGGTCAGCTCATTGACCGGGACATTGGCGAAATGCATGGGGATGAAACACGTGCCGGGCACAATGCCCTCGTCGACCACCGCCGGGGCGTCCAACGTGCCGCGCCGGGAGGTGACCCGCACGATGTCGCCTGCCCCGATGCCCAGGGGCTCGGCATCGGTGGGGTGGACCTGCACGAAGCCGGACGGATTGAGCTTCATCAGCTTCTTCACCCGACCCGTCTTCGTCATCGTGTGCCACTGATGCGGCAACCGGCCGGTGGTCAGGGTCAGCGGGAAGTCCTCGTCCGGCAGCTCGTGCGGCGGCAACCACGGCCGGGCGACGAACTGTGCCCGGCCGGTGTCGGTGGGGAAGGCCAGGCGCGGCACCTCACCATCATCGGTGACCAGCCGGGACTGGCTGATGCCGTCGTTGAGGTAACGCACCGGGTTGCGCGCGTCACCACCCGGTGCGACCGGCCACTGCACCGGACCGTCCTTCAGCCGGGCATGGTCCACCCCGCGCAGGTCCCAGCCGGTGCGGGGATTGTGGAAGCGTCGGATCTCGTCGAAGATCTCCGCGGCACTGGCAAAATCGAACCCGGGGAAACCCATCGCCCGGGCGACCCGGCAGATCAGCTCCCAGTCCGGGACGGCCTCGCCCGGGGCGTCCAGCAGGGGAGAGGACAGGGTCATCGTGCGTTCAGAGTTGACCATCACGCCGTCCGACTCCGTCCACAACGCCGCCGGGAGCACGATATCGGCGTGCCCGGCGGTGGCGGAACCGGCGTAGGCGTCCTGCACGACCACCAGGTCCGCACCGGTGAGACCCTTGATGACCTGCGAGGAGTTCGGCACGGTGGCCGCCGGGTTGGTGCAGATCACCCACACCGCGCGAACCGGCGAGTCCTCGTCGCCGAGCTCGCGGAACAGGTCCACCGTGCCGCCGCCGAGGTCGGTGTGCAGCGTGCCCGGCGGTACCTCCCAGATGTCCTCGACCTCGGCGCGCTGGGCGTCGTCGAGCACACTGCGCTGGCCGGGCAGACCCGGACCCATGTAGCCCATCTCCCGGCCGCCCATCGCATTGGGCTGGCCTGTCAACGAGAACGGGCCGGCGCCGGTGGTGCACAATGCGCCGGTGGCCAGGTGCAGATTGCACAGGGCGGTGGTGTGCCAGGTGCCGTGGACGGACTGGTTCAGCCCCATCGTCCACAGGCTCACGAACCTGCGGGTGGACCCGATCCATTCGGCGGCGGTGCGCAGATCGTCCTCCTCGATGCCGGTGATCCGGGAGACCTCCTCGACCGGGTAGTCGGCGAGGTGGTCCTCCATGACCTCCCAGTTGTCGGTGTAGGACGCGATGAACTCAGGGTCGGTGTCGCCGTTGTCGCAGATCATCCGCAGCAGACCGTTGAGCAGCGCCATGTCGGTGCCCGGGGCGACCGGCAGGTGCAGGTCCGCCTTCTTCGCTGTGGCGGTGCGGCGCGGGTCGACGACGATGAGCTTCGCCCCGGCCTTCACCCGGTCCATCATCCGCAGGAAAAGGATCGGGTGGCAGTCGGCCATATTTGCCCCGGTGACCAGGAAGACGTCCGCATGGTCGAGGTCGTCGTAGGAGCCGGGCGGGCCGTCCGCGCCGAAAGCCTGCTTGTAGCCGGTAGATGCCGAGGCCATGCACAGCCGCGAGTTCGACTCGATGAGGTTGGTGCGCAGGTAGCCCTTGGCCAGCTTGTTCGCCACATACTGGGCCTCCAGCGTCATCTGGCCGGAGACGTACAGTGCCACGGCATCGTGCCCGTGCTCCTCGCGCAGGGCGGTGAAGCGGCGGGCGACCTCGTTGACTGCGCCGGTGGTATCGGACGCCTCCCCGTCGACCAGGGCGGTCGTCTGGCGGCCACCGGAGACCAGCAGGTCGGCGGTGGTGGAACCCTTGGTGCACAACCTGCCCCGGTTGACCGGGTGGTCCGGGGTGCCGCGGGAGGTGAGGGTGCCATCTGGGGAGGCGGTGAGCGTGAGGCCGCAGCCGACGCCGCAGTAGCCGCACATGGTGTCGACCGAGCGGGTGTCGACCGAGCGGGACTGGTCAGGTGTCGTTGACGAGGAGGTGGGGGAGGTGGGGGACGTAGCGGAGGGAGTGGAGGGAGCGGAGGGAGCGGAGGTCGGGGTGTTGGCGGCGGCTGCTGTGGAACTCATGTGCCGCTACGTTAGGACGCCGGTGTTGCCGCAGCGTCTAGGTCACGTTTCGGTCAAAAGACCTCCGGCTCACACATTGAGGGGCAGCAGTGCGCGAACTCCGTCACCGCGGGATCATCATTGTGTCACTGGGCAGAAATAGCGTCCTACCTGCTGTGAAGCTTCTGTTACCGGGTTCTCTCCCGGCTGTCGAAGTCATCCGGGCACGGTTACAGCTTGGAGGCAGTCCATTGAAACGACGACCCGAACAGGATCCCGCGTGACCACGACACGGACCACGACGACCCCCGACTCTCCTACAACCCCTCCCGCCCAGAACCCCGCCCAGGCCGGCCCGTCCGACACTTCTGCGTCGCACTCTTCTGGTGATCCCCGCATCGAGATGACGGAAGGACGGTGGATCACCAACTGGGATGCCGAGGACCCGGCATTCTGGAACGGCCCCGGACGCCAGGTCGCCCGACAGAACCTCATCTGGTCGGTGTTCTGCGAGTTCCTCGGCTTCGCCGTCTGGCAGATGTGGTCGGTGACGGTGATCTTCCTGCCCCAGGCCGGTATCGACCTGACGTCCTCCCAACAGTTCTGGCTGGTGTCCCTGCCGCCGCTGGTCGGTGCAGCCACGAGGATCCCCTACAGCTTCACCGTCCCGATATTCGGCGGACGCAACTGGACGGTGATCTCCGCGCTACTGCTGCTGATCCCCACGCTGGCCACCGCGCTGGTGCTCACCGCCGACAACCCGCCGGTGTGGATCCTCTTCATCATCGCCGCGACCGCAGGGCTGGGCGGCGGCAACTTCGCCAGCTCCATGTCGAACATCACCTTCTTCTACCCCAAGGCGGAGAAGGGTGCGGCCCTCGGCATCAACGCCGCCGGCGGAAACCTGGGCGTGGCCGTGGCACAGCTGGTCATCCCCATCGCCGTGACCGTCTTCGCCTTCGGCGCCTTCGAACCGAACCTGTCGGTGGCCGGACTGATCTGGGTGCCGCTGATCTTGCTGGCCGCCTGGGGCGCACGACGCTACATGCACAACCTCTCCCATGCGACCAATGACATCAAGGGCTCCCTGTCTGCCCTGAAGGAGAAGCACCTCTGGATCATCTCCTTCCTCTACGTCGGCGCCTTCGGCTCCTTCATGGGCTTCGGCTCGGTATTCCCGACGCTGATCAAGGCACAGTTCCCGGACTTCTCGTCCTTCACGGTGCTGGGTGCCGCACTGAGCCTGGCGTTCATGGGGCCGCTGGTCGGATCCCTGGCCCGTCCCTACGGCGGCAAGCTGGCTGACCGGATCGGCGGCGCCCGGGTGAGCATCGTGGTCTTCCTGTGCATGGCACTGGTGACCGCGACGATGGTGATGCTGCTCGACGGCATCAGCTTCGGGGTCTACCTGGTGCTGTTCCTCATGCTGTTCACCCTGACCGGCCTGGCGAATGGCTCGACCTACCGCATGATCCCGACCGTCTTCGAGCTCTCCGTACCTGCCGACGACCCGGTCGGCCATGAGCGTAAGAGTGCCGCGGCGCTGGGCTACATCGGCGCGATCGGTGGTTTCGGCGGCTTCGCCATCCCGCAGGTACTGAACCTGTCGCAGAGCACGACCGGCAGTTTCGCCACCGCCTTCTGGGTCTTCGCCGGGGCCTACGTGGCGATGGCTGCGGTGGTGTGGGTGGTGTACCGCCGGCCCGGCACCCGCTTCGCCGCCGCGAACGTGTAGGTGCGGCGTCCGTGCGGCGATGGACGTCATCCGTCACACCTCCGGCGTTCTTCTTGGGGGCGGAAAACGTCCTGACCTGCGCGTCTCACGATGCGGAAATCGCGAGGGGTGTGATAGATAGCCAGGCCGCTGGAGGCTGGGGACGGGGAGGGGAGACGTGCGGCCAGTGAGCGCGGGGAGGGGAGGGGCAGGCAGGGGTCGACCAGGCCTAGAGGCCGCCGAGCAGGTGCTCGGCGGACTGCGACAACTCGGCGCGTACACCTTCCAGATCCTCCGGGGACGCGGTGTCGATCAGCGTCCGGATGGTCTGGTGTGCGTTCTTCTCGTGCTCCCGGTCGTCCTCGTCCCACTTGCCGGTGAGGTGTGCTTCGATGAGGTGGGCGTCGTCGTCGAGGATGAGGGCGGCATCCTGCGTCGTGGCGGCGGACGTCGTCGTCGCGTCGATGTAGTCGGTGACGATACCGCGCAGATTCGTAGGCAGGGGAGAAGTCATGCACCCATTGTTGCAGAAACGCGGGACGTTTTAGCCGCCGATGGCGCTCATCGTGCGCTCGGGTTGGACGTAGGCCTCGTCGTTGAGGGTGACCTCGTCGGAGCCGTAGGCCCGCGGCTTGCCCCACATGGCCCGGGCCCAGCCCAGTGCGACGTCCTCGTCGGACGCACCGCCGCGCAGCAGCCACATCAGGTCCGTCTCCTCATTGGAGAACAGGCAGCTACGGATCTTGCCGTCGGCGGTGACGCGGGTGCGTGAACAGGCCGAACAGAAGGACTCCGTCACCGAGGCGATGATGCCGACCTTGCCCAGCGGTGTCGCATCGGCGGCGAGCGGTGCGTCCTGCGCTGCGTCCTGTACTCGGGACGCCCGGTCGAAAACCTCCCACAACTGCGCCGGCGCCGAGCCCCGCGGCGCCGGGTCCTCGCGCAGCACGAACCGCTCCGACAGACGCTCGCGCAGCTCCGCGGCGGAGACCAGGTTGTCGCGCGCCCAGGACCGGTCGGCGTCCAACGGCATCTGCTCGATGAAACGCAGCTGGTAGCCGCGCTCGACACACCAGGCCAGCAGATCGGCGGCACCGGTGTCGTTGACCCCGCGCATCATCACCGCATTGACCTTCACCGGCTCCAGGCCGGCGTCCTTCGCAGCGGCGAGACCGGCCATGACCTGCGGCAGACGGTCGCGCCGGGTCAGTTCGGCGAAAGCCTGACGGTCGATGGTGTCCAGGGAGACATTCACCCGGGTCAGCCCGGCGTCCACCAGGGCATCGACCTTCTTGTCCAGGCCGATACCGTTGGTGGTGATCGAGATCGGCACCTCCGGGTGCAGCTCGCGCACCCCGGCGATGATGTCGGCCAGGTCATGACGCACCAGCGGCTCACCACCGGTGAACCGGATGTCCTTGACCCCCAGGATCCGCACGCCGATGTCCGCCAGACGCACCGCTTCCTCAGCTGTCAGCAGCGAGGACTTGTGCAGCCACGGCAGGCCCTCGGCGGGCATGCAGTAGGTGCAGCGCAGGTTGCACTTGTCGATCAGGGAGATGCGCAGGTCGTCGGCGGTGCGTCCCCACCGGTCGCGCAGGCGCAGCGGGCCGGTGGTGGTCGGCATGTCGGACGCTGCGCTCGTGGCGCTGCCGGACGCTGCGTTGCTCGCCGCGGCACCGGCACGGGAGGCCGGCACCGTGGGGATGGGCAGGACCGTCGTCATGGCTGGGCCACCTCCTTCACGCGGGGGTCTCTTGTCAGTGTCCGGTCTATCTACGGTCAGTGTCCGGTCTACCGTGCGACCGGACAACCAGCTACACCGGGGCCGTGCGGCATCTCCGCACGACCGTCCGGAGCTGCGGTACCCGGCAGCACCGGGCGGTGCACCGGCGACCCGCCAGGGTGCGTTCCAGTACCCGAGGATAGCCGTTCTTCCGCAGTATGTCGTCTTGTCCGACGGTGGCAACGGCGCCTGCGTCGCCCGTCATCGTCTACGCTTACCCTTCCGGCGTTCCAGCTGACGCTCCGGAACCTCCAATTGTTCCCAGGCAACCTCACGACGCGGAGCAGCCTTGGTTCGGGTGTCCCGTGAGCGGTACACGATGTAGGGGCGGGTCACGTACCCCACCGGTGCCGAGAACGCGTGTACCAGGCGGGTGAACGGCCACAGAGCGATCAGGGTGAACCCGGCGACGACATGCACCTTGAACTCCCACGGAACATCGGCCATCAGCTCCGGTTGCGCCTGGAAGATCATGATCTGCCGCAGCCACGGCGAGATCGTCTCCCGGTAGTCGTAGCCGTGCGGGCCGCCGAAGACCTGGGTGGACACCGTGGCGATGAATCCGGAGACCAGCGCCGCGCCCAACAGCAGGAACATCACCTTGTCGGAGCGGGAGGTCGACAGGAACACCGTGCGGTTCACCACCCGCCGGTAGATCAACCCGGCGAGGCCCACCAGCACCGCCACCCCGGCGATGGTGCCGGGGATGGTGGCGATCAAGTGGTAAGCGGCTTCAGAGATTCCGACGGCGGTGGTCCATGATTTCGGTATCGCCAGGCCCATGAGGTGTCCGATGAGCACGAACACCATACCCCAGTGGAACAACGGTGAGCTCAGCCGCAGCAGTCTGGACTCGTAGATCTGTGAGGAATGGGTGGCCCACCCGAATTGGTCGGTGCGCCACCGCCAGATGATGCCGATGACGAAGGCGGCGACGGCGATCCAGGGAAAACCCACCCACAAGAACGTCTCGAAGGGATTCACGGCTGATTCTCCATTCCTGTGTACGGGGCAGGGGAAGCCAACGTGCCCGGCATTCCCAGACCCACGAGTTCAGCGGGTGGCCCGCTGCGGATGAGGCTGCGGTAGTTCACCGCGACCGCCTCGTCCACCGCCGGCAGGGCGGAGCACACCGCAGTGACCACGTCGGCGTACTGCTCGTGGATCTGGGACAGCGCGGTGCGCAGTACCTCCAGTCCGTCGCGGTGGGAGGCGAGTATGTCGGTCAAGGTCGCGTGCCCGTCGACGTCAGCCTGAGCGGCGGCCTCGAGCAGGACGCACAGATGGTCCGGCAGTTCGTCCCGGACCTGCTCGAAACCCAGGTCGGTGAGACTGCGGCGGAAGGCGAGGATGGCGGTGCCGCGTTCGCGGGTGTCGCCGACGGCATAGTAGCTGAGGAACAGGGAGCACTTCCGGCGCTGGTCGAAGGTGGCAACGTAGTCCTGCTGTAGGTCCCTGACCCCGGTTGAGGAGGCGTAGGAGGTGAAGTTGCGGAGCTTGTCGGCCAGCTGGGCGGGCAGGGAGCCCAGCTGGTCGTTGATCACCTGCCAGACCGTCGGGGCGTTGTCTTCCGGGTAATCCAGCAGTAACGCCGCCGCCATGAAGACCACCCGGCGTTGCTCGTCGGTGACCTTTACTGACGGGGCGAACTCGTCCGGCAGCCGTCCCTGGAAGTTCTTGCGGTTCTTGTGCTTGTTCGGCCGGAGGCCGGAGAGTGCAGACAAGGCGGCCATTACCGGTCACCTCCTTCGTGAGATGCCGGACTCGAGCTTGACCCCGACACTGACCCCGGTTCCGGCCGGGAATCGGATGGGAACATGGCGTCCGGCCGGTCCCCGGTCCAGGACAGCAACGAGACCTTGCCGGACGCCGCGCCCGCACCGTGACCGCTGCCGCTTCCGCAGCCGCACCCCTCGGACGAGCACGCCTCCGGCGCCCCGGCACCGGGGCCCGGTTGTCCCGGCCCGCCGGAACCGCCACCGGGGAAGGAGCCGTCGACGAACTGTTCGGCCACCGTGGCTGGGTCGATGTCGCCGAAGGGGTCGAGCTCCACGATGCCCCGCGGACTCTCCGGGGAGGCGGTGGGGATCACGTACCGGTCGTCGTACTTGGCGATGGCGAGCAGGTGGTACATCGTGAAGACGTCCTCGCCGGTCATCCCGACAGCCTCGGCGATCTCCTCCCGGGGCTCCTTGCCCAGGTTGATGTCGCGCATGTAGCTGCGCATCGCCGCCAGTCGACGCAGGGAGCGTTCCACCGGTGCGGTGTCCCCGGCGGTGAACAACCCGGCGAGGTACTCCAGCGGGATGCGCATCCGCGACAGGGCGGTGAGCAGGACCTTGTGGTCCTCCCCGTCATTACCCGAGGCAGTGACCGCATCCACCATGGGCGACAGTGGCGGGATGTACCAGACCGAGGGCAGTGTGCGGTACTCCGGGTGCAGTGGCAGGGCCACGTTGTAGCGGAAGATGAGGTCGTGGATCGGGGAGTCCTGCGCCGCGGCGATCCACGACGGAGGAATGCCTTCCGCCTCTGCCGCTGCGATGACCTGCGGGTCCCGTGGGTCCAGCAGGATGGACTTGTGCGCCTCGTAGAGGTCCTTCTCGTCCGGCACCGAGGCCGCCTCGGTGACCCGGTCGGCGTCGTAGAGCAACACTCCGAGGTAGCGGAGCCGTCCCACGCACGTCTCGGAGCACACGGTGGGCTGGCCGACCTCAAGTCGCGGATAGCACAACGTACACTTCTCGGCCTTGCCGGTGCGGTGGTTGAAGTACACCTTCTTGTAGGGGCAGCCGGACACACACATCCGCCATCCGCGGCACCGGTCCTGGTCGACCAGCACGATGCCGTCCTCGGTGCGCTTGTACATCGCCCCGGACGGGCAGGACGCCACGCACGTCGGGTTCAGGCAGTGCTCACAGATCCGCGGGAGATAGAACATGAAGGTGTCCTCGATCTCCGTCTTCACCGACTCGTTCATCTGCTCGAGGATCGGGTCGTCCTGCATCGTGGTGGTGGAACCACCGAGGTTGTCGTCCCAGTTCGACGACCAGGATACCTTGTCGATCGGACGCCCGTCGAGCCGAGAGTACGGCCGGGCGGTCGGCTGGGTGCGCTGGTTCGCCGGGGCGGCGAGCAGCCTCTCGTAATCGTAGGACCAGGGCTCGTAGTAGTCGGAGATGCCCGGCAGGTTGGGGTTGTGGAAGATGGTGGCCAGCTTCTTCAGCCGTCCACCGGCCTTCGGTTTGAGCCTGCCGCCGGAGTTCAGCGTCCACCCGCCCTTCCACTTCTCCTGGTCCTCCCAGGTGCGCGGGAAACCGACGCCGGGGCGGGTCTCGACGTTGTTGAACCAGATGTACTCGGTGCCTTCACGGTTGGTCCACGCCTGTTTGCAGGTGACCGAGCATGTGTGACAGCCGATGCACTTGTCGAGGTTCATGACCATCGCGATCTGTGCCATGACACGCATCAGAACTCCACCTCCTGGGAGCGGCGACGGATCCGGGTGACCTCGTCGCGGTTGTTTCCGGTCGGGCCGATGTAGTTGAAGCCGTAGGTCAGGTGCCCGTATCCGCCGGCGACGTGCAGTGGGTTGATCATGATGCGGGTCAGCGAATTGTGGGTGCCGCCGCGACGTCCGGTGCGCTCGTTCAGCGGAGTGCCGGTGGTGCGCTCCTGGGCGTGGTTCATGATCACGGTGCCTTCGGGGATGCGGTGCGAGACGATCGCCCGGGCGGAGACCACACCGTTGCGGTTGTAGGCCTCGATCCAGTCGTTGTCGGCGACCCCGATCTTCTCCGCGTCGATGGCTGACATCCACACGACCTGGCCACCCCGGGAGATCGACAGCATGTGCAGGTTGTCGAAGTACTGCGAGTGGATCGACCACTTGTTGTGCGGGGTCAGGTAGCGCACCGTGACCTCGGCCTCGCCGTCCTGCCCGGTGAGGAGCTCGCCGGGGCCGGTCTCACCGTTGAGGTGCAGCCGGTCCAGGGGCGGGCGGAAGATGGGTAGTGATTCGCCGTAGTCGATGAACCAGTCGTGGTCGAGGTAGTAGTGCATGCGCCCGGTGAGGGTGTGCCAGGGTTTGTCGTGCGCCAGGTTGATGGAGAACGCGGTGTAGCGGCGTCCGTCCTGTTTGATGCCGGTCCACTCCGGTGAGGTGATCACCTCGGTGGGTCGTTCCTTGACCGCGTCCCAGCTGATCCGGGTTCCCTGGTGGTCGGCGACCAGACCGGTCATGTCGGTGCCGACGCGGGCGCCCTGGTTGCGGAAGCCTTCCAGGGCGACCTCGCCGTTGGAGACGCCCGACATGTGCAGGACGGCTTCCGCCGCGCGGACCGCGGTGGTCAGCAGGGGACGGTCCCCGGCGGATTCGGTGGCTCCGGTGCCGTTGATCAGGGCGAGCTCGTCGACCTGGCGGGAGACGTCGTAGGACGTCCCGTGGGTGCCGGTGCCGAGTTTGCCGGTCAGCGGCCCCAGGTGCATCCACTTCTCGTGGATCTTCGTGTAGTCGCGCTCCACCTCGATCAGCTTGGCCATCGTCTTGCCCGGCACTCTCGGCGCAGTGTCGTCCGGCACGATGCCGCCGGGCATGTTCAGCTCGTCCGGCGAGTCGTGGCCCAGTGGGGCGGTGACGATGTCGGTCTGGGTGCCCAACCACTTCTCCGCGTAGCCGGACACCGCAGCGGAGAGGTCGCGGAAGAGTTCGAAGTCGGTGCGGGCCTCCCAGGGTGGGTCGATCGCCGCGTTGAAGGAGTGGATGAACGGGTGCATGTCGGTGGTCGACAGGTCGTTCTTCTCGTACCAGGTGGCCGCGGGGAACACCAGGTCAGACACCAGGGTGGTGGAGGTGTTGCGGAAGTCCGCGGTCATCATCAGGTCGAGCTTGCCCTCGCCGACGCCGGGGGCGTCGTCCCGCCAGACCATCGACCGGGGACGCTCGTCGGGGCCGAGTTCCTCGGCCGTGGCGTCGGAGTCGACGCCGAGCAGGTGGCGCAGGAAGAACTCGGTGCCCTTGGCGGACGACCCCATCAGGTTGGTGCGCCAGTTCAGCAGGATGCGGGGGAAGTTCGCCGGATTGTCCGGGTCCTCGGCGGCGAACCGCAGCCGGCCGGCGTCCAGTTCGTCCACCACGTAGTCGTTGACGGACTGGCCCTTCGCCTCCGCCTCGTCGTGCAGCAGCAGCGGGTTGCGGTCGAACTGCGGGTAGGCGGGCATCCACCCGCGGGTCATGGACTCCACCAGCGTGTCCGAGGTGAGCTTGTCGCCGACGGTGCCGCGGTTCGCCAGCGGGGACGCCAACCGTGAAGCCCGGGTGTTGTCGTAGCGCCACTGGTCGGTCGCCAGGTAGTAGAAGCCGGTGGTGATCATCTGCCGTGGTGGGCGGTTCCAGTCGAGGCCGAAGGCGTACTGCGCCCAGCCATTCATCGGACGCAGCTTCTCCTGGCCCACATAGTGGGCCCAACCGCCGCCGTTGATGCCCTGGGTGCCGCACATCGAGGTCAGGGCCAGGAAGGTGCGGTAGATGCTGTCGGCGTGGAAGTAGTGGTTGACTCCGGCTCCCATGATGATCTGGCTGCGTCCGCCGGAGTCGACGGCGTTCTGCGCGAACTCGCGGGCGATGCGGATCGCCCCTTCCACCGGGACGCCGGTGAGTTCCTGCTGCCAGGCCGGGGTGCCGACGACGTCCGGGTCGTGGAAGTCGCGGGGCCAGTCGCCCGGCAGGTCGAGCTCCGGACGGGAGACACCGTAGTGTGCGAGCAGGATGTCGTAGACGGTGGTGACCACCCGTCCGTTGACGGTGCGCACCGGAACACCGCGGTGGATGACCCCGGCACCGACCGGGCCGGTGCCTTCGGAGGAGGCCTCCGGCAGGTCGAAGCGGGGGAAAAGGACCTCCCGGCTGTCCGGTGTCGAGCCGGTGTCGGCGATGCTCATCACCGGGTCGACCCCGTCGAGGCGCAGGTTCCAGTGCCCGACACCGTCCTCGCCGTAGCGGTCGGCGACCGTGCCACCGGGGTCGACGACCGACCCGTCCGCCTGCATCATCAGCAGCCGGTGGGTGGCGTTCTCCGAGCCGGCCAGCTCCGGGTCCCCGCTGTTCTCCGCGGTGAGGAACTTCCCCGGGGTCCAGGTGCCGTCGCCGCGGTCGTCGAGCTCCACCAGGAACGGCGAGTCGGTGTACTTGCGCATGTAGTCCAGGAAGTAGGGGGTCTTCTCCCCGACATGGAACTCGGAGAGGATCACGTGGCCCATCGCGAAGGCGAGGGCGCCGTCGGAGCCGGGGGCGATGCGCAGCCACTCGTCGGCGAACTTGGTGTTGTCGGCGAAGTCGGGGGAGACCACCACGACCTTGGTGCCCTTGTAGCGGGACTCCACCATGAAGTGACTGTCCGGGGTGCGGGTGACCGGGATGTTCGAGCCCCACATCATCAGGTAGCTGGAGTTGTACCAGTCACCGGACTCCGGGACGTCGGTCTGGTCACCGAAGGTCTGCGGGGAGGCCGGGGGCAGGTCGGCGTACCAGTCGTAGAAGGACAGGGCGACGCCGCCGATCAGTTCCAGGAACCGGGTTCCGGCCCCGTAGGAGATCTGCGACATTGCCGGGATCACCGTGAAACCGTGGATGCGGTCGGGGCCGTACTGGCGGATGGTGTAGACGTGGGCTGCGGCGGCTATCTCGACCGCCTCGGCGTAGGGCACGCGCACCAGGCCACCTTTGCCGCGCTGGGACACGTAGGCCCGGCGTTTCATGGGGTCCTCGACGATGGAGCGCCAGGCGAGCACGGGGTCGCCGAGCTTCTTGCGGGCCTCGCGGTACATGTCCACCAGCACCGCCCGGGCGTAAGGGTAGCGAATGCGGGTGGGGGAGTAGGTGTACCAGGAGAAGGACGCTCCCCGGGGGCACCCGCGGGGCTCGTACTCGGGCATGTCGGGTCCGGTGGTGGGGTAGTCCACTGCCTGGGACTCCCAGGTGATGACACCGTCCTTGACGTACACCTTCCAGGAGCAGGAGCCGGTGCAGTTCACACCGTGGGTGGAGCGCACCACCTTGTCGAAGGACCAGCGGTCCCGGTAGAAGTCATCGGCTTCCCGGCCACCCTGGAGAAAAAGTTGCCGACCGGAATCGTCGGACTGGCCACGCCGGACATAACTGCCGAGTGAGAACAGTGGATGGGATGGATTGGACGTATGGGGCGTTGTCATTACGGAATCCTTTTTATGTTTGATAGCGCGTCACGGGAAATACATTTACGCAACGCGAGCGTTGTCGAAGTAACCCGTGGGTAAATATCCGTGAACTATCCGGGATACGGTGCGCCGGGCCGGGCGTAGAAAATCCACACCAGGACGGTGACGAAGAGGAAGTAGACCGAGAATCCCAGGAAGACCGTGGTTGCGGACATCGCGGCGAGCAGCATGCCCACGATGAACGGGCCGAAGGCGCCGATCGCGCCGGTCCAGCCGATCACTCCGCCGGCCTGTCGCGGTGGCAGGATCATGGGCATCTGCTTGAAGGTGCCGGCGTTTGCCGGTCCGGTGAAGAAGAACAGCACCAGCATGGTTCCCAGGAACAGCGGGAACTGCCCGGGGTCGGTCGGATCAAGGAGGAACGTCGCCACGATGGTTGCGGCAGTCATGCCGACACAGCCGATGAAGGTCCAGATCGCGCCGCCGAACTTGTCGCACAGCGGCCCCCAGGCCGCGCGCACGATTGATCCGATCAGGGGGCCAAGGAAGGCGTAGGCTGCACCACCTGGAAGGTCTGCTGCGGCGAAGTTGTCGGCCAGCGAGGAGTCACGCCCGTAGGTCTCGTTGATGAGCAGGCCGAACTGGGCGGAGAAGCCGGAGAAGGCACCGAAGGTCATCAGGTAGACCAGGGTGAGGATCCAGGTGTTCCGGTTGCCGAAGATGTCCAGCTGTTGGCGGATGTTCGCCTTGACAGGGACGTCCTTCAGGAAGGTCCAGGCCAGGAAGGCCGCGAGTAGTGCCCATGGGATCATCACCGCGGCGGCGTTGTGGACGAACAGGGTATCGCCCTCGGAGTCACGCTGTGGCGCGACAAAGGTGATGCCGAGCAGTCCGAACCCCATGACCCAGGGGGCCAGGAACTGGATCAGGGACATGCCGAAGTTTCCGATGCCGGCCTGCAGGGCCAGGGCGGTGCCGGAGAGTCGTTTGGGGAAGAAGTAGCCGGTGGAAGGCATGTATCCGGAGAACACGCCACCGCCGATGCCGCAGAGGAACGACAGGGTCAGCAGCCACCAGAACGGGGTAGAGGTGTCTTGGACGGCGAAGAACCACCCCAGCATCGGGATGATGAAGAGAAGTGATGAGATGGTGACCAGCTTCCGGGTGCCGATCAGCGGCGGTAGCACCATGAACACCAGGCGGAACAGGCCGCCGGCCAGGCCTGGGATGGCGGTGAGCCAGTAGAGCTGACCGGTGGTCAAGTCGAAACCGATGGTCGTTAGCAGTGGGGCGATCGCCGAGACCAGGTACCAGGTGGAGAAACCGATGATCAGGGAGAAGACCGAGATCCAGAGGGTGCGCCAGGCGATGCGCGAATCCCAGCGATCCGGGTCCTCCGGGTCCCATCCGGTCAGTATGCGCGCCTGGGTGTCCAGGGCGGGCCTGGAGTCGAGTTCGTCATTTTCGACAGTCATGGAATTATTCCTACTTGTCGCGTTCGGTGTCGTACAATTAAATTGCTTGATCGAGGGATAGTCAGTCCCGTATGAACGGTCTTTCCCAGGATATATGAGTTGGGCGGAGTTTCGGATATGATCCAGATCACACTGCGAAATTCGATGAAAGTGCAGAATAAGGGGATGAAGAAAAGATGGTGATTTCGGCAACCGGGTGCCCCCGGGTTGCGCTCCTGGTCGTCGACGACCGAGTCCGCGCCGGGGACCGCCCCGACCATGGAGGTGACCGTGCCGTCGCTGAGCTGGCCCCCTACGCCACCGTGATCCACCGCAGGGTGGTCGCCGAGGAGCGCCATCAGGTGACAGAGGCACTGGCTGATGCCCTGGAGCAGGACGTTGACATCATCCTCACCGTCGGCGGGACTGGACTACGGCGCTGCAGTGTCGTCCCCGAATGCACCGGGGAGATCGTCGGTCTTCGGCTGCCGGGGCTGGAGACCCAGATTCTGATGAAGGGTCTGGAGAGTACGGCGTCGGCGGGACTGTGCAGGGGAATCGTTGGGATCGCCGAGCGCGGCGGGTCCCGGGTGCTGGTGGTGAACTCGGCAGGGTCCCGCGGCGCGGTCTCCGATACTGTGGCGGTGATCGGGCCGGTGCTGCCGAATATTCTGGAGCAGCTGGCGGAGACCTCCGCTGAAGTTGTCAGGTAGTGCCGCACGTAGGTGCGGAGATATGCCACGGAACCGGTGTCCTCCCCGATCCTGGGGACGTCATCCGTGGACTACCGTTGACGCTGGTATCGCCACATGACCGGCATTGTCCGACCAGATACCGGGTCGGGACACCAGACGTAGAGGACACCACATGACCACCACCCGCATTCCCCGCAGTGTTCTTGCCGTGTCCGCCCTCGGCGCCGGAGCGTCCCTCGCCCTGTCCGCCTGCTCCACCGACGGCGACAGTGACGGATCCGGCGAGACCGGGACCAACGCAGCATCCGGCACCGTGAACGTCTTCGCCGCCGCCTCGCTGAACAACGTCGGTGAGGAACTCGCCGACGCCTTCAACGCCGCCAACGCCGGCGACACCGAGATCGTCTTCAACTTCGCCGGGTCCTCCAAGCTCGTCCAGCAGATCGGGCAGGGCGCTGACGCCGACCTGTTCATCAGCGCCGACGAGCAGAACATGGACGCCGCCCTCGACCTGCCCGAGTTCGACGATGCGGACGCCCAGGTCATCGCCACCAACCTGCTGGTTCTCGCCACCGCCCCCGGCAACCCGTCCGGCATCGAGTCGCTGGACGACCTGGCGTCCGGCGGCTCCGCCGAAGACGCCCGCATCGCCATCTGCGCTGATGGTGTTCCCTGCGGCACCCTGGCCCACCAGGTGCTCGATGAGAAGGGCATCGCACTGTCCAGTCCGACCGAGGAGGCGAATGTCTCGGATGTGGCCACCAAGATCGCCACCGGCGAGGTCGACGCCGGGTTCATCTACGCCACCGACGCCCAGGCACTGCAGGACGCTTCGGGTGCAAGCGGCGGAGGTGAGGCCATCACAGTCATCGACATCGCCGAGACCGTGGACATCGAGCCGAACCTGTACCCTGCGGCGCTGACCGTCGAGGGCCAGGACAACGGCACTGCCGCGGCGTTCCTCGAGTTCCTCGCCACCGACGAGGCCGCCGAGATCCTCGAGAAGTACGGCTTCGGGGCACAAGACGCGGACGAGGAACACGGGGCACAATAGGACGGTGCGCAGTCGGACGGTCACCTCAGTTCCCGTCGTCATCACCCTCATCGGGCTGGCGGCGGTCCTGCTGCTGCTCGGACCGCTGCTGGCCCTGCTGCTGAACATTCCCTGGAACCGCGCGGTCGAGCTGGTCACCGCGCCTGCCGCAGTACAGTCACTGACCCTGTCGCTGTCTACCGCGCTGGTGTCCACGTTGCTGTGCGTGGTGCTGGGGCTGCCGCTGTCGGTGTGGATGGTGGAGTTCGCCCGCCGACATCCGGGCTGGGGGCAGGTCGTGCAGCTGATCGTGTACGCCCCGCTGGTGCTGTCCCCGGTGGTGTCCGGGCTGGCGCTGGTGTTCTTCTGGGGACGCCGCGGGGTGCTCGGCTCCTGGCTGGACGACGCCGGGGTGCAGGTCGCCTACACCTCGTTGGCGGTGATCGTGGTGCAGGTGTTCGTGGCCATGCCTTTCTTTGTTTCGACGACGACCACGGCGCTGCAGGGGGTGCCGGTGGTGCTGCAGGAGGCTGCGGCGTTGGACGGGGCATCCCGCTGGCAGACGATGATGCGGGTGCTGGTGCCGCTGTCCTGGCCGGGGATCGCCACCGGTTGCGTGCTGAGCTTCGCCCGGGCGCTGTCGGAGTACGGCGCGACCCTCACCTTTGCCGGTAACGTGGCGGGCGAAACCAGGACGATCCCGCTGCTGGTCGAGTTGGGGCTCAGCGCCAATGACATGGACCGGGCGCTGGGCGCGTGCATCATGCTGATCGGGGTGTATGTGCTGGTCGTCGGCGGGATCGCCGTCATCCGGATGGGTGTCGGCGGGGCGAATGGACACAAGGGAATCAATGGACATGACAGGCACGGCAGGGCACAGTCACGCAGGCGAGCGCGCCCGGAGCCCTGAGGAGCACCTCGCCGCCGTGCGCGCGCTGGTCGCGGACCTGAAGGGAGGGCCGGCGGGGGAGCGCGAGATGGTGGACGTCCCTGCCGCGGCAGCAGTCGGGCGGCGTTTGGCCCGCAGCGTGGTGGCCGTCGAGGACTCCCCACGCTTCGACAACTCCCAGATGGACGGCTACGCCCTGGCTGAATCGCACCTGGCCGGCGGACGCTTCCCGGTGGGGCCGACGGTGGCTGCCGGGGCCGACCCTCGCGACGTCCTGTTCGACGCGGTCACCAACCCCACCTCCCGGATCCGTGACGCGGTGATCCCGGTGATGACCGGGGCGCGGCTGCCGGCCGGGACCGCGGCGGTGGTGCCGGTGGAGGCGTGCGATCCGCCCGACTTCGAGGCTGCGGAGGCTGCGACCGCCGCTGGTGCTGGCACGGCTGGAGGTTCCGGTGGTGTGAGCGTTCCTCCCTGGGAAGCCGGACGCTTCGTCCGACTCGCAGGCTCTGACCTGCGCGCCGGTGCAGAGCTGTTGTCGGCTGGTCATGTGGTGAATCCCCGGACGGTGGGTGCGGTCGCCGCGCAGGGGATCGCCGAGCTGCCGGTGCGTCGGACCGCCCGGGTGCTGATCTGCACCGGTGGTGATGAGATCGGCAGTGATGGCACAGACGGTGCGGCGATGATCCGCGACGCCAACGGGCCGATGCTGCAGGCCTTGTGCGCCCGGCACGGCATTGAGGTCGCCGGGACGGTGCGAACCAGCGATGACCCGGCGGGGTTCCGGGCGGTGCTGGCCGAGGCGATCGAGCAGGCGGGTCCGGACGCGGTGGTGACCAGCGGCGGGATCAGCCATGGACGCTTCGAGGTGGTGCGTCAGGTGCTGGAGGGTGCTGCTGGAACTCAGGCAGGAACCCCAGCCTGGTTCGGCCACGTCGCCCAGCAGCCAGGCGGCCCGCAGGGACTGGCCGCGTTCAACGGTGTGCCCGTGATCTGTTTGCCGGGCAACCCGGTGTCCACCGCGGTGAGCTTCCGGCTGTTCGTCGCCCCGGTGCTCGGCGAGGTGGCTGAACCTGTGGTCGGACGCGCCGGCGAGTCCATGCAGGGACAAGCGGGAAAGGACCGCTTCCTGCGTGGTCGCACCGAGATCGTCGACGGGGTGCTGACCGGCTTCGTGGTCGGCGGGCCCGGCTCCCATCTGCTCGCCCAGTCGGTGGCGGCGGACTGCCTGCTCCGCGTCCCGGCGGGCGAGGACAGCACAGGAGGCGAGGGCAGCGGGGGTGTCGCAGGCAGCGAAGGTAGCGAGGGCAGCGTGGGCCTTGTCACCGGGGATCCGGTGGAGATCATCCCGCTGTAGATCCTCCGGCGGTTGCTCATCCCGCTGTAGATCGGGCCGCTGTAGATCGATCCTGTACGCCGACGCCGCCGCTACCCCAGCTGTCCTGTCCCCGATGATGTCAGAATCGTGGGATAGATCGATGGTTTTTCGGCCGGATCCCATCGAATGATCCCACGTTTCTTACATCCAGGGCGTGGTAGTCGGCATGGGCGTCAGCGTGGGTGAGGGTGTGGGATGACCGGGGGATGTCCGGGGAAGACCGGGGGAGGGGTGAGGGTGGTGGCTCGACGGTGCCCGACATGTGCTGCCGGGTTCCACCTGGGGCATGAGCCTATGGCTCACAGTTGTTCGGAATTAATCACCGTGAACTCACACCGCAGGTAGTGGCGGTGATGGGTGGCACGGTAGCGTCTGTCGGCATGCAGTTCATACACCTCACCTACTTCGACGCGCTGGCCCGCGAAGAGCATTTCGGGCGCGCCGCCCACGCGTGCTTCGTCTCTGCCTCCACTCTCTCCCAGGCGATCCGGAAGTTCGAGGCCGAGGTCGGGTTTCCGCTGGTGCGCCGGGGCAGGGCGTCCTACCAGGGGCTCACTGCGGAGGGCGAGGTCGTGCTCAACTACGCCCGACGCATCCTCGCCGAACAGCGCTCCCTGGAGCAGGACATGGCCAGTCGGCACGGGACGCTGGAGGGCACGCTGCGTTTCGGCACCATTCCGGCGGGTACCGAGCAGGCCGCGACGCTGATCGCGCACCTGACCGAGCTGCACCCCGGGGTGAAGGTGGAGCTCATCGGCGGGCTGACCAGCGAACAGATCAGCTCGCAGATCCTCAACCATGACCTGGACGCCGGTATCGTCCACCCGGCCGAGGCGTCGGGATCAGGGGCAGCGACGGAGACTGGCGCGCTGCACCAGGCCAGGTTGGGACGCACCAGCTGGGCGGTGTGCGGGCACCCGGAGGCGTTCGGGGCATCCGGTGCCGCCTCGAGCACCGCCACAATCACCGGCGCTGAACTTGCCGAACTCCCACTGGCCCTGCTGCGTCACGGGACCGTGGCCCGCCGCGAGTTCGACCGCGCCCATGCAGGGGCCGGGCTGTCGGTGACGCCCGGAGTGGAGGCCTCGTCGGTGGAGTTGCTCAAGGCCCTGGCCGCCACCGGACGCTGGCTCGCTGTGGTGCCGGAGCACACCGCGCCCGCCTCCCGGTGGGAGACCCGTCGGCTGGTCGAACCGGAGGTGTACCTGGAACTGGCGGTGGCACGGCTGGAGTCTCGTCCGCTGCCGGCGATGTCTGCCGCGCTCGATGACGCGGTCGCCGTGATGCTGGCGGCTGGGAACGACACTGATGTGTCCGAGGGAGGTGCGCAGTAGTGACTCCTGCTATTGACTCACGCACTGACACGGACGCCTACAAGCACACCGACAGCCGCTGGTGGCACAGGTTCCGACGCGCCCAGCCCCACATGTCGCTGGGGACGATCCTGCTGTCCGGGGTCGGGGTGATCGTGGCGGTCAGTGTGTTGGGGATGATTGCCGAACTCACCGGCCATCCCCTGCTCATCGCGAGTTTCGGGGCGTCCTGCGCACTGATCTGCGTGCTGCCGTCGGCGCCGGTGTCGCGTCCGATCAACATGCTCGGCGGGCACCTGGTGGCGACGGCCGCCGGGCTGGCGATGCTGGAGATCGCCCCGGCGTCGTGGTGGACGATGGGACTGGCGACCGGTGTGGGGGTGATGTTGATGACCGGGCTGAGGGTGCTGCACCCGCCGGCGGCGGCGATGCCGATCCTGGTGATGCTCACCGACCCGGGGTGGATGTTCCTGCTGACGCCGGTGATGGCCGGGGCGGCGGTCATCACGGTGATTGCCGAGGTCTACCGGCTGGTGCTGGGCAAGCGGGTCTGGCGGGCGTAGCAGCGTCGACTGAGGGTGACCCGGAAGATAAAAGTGCTTAAGGCTTCCCCTGCATGTCAGAAAGGTGGGATGAATCGTCGGGATCCGACCGGAAAACCATCAAATGATCCCACCTTTCTGACAGGGGTGGCCGTGCTGCGAGCGATGGGGTGGTCCTACCGGTGTCTACAACGGCAGGTACTCCACCGGGTCGCCGGGCTCGAGGCCGTCGCGGGGGACAACGATCAGGACATCCGCCGCGGCATAACCGCTGAGCATGTGGGAGTGCGAACCAGCCACCGGAGTCACCGTGACCTGCGCCGGAGTGGAGTCGTGAGCGGCGCGCTCATCCAAGGTCGCGGGCATCAGCCGCACCCGGTCCCGACGCAGCGCGCCGATCCGTCCGGACGCCCCGGTGGATGCATTCGCCGGATGGGTCGCCACCGCGTCCTCGACGGTCGTACCGCAGAACACCTCCACCGCCGGTGCGATGAAGGAATGCAGCGCCACATGCGCGGCGAACGGATTGCCCGGCACCCCGATGATCAGCTGGTCAGCGCGCCGGGTGATCAGCGTCGGATGCCCCGGCTGGCAGGCCACCTCCTCGGCGAGCACCTCCTCGGCCGCGCGACTGATGAAACGGCGCGCGAAGTCCTGGGTGGAGCGTCCTGACCCGCCGGTCATCACCACGATGTCGCTGGACCGGACGTCCGGCCGACGCAGCCAGTCCTCCACGGCGACCGGGTCGTCCGGCAGCCGGTCGGCGACGGTCACCTCGGCACCCCACGCGCCCAGCAGGGCGGGGAAGGAGGTGCTGAAGGCGTCGCGGACCTCGCCGGGGCCGGGCACGCCGTGGCTGATGACCTCATTGCCGGTGAATGCGCAGGCCACCCGTGGTGCCTGGCGCACCTCGACGGTGTCGACCCCGCAGGCTGACAGCATCGCCACATGCCGCGGGGTCAGCCGGGTCCCCGCGGTCACCAGGACGGACCCGGCGTCCCACTCCTGGCCGGCCGGGCGGATGTCACGGCCCTCCTCCGGGGTCTCGGCCGTCACCACATCATCGGTGACCTGCGCGTTCTCTGAGCGCACCACGGCGGTCGCGCCTTCGGGGATCAGTGACCCGGTGAGGATCGGCAGGGCCTGACCGGGCTCCAGCGTCCCACCGGTGCGGTGCAGGTTCCGCCCGCGGGCATTGGTCGGCGTGGCGGCCAGCAGCGTCCACGGTCCGGGGCCGCTGACGGCGAACCCGTCCATCGCCGAGGACGTGTAGTGCGGCACAGGTATCGGGGACAGGACGTCCGCGGCGAGCACGTCGCCGGGAGCCGGAGTGCGGGACGCTCCGGTCTTCTCCTCGGTGCGTCCGGTGCGCGCCACGATGGTGGCGACCGTGTCGGCGATGCAGGTCCGGGCGTCCTGCCAGGTCGCCGGCTGGTGGCGGAGGTGTTCGGTCCAGTCGTCCCAGGTGTCGACGTCGGCGGCGGTGGCGGCCGGGACCTCGACCTCCACCAGGGCTATCCGGCGCAGCAGTCGCATCACGGAGGCGTCGCGGAAGTCGTCGTCGCCGATGGCGGTGAGCAGTGCGCCCAGGCGGACGGTCGACAGCAGCGGCTGGAGACGCCCGTCGACGGTCGCGATGGCGCCGTCGGGGTCAGTGTCGGACCGAGAGTCGGACGCCGCGTCGAGCAGCGCGGTGATCCCCGGACCCGGGTTCACCAGGTCGGCGGCGAGCAGAAGGACGAGGTCCTCATCACCGGTGTCCTCCCGCTCGGCCAGTGCCCGGGCCCCGGTGACGATGGCCGCGGCGGGTCCGGACAACGGGGGATCCTCGCGCAGGCGGACCACGTCATCGGGGAGTTCCATCTCCCCGGCGACGACGACACGGACGCCGGCGACCTCGGCAGAAGCGGCGAGCACGCGGTCGATCAACCGCACGCCGTCGCGTCCTGCGAGAAGCGGCTTGGCCGGGGTGTCCTCCGGCGCCGAGGCCGCCAGCCGGGACCCCTCACCACCGGCGATGATGATGGAATGGATGCTCACCGTTATCCCCCTGCGAATGGCGGGAGGACGTCCACGCGCTGCACCCCGTCGAGGGCGGTCGCGGCGGCCTCGGGGTGGGTGACGGTGCGTCCGTCGACGAGGAAGCTGCAGCGTCCGAAGACCTCGGCCAGCGTCATGCCGCCGGCGGTGGTGTCGGTGTGCGCGCTGCCGAGGGACCCCAGCAGGTCAGCAAGAGTGCTCCCGGGGTCCGGCAGCGTCTCCTGGGCCACGCCGCGGGCGGCCCGCGCGGCGGCGAAGTAGTGGATCTCAACCATGTGCACCAGTGTAGGCGGCGCGGGTGGTGGGGATTCGTCATTAGGCTTCACACCATGACTGATGAGCGTGCCGCGGTGACCGTCGTCGACTACTCCGACGCCCACCGGGAGGAGATGCTGGAGCTGGCGTTGCGGTCCTGGGCGCCGGT
>DHKFJ23503__coassemble_651_pt1 | contig 29072 bp, 26 predicted proteins | sample DHKFJ23503__metabat2_low_PE_011 | metagenome-assembled genome bin DHKFJ23503 | reverse complement strand
CTGGCAGGACATGACTCATCCGGTGCGGTGGAAGAACCGCGAAGGAGTGGAGGCCGCGGGCTTCGACGAGATGAAGTATGCCTCGACTGCTGGCGACTACTACGTGATGATCAGCCGCTCACAGGAGAACCACTTCAACTCCGGGATCATGCCGATCACTCTCACCACGGGCGCCTTCGGCGAGGTCGAGGGGGAGCCGGTCTACGAGACTGCCGACGCGGACGGGGCCGGCGACGCGAGCGGCGCAGCGACGTCCGGGGATGAATCCCGGGACCAGGGCGATGTCCAGGACACCGCTCAGGAGGACTCTGGATCCTCGGCCACCTGGGCGATCATCGGTGCCGGCGGTGTCCTTGTGGTGATCCTGGTCGGGGCCGGGATCTTTCTCCTGCGGCGCTACCGCAGGTAGCTCTCCAGCTCCGCAGCCGCGGCCTGCAGGGCCTCGCGGTGGCGGGCAGCGGGGGAGGGGCCCATACGGTCGGCCGGGCCGGAGGCCGACAGGGCTGCGATGACCCCGGTGCTGTCGCGCACCGGGGCGGACACGCTGGCAAGGGCAGCGTCGCGCTCGCCGACCGATTCAGCGATCTGTCCGACGCGTACCGCCTCGAGGTCAGCGGCGGTGTAGGATGCCGTCGACAGGACGTCCTCCTGGAAACCGAGCGGGGCGAAGGCGACCAGCACCTTCGCCGCGGATCCGGCGGACAGCGTCATCCGGTTGCCCACCGGCACGGTGTCGCGCAGGCCGATCTGCGGTTCCGCTCCGGCGATGCAGACCCGCTGGTGGCCGGAGAGCTTGTAGATCTGCACGGCCTCGCCGGTGCGGGTGACCAGGTCGGGCAGCACGTGCTCGGCGGCCTCCTCCAGGCGGGTGGAGGTCTTCGGTGCCAGCTCGGCCAGGGCGGGCCCGGCGGTCCACAGCCCGTCGTCGAGACGGGTGACCATCCGGTGCTTCTCCAGGGCGACGGCGATGCGGTGCGCCGTGGCACGCGGCAGGCCGGTGGTGTCGCACAGCTCAGACAGGCTGTGTGGCCTGCGGGCGACGATGCCGAGGATGAGCAGGGCACGGTCGAGGACCTGAATGCCACTGGTGGTCGGGGTGGTGCCGGGCGCGAGGGTTGTGCCCGAATCGGAATCGGTGGGGTTTCCCATGATCTGATACTATACATTCCAAATAGTGGAACTTCCAGGACATCCCGAAGTGACGATCGGGAGCATCCGGGAGGGACCTGGAGATGGAGGAAAGCCCGTGAATGCTGTGACCCGGCAGTCGCGAACCGAGACCCCGCGCACCCTGGCAGAGAAGGTCTGGGACGCCCACGTCGTGACCAAGGGGGAGGACGGCGGACGCGACCTGCTGTTCATCGACCTGCACCTGATCCACGAGGTGACCAGCCCGCAGGCCTTCGACGGACTGCGCCAGGCCGGCCGGCCCGTCCGACGTCCTGACCTGACCCTCGGAACCGAGGACCACAACGTCCCCACCCTGGGCGTGCACACCGGCAACCTGCTGGAGATCGAGGACAAGGTCTCCCGCACCCAGGTCGAGGCGCTGCGGAGGAACTGCGACGAGTTCGGCGTCAAGCTGCACCCGATGGGCGACAGCGAGCAGGGCATCGTCCACACCGTCGGGCCGCAGCTGGGCGCCAGCCAACCGGGCATGACCATCGTCTGCGGCGACTCACACACCTCCACCCACGGGGCCTTCGGCTCCATCGGTATGGGCATCGGCACCAGCGAGGTCGAGCACGTCCTGGCCACCCAGACGCTGCCGCTGACCCCGTTCAAGACCATGGCCATCGAGGTCAGCGGGACCCTGCAGCCCGGGGTCACCGCCAAGGACCTGATCCTGGCCATCATCGCCAAGATCGGCACCGGTGGCGCCCAGGGGCACATCATCGAGTACCGCGGCGAGGCGATCCGTAACCTCTCCATGGAGGGCCGCCTGACCATCTGCAACATGAGCATCGAAGCGGGTGCCCGGGCCGGCATGATCGCCCCCGACGACATCACCTTCGACTACCTCAAGGGACGCCACTACGCCCCCACCGGCACCGACTGGGACGAGGCGGTGGAGTACTGGCGCTCACTGGCCACCGACGAGGGGGCGTCCTACGACACCGTCGTCGAGATCGACGGCGGTGCGCTGACCCCCTTCGTCACCTGGGGAACCAACCCCGGCCAAGGGCTGCCCCTGTCGGGACACGTGCCCTACCTGGAGGACATCACCGACGAGACCGCGCGCGAGGCCGCAGAATCCGCCCTGGACTACATGGGCCTGGAACAGGGCACCCCACTGCGCGAGATCGCCATCGACACCGTCTTCCTCGGCTCCTGCACCAACAGCCGGATCGAGGACCTGCGCGCCGCCGCCGCTGTCATCGAGGGACACCGGGTCGCAGAGAACACCCGGATGATCGTGGTGCCCTCCTCGACCCGGGTGAAGACACAGGCGGAGGAAGAGGGGCTGGACCGGATCTTCCTCGCCGCCGGTGCCGAGTGGCGCACCGCCGGCTGCTCGATGTGCCTGGGCATGAACCCCGACCAGTTGGCACCGGGGGAGCGCTCCGCATCGACCTCCAACCGTAACTTCGAGGGACGCCAGGGCAAGGGCGGACGCACCCACCTGGTCTCACCGCCGGTCGCCGCCGCCACCGCCGTCGTCGGTCACCTCGCCAGCCCGGCTGATCTGTAAGGAGTCACACCCATGGAGAAATTCACCAACCACACCGGCGTGGCCCTGCCGCTACGTCGCTCCAACGTGGACACCGACCAGATCGTGCCGGCCGAGTACCTGAAGCTGGTCACCAAGACCGGCTTCGAGTCCGGCCTGTTCAAGTCCTGGCGTCGCGACCCGGAGTTCATCCTCAACCAGCAGCCCTACGTGAACTCCTCGATCCTGGTGGCCGGGCCCGACTTCGGCACCGGGTCCTCCCGCGAGCATGCGGTGTGGGCGCTGCTGGACTACGGCTTCCGGGTGGTGTTCTCCCCGCGCTTCGGCGACATCTTCCGCGGCAACACCGCCAAGAACGGTCTGCTCGCCGCCACCATGACCGCCGAGGACATCGAGCTGATCTGGAAGCTGCTGGAACAGCAGCCCGGGGCGGAGATGACCGTGGACCTCACCGAACGTACCGCCACTCTCGGCGAGCACGTCTTCGGCTTCGAGGTCGACGACGACACCCGGTGGCGCCTGCTCAACGGACTCGACGACATCGGTATCACCCTGCAGGACGAGGGCGCCATCGCCGACTACGAGGCGTCCCGCCCGACGTTCAAGCCGGTCATCCGGTAGGACGCTGACGCCGACTGTGGCACCGGCCGCGGCGCCGACCGCCGTGCTGCTGGCACCGGCTGCAGCGCTGACTGCTGCGCTATAGTCAGGAGGTATGGCTGCTCAGCAGAGAATTGTCCCGCTTCTGAGAATCCCGGCCGGGGACCACGGCATCGTCGGCGCCGCCCGGTTCTACCTCGATGCGTTCCGGCCGCTGGAGGAGGCCGGGCTCGAGGTCGGGGCCGGGGCACAGCAGGACGAGGGCGTGGAGGTCTCCATCGCCGGGTTCCGGATCGGGCTGCAGGATGCTGCAGACAGTGCAGGTCATCCTGCATTGATGACACCCGCGACGAGTTTCACCGTGAACGTCGACCCCTTGTTCTTCGGCTGGACTCCGGAAGCGGAGCAGTCGGACCCGGCTGCGGCGAATGCCGCCCGGTCCCGGGCCAGGGCAGCCCTCGACACCGTGTGGGACGCTCTGTCGGATGCTTCGGCCGGTTACGGGACCGGACTGGAGCCTGCGGTGCTCATGCCGCTCGACAAGTACCCGTTCAGCCCCCGCTACGGCTGGATCCAGGACTGCTACGGGGTGAGCTGGCAGCTCATGCTCACCGACCCGGTCGGTGAACCACGACCGGCGATCATCCCGTCCTTCCTGTTCGGAGGGGCGGCGCAGAACCGTGCCGGGGAGGCCCGTGACACCTGGCTCGAGGTGTTCGGGGAGGTGCTGCCCGGGCAGCAGACGGGTGCGGAAACCCGGGCGGGCGAGCGTGTCGACTACCCCGAACAGACCGGACCGGCACCGGCGGGGGCCGTCATGTTCAGCGACATGCAACTGGCCGGAACCTGGTTCACGGCCATGGACTCCGGGGTGGACCAGCCCTTCACCTTCACCGACGCGGTGACCTACCAGATCAGCTGCGGCACCCCGTTCCAGGCGGAGGCACTGCGACGCCGGCTCGGTGGCACCGGTGGCACCGGTGGCACAGACGACTTCGGTGTCACCTGGGCACCCCGGTACGACGTCTGATTGACTCCTGGCCAGCGTCTTACCGGCACCTGACCAGCGTCAGCTACACCACCGGCAGGGGAGAGGCCAGGTAGTCCGCGCCCAGCAGAGTGTCGTCCGCCCCCAGGTGCAGCACCCATACGCAGGACTTCTTCACCCGGACGTCCTCGATCTCGATCCCGGCGTCCTGCGCCAGGCCGGTGATCATCGCCGGCATCACCACGCCCTGCGAGCACACCACGCTGACCGGGGCGGCCGTGGCCTTCACCAGTGCCTCCATCACGGTGCGCGGGGAATGCTCCAGGGCCGCATCTCCAAGGTGCGGGTCGGTGACGATGTCGAGCCCCAGCTCCGTGGCGACCGGCTCCACCGTCGCCACACAGCGCTCCGCGTCGGCACTGGCCACCGCCCCCGGACGGTAGCCACTGAGCACGCTGGTCAACGCCTCCGCCTGACGACGCCCCTTCTTCGTCAACGGTCGCAGCAGATCGTCCTGCCCCCAGTCGTCCCGGTCCATCGCCTTGGCGTGCCGGACACAGAGGACGCGGCGGGTGCAGCCCAGGGCCAGCACCTCCAGGGCGGCGGCGATGACATCACGGTCGGCGTCGTAGCTCACCCGCTGCGACGCCTCCTCCGGGGTCACCCACTCCAGCACATCGACCTCGTCATTGGCGACGAAGTCACCTTCGGTCACCTCGGCGGTCCAGTAGTAGACGACCTTCGTCTTCTGCTGCACCGGGTAGTGGACGTGTCCCAGCAACCAGCCGAGGGTCGGGGAGTAGCCCGTCTCCTCGAGGATCTCGCGGGCGGCGGTCTCCGGCAGGTTCTCCCCGGGATCGACCTTGCCCTTCGGCAGTGACCAGTCGTCGTAGTGCGGCCGGTGGATCACCGCGATCTCGATGGCGCCGTCGTCGGCGGTTTCGGCGACCCCTCGGCCGGCCGGGGTCGTCCGACGCCACAGCACCGCCCCGGCGGCGAAGACCGGACGCTCGAACTCCTCGGCGGGGGTGCTGCCGATCCGGGCCACATGGCCATCGGAGATCTGCAGGTTTCGTGAGGCCAGCGAAGTGGAAAGGTCGCCGATGCCGTTGTGGGTCGTCACGTTGAGGGGCCTTCCTGTCGACGCGGGTTCAGGTGGACTCACCACCGTTGCCCCGTGCGTCTGGTTCAATGTTTAGAGGCAGCGTGCATGAGACAGCACTGGTGCATTATGCATTCGTCATTCTAGCCAGGACAAGTAAGGGAGAGCAGCGGATGGTTCGGATAGCGGTCATGGGATCGGGCTCCTGGGGCACGACGGTGGCCAAGGTGTGCGCCGACGCGGCAGCAGCGTCCGGCGACGCACCGGACGCCGACAACCCCGTTGTCACCCTGTGGGCTCGACGCGAGGAGGTCGCCGCGGAGATCCGCGAGCAGCACACCAACTCGTCCTACCTGCCGGACGTCATCCTGCCGGAGACGATCACCGCCACCAGCGACGCCGCCGAGGCACTCGCCGGGGCCGACGTGGTCTTCCTCGGGGTGCCGTCCCAGTCACTGCGCTCCAACCTGGCCGGCTGGCGCGACCTGATCGGCCCCGACGCCACCCTCGTCAGCCTCGCGAAAGGTATCGAGCACTCCACCGGACGCCGGATGAGCCAGGTCATCGCCGAGGTCGCCGAGGTCGACGAGTCCCGGGTGGCGGTGCTCTCCGGACCGAACCTCGCCGCCGAGGTCGCCCGGCAGCAGCCCGCCGCCAGTGTCGTTGCCTGCACGGACACTGCCCGGGCCAAGACCATCCAGGCCGCCATGCACGCGCCCTACTTCCGGCCCTACACCAACGACGACGTCATCGGCTGTGAGGTCGGCGGTACCTGCAAGAACGTCATCGCCCTGGCCTGCGGTATGGCCGCCGGCATGGGCATGGGGCACAACACCATCGCCTCGGTGATCACCCGCGGGCTGGCCGAGATCACCCGGCTCACCGTCGCCCTCGGCGGCAACCAGCGGACCATGGCCGGACTCGCAGGCATGGGAGACCTGGTGGCGACCTGTAACTCCCCGCTGTCGCGTAACCGCACCTTCGGCGAACGTCTCGGCAAGGGCGAGTCCCTGGACCAGGCCAGTGCCGCGACGAAGGGCCAGGTTGCCGAGGGCGTGATCTCCAGCATGTCCGTCGAGGAACTCGCCGTGGCCCACGGCATCGAGATGCCGATCACCCGCGAAGTGGTCAAGGTCTGCCACCACGGTGGCGACGTGGACACCGCGATCCGCGCGTTGATGGGCCGTAGCCGGAAGGCTGAGTAGACTCCCGCTACACTTGGGGGCCGTGACTGAACCCGCGAACCAGACCAGCCAGCCCCGCCGCACCACCGTCGCGGTCCTCTACGGCGGTCAGAGCACCGAGCACAGCGTGTCCTGCATCTCGGCAGGAGCCGTGATGTCGCACCTCGACCCGGACCGCTACGAGGTGGTCCCGGTGGGGATCACCTCCACCGGCATCTGGGTCGCCGGCACCACCGACCCCGAGAAACTGACCGCCAAGGGCAGGGAACTGCCGACCGTCAGCGGTGGACGCGCGGTCTCCTTCGACCTCGGGACCCCGGCAGCCGCCGGTGGTGCCGCCGGACACGTGGGGGAAGGGAACTCCGGCGCCGCCCTACGCTTCGGCGACGGCTCGCTCTACGCCCGTGTCGACGTGGTTTTCCCCGTCCTGCACGGGATCAACGGTGAGGACGGCACCGTCCAGGGATACCTCGAGCTGGCCAACGTGCCCTATGTCGGCAGTGGTGTCTTCGCCTCCGCGGCGTGTATGGACAAGCAGTTCACCAAGGCCGTCGCCCGCCACGCCGGTATCCCCGTCGGCGACGAGATCGTGCTCACCGAACAGCGCGAACTCACCGACGAGGAGAAGGCCCGCCTGGGTCTGCCGGTGTTCGTCAAGCCCGCCCGGGGTGGTTCCTCGATTGGCGTGTCCAAGGTCAGCGACTGGGCCGACCTGCTCGCCGCGGAGACAGAGGCCTTCCGACACGACGGCAAGATCCTCGTCGAAGCGATGCTGCACGGCGTGGAGGTCGAATGTGGTGTGCTCCAGTACCCGGACGGCGCCGTGCGGGCGTCCTACCCGTCGATGCTGAAGGGCACCGAGGACGGGCCGGAGGGCTTCTACGGCTTCGACACCAAGTACCTCGACGACATCATCAGCTACGAGATCCCCGCCCCGCTGCCCGAGGCCCAGGTCGCCGAGGTGCGTCGTCTCGCCGTCGAGACCTTCACCGCCCTGGACTGCTCCGGTCTGGCCCGCGTGGACTTCTTCGTCACCGAGGACGGTCCGGTGCTCAACGAGCCGAACACCATGCCCGGGTTCACCCCGATCAGCATGTACCCCAAGATGTTCGAAGCCACCGGCGTGGCCTACCCGGAGCTGATCGACATCCTCATCGCGCAGGCGCTGCGCTGACGGCGGGGGCGTGGGGCGCAGCGGCTCAAGGACATAGGGGCGCAGCGGCGTAGGGGAGCGGGATCAGTCGAGGAGGGGAAGGTCCTCGACCAGGTCCAGCACAGCCAGGACGTCGCGGGGGATGAACTAGGCGACGGTCATGCCGACGACATCGGCGGCCGCGGAGACATCGGCGAGGACGCGTCGGACCTGCCCCAGCGTCAGTCCACCGGGGATCGGCCCGAGACCGAGGGAGACCTCGTCACTGTCGACCGTGTCGACGTCCAGGTGAACGGTGACCCGGGAGGTGCCGGTGGCGGCGATCCACTCGGTGAGCGCGGAGCTGTCCGTCCGGAGCTGGTCGGGGGAGAAGGTGGTGAGCCCCCACTCGCCAACGTTGGCGTAGGCGTCGTCCTCCCAGGCGTGGATACCGACGAGGGCGACCCGTGACGGGTCGACGTGGGCGGGGAGCCGGTCCAGGATCTCCGGGTCGCCATGTCCCGCGATCGCGCTGACGGCCATGGCGTGGCAGCCGTCGTACCCGGTTTCCGGGGTGTCGGTGTCGGGGGGGGGAGTCAATCCAGATCACGGCTAGGTCGTCGCCGTAGCATGCGGCCAGTTCGGTGAAGGGGACGACGCTGACCGAGCACTCGCCGCCGAGCGTGAGGATGCGGTCACGGGGGTGCCGGGCGATGGCCTGCTGTCCGGCCTCCAGTGCGGCCAGAACAGCGGACCGGGACTCCACACCGTTGGTGGGCCCTTCATCAGGCTCGCCGCCGTCGACCGGGACGACCTCGGTCGGGCCGTTGTGCTCCCGGCAGGAGGGCGTCCAGCACCCGGGTGCCGACGGTGTATCCGCGCCGGGCCTTGTCCACCGGCATACCGGGGAGCAGCTCGGCGACTGTGGCGGCACCTGCGCCCTGTCACTGCGGCCAGACGAGACGGAGAGTGGTGGGATCGGTGGTGATGTCTGACATCGGGGAAACTGTCCGCTGAAGTGGGGGTGTGGTGAAAGAGAGGGTGGTGGGTTACTCCCCGGTCTTCTCCAGGGTGTCACTGATCACCCGGGAGACCTGGGTGATCACCGCGTCCCCGGCATCGGTCGGCAGGGAGACCGCGACGAGCTCCTCATAACCCAGCGCGTACCAGACCCCGGCGGTCGATCCTTCGACCAAGGCAGTGTCCTGGAACCATGGCACGTCGTTGACCTGGGTGAGCTGCGCACCGGCCTCGTAGGAGTCCGGCAGCGACACCCCACACCGCAGGACGACCGGCTCGCGTCCGGACGCCGTCCACACGATGGCACCGTCCAGGCCACGGTTGCCCGCCCAGTCCGGGGTCTCGGTGATCTGCTGGTAGTCGCCGATGGTCTCCGGCAGGGCGTCCTCGAACGCCCGGCAGGACGCTGCGTCGGTGCCGTCGGTGCCATCGGAGTCGTCCGTGTCACCGAGGTCGGACAGGGGGATCGGGGCGGGTTCCGGAGCATCCTCCGCCGAGCCGTGCGCGGTGACCGCCTCGCCGATGCCGGTGAGGTCACCGACGCTGAGGTCTGCATCCGTCGTCACCGCCACCACCGGGGACTGTCCCACGGCGTACCAGGTCGACAACTCGGAACCCGGGGTGGCGTCCTGGATCTCCAACCAGGGCGTCCCACCGCCGTCCTGCGGATCGGTCAGCTCACTGACCTGGGTCAACTGTCCCGGGGTGGACACCCCGCAGCGCACCGTCAGCTCGGTGCCGCCACTGTCGCGGAAGCCCGCCGCCCCCTCCGGTGCGGGATCGACGATCCCGACATCACGGAAATCACTGATCCGGTCGGGCAGGTCGTCGATGGTGGCGGCGCAGGCATCGCTGTCGGCGGCCGGGGCCTGCACCGGGCCCATCGCCACGGCCGTGTAGACATTCCGGTCGATGAGAATCTTCGCCCCGGCAAGCACCGCCGCGACGAACACCACCGACAGGATCAGCGCGATCACCGCAGTGCGTCGCGACGATCCACCGGCGGAGTCTGCATTCCCTGTGCTCTCTGGGTTATCTGGTCCAGCGTTTCCGTGTCCGGAGGCACTGCTACCCTGATCGGTGACCTTTGACCGTGAAGACATGCGGATGATTGTACGTAGTCTCCCGGTCCCGCCGACAAGCGACGGTACGTGAACGACCTGAGGAGAAGGATGACCGGCGAGAGTTCCGGACAGCTCACCGTGGCGGACGCCGGGGAAGCGGCGACCATTGCCGCGATCCAGCAGGCTGCCCCCAGTGAGATCAACGGCGACGACGCCGCGGTGCTCGACCCGGCCCCGCCCAACTCCCGCTACATCGCGACGACCGACGTGCTCGTCGACGGCGTCCACTTCCGCTTCGACTGGTCCACCCCCTTTGAGGTGGGGGTCAAGGCCGTCACCCAGAACTTCGCTGACATCCAGGCGATGGGAGGTCGTCCCGCCGCCGTGCTCATGTCACTGGCCACCCCCGGTGACCTGCCACTGGACACCGTCCGGGACATCGCCGCCGGGATCGGCTCCACCGCCGCGCCGTGGGCGGTGGAACTCGTCGGCGGGGATGTGGTGACCTCCAGCCAACTGGTCATCTCCATCACCGCGATCGGCCTGATCGCCGGTCCGGACCCGGCGTTGACCATGGGTGCCGCCGAACCCGGTCACCAGGTGGTCGCCAGCGGTGTCATCGGCCACGCCGCCGCCGGGGAGGCGATCCTGCGGTACTTCGGTTCACGGGACGCGGTGCCGGATGATGCCGTGCTGCAGGAACTCGTCCGCCGGCACTGCGCCCCGACCCTGGTGGTCGGACGCGGTGCGGTGGCCCGCGCCGCCGGAGTCAAGGCCATGACCGACAACTCCGACGGTCTGCTCAAGGACCTCACGAGCCTGGCACGGCGCAGCAATGTGACCATCGACCTCGACGGGGCGGCACTGACCCCGGACGCCCAGCTCTACTACGCCGCCGAGGTTCTCGGCGTCGACCCCTTGCAGTGGGTGCTCACCGGCGGCGAGGACCACACCCTGCTGGCCACCACCGACCAGGAGCCCCCGGCCGGGTACCGCTTCCTGGGCACGGTCGGGAAGGGCACCGGCGAGGTGGCATCGGGTGCGGGAACGGATCCGGCTGCGGATCCGGCCGGGGGACCGGCAGATGCCGCCACCCCGGTGATCGGCGCCACCCCCACAGTGACCGTCGACGGACAGATTCCCGCCTACATCGACGGATGGGACTCCCTGTCCCATGGCGGTGACCGCCGGTGAACGACAGCGAAGCTAGCGACGCCAATGTGCTCGCCGGGCACATACTGGCGACGATCCACCCCAGCTGGCGGACGATCCTGACGGACGGTGGGGCTGAACCGGCCCTGGACACCGTCGTGCACCAGGTGGCTCAGCGGATCCTCGACGGTGAACAGGTCCAACCCGCCCCGGAGAACATCCTCCGGGCGCTGTCCCACCCCGCCGACGACACCCGGGTGCTGATCCTGGGGCAGGACCCCTATCCGACCCCCGGACATGCAGTCGGACTGTCCTTCTCCTCGGCACCTCAGACCCGACCGTTGCCGAAGTCGCTGCAGAACATCTACACCGAATACCAGGACGACCTGGGGCACGACCGTCCGCAGTCCGCCGACCTGACCCCCTGGACCGACAACGGGGTGATGCTGCTCAACCGCGTGCTCACCGTGAGCGAAGGGCAGGCCGGCAGTCACCGCGGACTGGGCTGGGAGGCCGTCACCGAGGCGGTGGTCAACCACCTGGCGACCCGTCCGATCGCGGCGATCCTGTGGGGCAAGCAGGCTCAGGAGGTCGCCGACGTCATCGGCCGGGACCGGTGCGTACTCTCACCCCACCCGTCGCCGTTGTCGGCCTACCGTGGCTTCTTCGGCTCACACCCCTTCACCCGTGCCAACGGGATCCTCGAGGCGCAGGGGGTGGCTGCGGTGGACTGGGACCTCGCAGGGCAGGATACCGGGCAGAAGAACAATGCGGTGACTGGACGGACCGTCCTGCACGGCACCGCACCACTGTGGGAGGACGGTAACGCATGCTGACCGCGAAACACATCGCCACCTGGGCGGAGTTGGCCGCGTCCGGCCTGCGCCGGCACCGGGACGAGATCAACCAGCTCAATGTCTTCCCCATCCCGGACTCCGACACCGGATCGAACATGACCTCCACCATGGAGGCCGCAGTCGAGCGGATGAACCAGGAACACGGTGAGCTGGGAACCTCGGGCGACCAGCGTGCCATGAGCTACGGCGAAGGCGGGGAAGCCTCCGTCGCTGACCTGGCTGCGTCTCTGGCCGCCGGTGCCGTCGTCGGCGCCCGAGGTAACTCGGGACTGGTGCTCAGCCAGCTGCTGAGGGCAGTGGCCGACACCGCCGCCCGAACCTCGTCCGGAAACCTCCCGGTCGCTGAAGTGCCGCGGATGCTGCACCGGGCCGAGAAGCTCGTCCGACGCGCGGTCTCCGACCCGGTCGAAGGCACCATCATCACCGTGCTGCACGCCGCCGCCGATCGCGCCGAAGCCGTCTCCACCAGCCAGAACAACCCGCCGATCGTCGAGGTGATCACGGCGTCCCGTGATGCGGCGATCGAGGCTCTGCACCACACCACCGCCCAGCTGCCGGCGCTGGCCGAGGCCGGCGTCGTTGACGCCGGTGGCAGGGGCCTGGTGGTCATCCTCGATGCGCTTGTCGAGGCATTGGACGGTGAGGCAAGTGACGCAGCCGCAGCCACGGCCACGGACGCACCCGCCGCAGCGGCCGCGGACACCGCAGCGTCCTGCGGATCCGGTGCCGCCGGTGCCGCGTCCGGCGCCACCTCCACGACCGTCCCCGCCGATGCCGCAGCGGAGATCGAGGTGATGTTCACCTACGGCGGTGACATCGACACCCTGCGCGGTGAACTCGACCGGGGAGGCAACAGTGTCGTCGTCGTCCCCGTCGATGACGGGCACTGGCGCGTTCATGTCCACACCCTCGTCGGCGGGCCGTTGATCGAGTACGCTTTCGCCCACGGTGAGGTCTCTGAGCTGCGGTTGGAGGCGCTTCCCCTACGCACTGGACCCGTTGTCGACCCGGCCGGTGAACTGCGGCGCCCGGTTCTGGCACTCGTCCCCGAGGGGCGGCTGCGTGACGTGTTCACCGAGGCCGGCGCCACCGTCGGGACGACCGGGAAAGTTGTGGCAGAGCTCAAGGAACGGGCCGGTGAAGACTGCATCGTCCTGACCAACGGGCAGGACACCACCGAGCTTTTCGACATCCTCTCCGACAGCGGAACCGAAGCGATGGTCGTCGACACCGAGAGCTTCGTCGGCGGACTGGCGGCAATGGCCGTCTACAGTGCCGACGCCGACGCCGAAGAAAACGCCGAAGAGATGGCCGACGCCGTGTCCTACCAGCGGTGGGCCACCGTGGACGGCGGCCCCGAAGAACTGTACAACCAGGTCCGGGAACTGCTCATCCCCGGCGGCGAACTGGTCACCGTCCTCTACGGAGACAAGGCCGACGGGCAGGAATGGAGTACCGAGGAGGTCATTGCCGTCGAAGACGCCCTGCGGCAGGACCTTGCCGCCGACGGGACCAAAATCGAGATTCACGGCTACCGCGCCCCCGGACTCGGGGTCAGCGCCCAGGTGGGGGTGGAGTAGATGCTCGGCTGGGACGATCCGCGGCCGCTGAGTCAGGTCATCCCGCCCGACCGTGCCCGCACCCTCGCCGGGAAACCCGGGCTGGTGACCATGGCCGATGCCCTGCTGAACTTCCCGGCGTCCTACGTCCATACCAGCGGCACCGGTGCCATGAGCGACGGTGGGGACGGACTGGTCGAAGGCGACCACCTCACCTGCCTCGCCGAAATCACCTGGACGCAGGTCCAGGACAACCGCGGTCGACGCGGCCCCCGCGAGATCCTCAACTTCCGCTTCCGCGTCGACGGGGTCGACTTCTCCTCGGCACTCTTCGGGAATGTGCGCTCGCACCAGCCCTTCATCGCCATCGGTGCGAAAGTGATGCTGGCCGGGAAACTCGGCCTGTTCCGCGACGAATGGCAGCTGCGCAACCCCAGCTACATCACCCTTCACCCGCCGCCCGTCGTCGACGGGGAGCCGCTGACCGGTGAAGCCTACGAGGCGGCGTTCGGGGCCTTCGGCCCGCTGAAGACCATCGTCGACGTCGCCGGTGGCATGCGTGCCGCCCAACAGTTGCTCTCCGTGCCGTGGCTCCCCACCTACCCGCGGCGTCACGGAACCAACAATGCCGAGCTGCTGGGGGTGATGGGCCACGTCCTGGACGCGATGGCCAGCCCCCCGGAGATGCTGCCCTCGGCGACGGTCCCGGGCGCGCCGGCGTGGCCGGTCATCGACGGTGCCGAGCTCATCGGGGCCGGTACCGCCCTCCACGACATCCACCGGCCCCCGGAGGACGGGCCGGACGCTGCCCGCACCCGGGTGAAATTCAATGAGGCGCTGGCGCTGCAGCTGGTCATGGTGCTGCGACGGGAGGACAGCACTGCGCGTACCGGCCGTGCCGTCGTACCCGTGAGCCCCGGGTCGAAATATGCCGCGCTCATCCAGAAGTTGCCGTACACCCTGACCGACTCGCAGACGGTGGCCTTGACCGAGATCGGTGCGGCGATGGAGGGCGCCGGGACTGGCGCGGCGTCCGGCGAAGCGACGGCGGCAGCGTCCGGTGCGGCGTCCGGTGCGGCGTCCGGTACGACGCCGATGAGCATGCTGCTCCAGGGCGATGTCGGATCCGGCAAGACGATCGTCGCCCTGCTCGCGATGCTCCGTGTGGTGGACTCCGGCGGGCAATGTGCATTCCTGGCGCCGACCGAAGTGCTGGCAACCCAGCACGCGCAGACTCTCGGCGGACTCCTCGAGGGAAGCGGGGTGAACATCTCCCTGCTCACCGGATCCCAGTCGACCGCGGAGCGGCGGGAAGCCTTGCTCGACATCATCTCCGGTACCGCCGACATCGTCATCGGCACCCACGCGGTGATCCAGGACTCCGTCGAGTTCTTCGACCTGGGGATGGTCGTCGTCGACGAGCAGCACCGGTTCGGCGTGCGTCAGCGCGACCGGCTGCGGGAGACCTCGCCGGTGGACCGCACCCCACACCTGCTCGTGATGACCGCGACACCGATCCCGCGGACGGTGGCGATGACGATGTTCGGCGACCTGACACTGTGCACCCTGGAAACCGCACCGGCGGGACGTGGCGAAATCAACTCTTTCGTCGTCCCGATGTGGAAGAGGTCCTGGGTCGACCGGATGTACGCGGTGATCAGGGAGCAAGCAGAGCAGGGACACCGCACCTACATCGTCGTGCCGAGGATCGAGGGGGAGGGAGGCGTCGATGAGGTGGCCACGAGACTGCAGGGTGGGGAGTTGCGGGGCTTGCGCGTCGGCACGCTCCACGGCCGGATGGACAACAAAGCCGAGATCATGGACGGGTTGGCATCCGGACGCATCGACGTCCTAGTCTCCACGACAGTGATCGAGGTCGGCGTCGACATCCCGGAGGCGACGGTGATGGTGGTCATGGAGGCCGAGAATTTCGGGGTCAGCCAACTCCACCAGTTGCGGGGTCGCGTCGGGCGTGGCGAGGCGGCGTCGATGTGTTTCCTGTGCACGGACATCATGCCGGATGCCGAGGGTACGACGAGGCAGGCAGTGGTGTCCTACCAGCGTCTCGAGGCGGTGGCGGGGACGCGGGACGGTTTCGCACTGGCTGAACTTGACCTGCGGAGCCGGACCGAGGGCGACGTACTGGGGGAGAAGCAGTCCGGGCACCGGGTGCGACGGGTGAAGATTCTCGATCTTTCGGTCGATTCGGAGATTGTGTTCGAGGCGCGTCGGTACGCCGAGGAACTGGTCGCCTACGACGAGCAGTTGGCCCGGTCGCTGGTTGCGGACATTACCGTGGATGACCAGGAATACATCGAGCGGAACTGACGAGGGCGGAAAGGGGGCCGCAGTATTTACGAAGTGGCCGTTGACGAATGGGTGTTCGATTGACTAAGGTGAGTTTCAATACAAAAGTACCGGTGGGTTGGCGCTGGACGTGAGCGGGGTGATCAGGGGTCATGGTCGGACAGGTTGGCGGGTGTGGCAGCACGGCAGACCTGCGCACTGCGGTCTCCGCGTTCGTCACTGCCGCCGAGGAGTTGGTTGCCCAGGGGCAGGACGCCTGGGACCGGCTCGGTGTCGATGAGCGGGAGTCAATGTTCCGGGAGGTTGAATCCGCCAGGCGGAGCATGGCTGTCGTGGATACCCGGTTCCTGTGCGCCCATGAGGCTGTGATCCCCGAGAAGGAGTCCAAGAAGGTTTCCTGGCTCGTCGACCGGATGCACATCGTTGGTCGGGATGCCCGGACCAGGGTGCGGGCCGTGCGGCGACTCGACCCGCGAGGCGACGCATTCCGTGCGGATCCGACAGCTCCCTCTGAGCACTACATGCCGACACTGGCAGAGGCAGTGGAGGCTGGGAGTGTCGGTGCCGAGTCCGTCGCGGAACTCGATCGGGCGCTGGATGCGCTGCCGGCGCCGAGTCAGGAGCGCATTACGGCGGTTGTGGACCGTGAACTCGTGCCCGCACTGCAGGTGGACGGGCCAGGACAGATTCGCCGGATCCGCCCCTGGCTGCTGGGCTTGGCCGGGGAGGACGAGCCCTATACACAGCGCGACCATCAACGGATGCGTTCGCTGGTCGTTGGCGAACAGCAGTACGACGGGATGACTCCGATTCGAGGTCTGCTTACCCCTGAGTCGGCGGCAGCGTTGCAGGGGTTGATGGCTGACTATGCCACGGCTGGTTCGCTGATCGACGCTGAAGGAACGCTGGTTGGTGTAGATGGCGGATGTGACCCCACCGAGGACAACCGGACGCCGGAGCAGCGTCAGCACGATGCCTTTGTTGCGGTGCTCGCCGCCGGTTACGGACCGGAAGGGACGATGCGACCGGGCCGCGGGAAGACCACTATCGTTGCTGCGATGACCCTTGACCAGTTGATTGCGGGAACAGGGGTTGCGCCAACTGACGTCGGGACCCGAATTCCGGTCTCGACATTGGTGGAAGGTACGGAGGCGCAGAACTTCTTCTGCCAGGTCATGGACCTCGAGGGGCAGACACTGTCGCTCGGGCGATCACAGCGGCTCGGTAGCCTCGCCCAGTACCTGGCACTTTTCGGTGAAGAGGGCGGCAGCTCCGCGCCGGGGTCCTCGACGCCGGCAGCTCGTTGCCACATCCACCACATCGACGGGTGGGAGCACGGCGGCGAGACGGATCTGCACAATCTGACATTGGCAGACCCCGGTAACCACGCGCGGGTCAATGACCTCCGGGACAACCCGGATCGTGTCGAAACCCGCCGGGCACCAGCTGGCAGCGGTGACCGCGTCCACTGGGTGCCGCCGGTGTCGGAGGACCGAGAGCGCGCCCCGAGAGCGAATGTCTGTCTCGCCTTCTGGGACACGCCCGGAGTCAAGATCCGCAGGGTGAGAAGGACGGCACGGAAGCCGGTCCCCGAGGACCCGCCGGACGACAGTGGGCACTAAGCTTCCGGGCATGGACATCTTCGCCCCTTTTGCAGGCATCGTGAGATTCACGGTCGAGGACGGACAGGTCGTCGACACCGGCGAGCAGCTGGCCGTCGTCGAAGCCGTCAAGCTTGAGTCGACCGTGGACGCTCCGGGGCCCGGAGTGGCGCGCCGCCGGGCCGTCGACGATTTCGCCGACGTCGCCGGAGGTGACCTGCTGCTCTCTCTTGAGCAGGTTGATGAGGAGCGCGAGGAGCGCGAGGCGCGCAGTGAGGGGAAGGGCCAGTGACCCGCATCATCTCGGGCAATGCTCGTGGGCGGAAGATCCGCGTCCCCGAGGACGTCACCAGGCCCACGTCCGACCGGGCGAGGGAAGGACTCTTCTCCTCGTTGCAGGTGCGCTTCGGCTTCGAGGGTGAAGTCGTCCTGGATCTGTTCGCTGGTTCGGGTGCTCTGGGCCTGGAGGCAGCGTCCCGCGGTGCCCGCGAGGTGACTCTGGTGGACGACAACCACCGCGCCTGTGAGGTTGCCCGAGACAACGCCGATGTCGTCGGTCACCCTGATGTTCGTGTCGTCGAGACCAAGGCGTCGACCTTCCTTGCTTCGGCACCTCGCGAGCACTACACGATGGTGCTCGCTGACCCGCCGTACATTCTCAGCGACGAGGCGATCAACGAGATGGTGGAAGCGCTGATCCCGACGTTGGCGAAGGACTGCGTGGTGGTCGTCGAGCGCCACGTCGATTCCCCCGAGGTCGACTGGCCTGCCGGTTTCGTGAAGACGAATCAGAAACTGAAGAAGCGCACCTACGGTATCGCGAGGATGGACATGGCTATCTGGCGCGGCGAAGACGCCGCGGAGTAAGTCGCCGTTGGGTAGGGCACCACAGTGTGGGAACCCGACGGGTAGGAAACTGCCGGGTGAGGCCGTTCCGCGGGGGATTGGCTGAGTATGGGCACCGCACCCGGTGCCGGTGGCAGTAAGATCAGGGCATGCGAGTTTGCTGCCCCGGATCTTTCGATCCCGTCACCAATGGCCACCTGGACATCTTCACCCGCGCGGCGCGGACGTTCGACGAAGTCACCGTGCTGGTGACCTACAACCCCAATAAGTCGGGCCTGTTCACCGCCGAGGAGCGGGTCAAGCTGATTCAGGACTCTCTGAAGGCCACTGGCCTGCCGGAGGCGGAACGGGTCACGGTGGACGTGTGGGACCGATTGTTGGTCGACTACCTCACCGCGCATGACATTCCGGCGATGGTCAAGGGGCTGCGGAGTTCCTTGGACTACGAGTATGAGCTGCCCATGGCGCAGATGAACCAGCGGTTGTCGGGGGTCGAGACGTACTTCCTGCTTACCAACCCGGAGTTCGGTTATGTCTCCTCTACGATCTGCAAGGAGGTCGCGAAGTACGGCGGGGATGTCAGCGGCCTACTGCCGGATAACGTCGCCGAGGCAGTTGCGGCGGCCTATGCTGAAAAGTAGCGGACAGGCACTCGGGATGTTTCCGACGCGTCGTGCACGCGTCGTGTCTGCGCCCTGAATACGTCGAGCCCGCCCGCTGAAGAGGAGAAAAAGTGCCCTCCGCCGACGGCGGGAAATCGGCGGGTGCCAGACGGCCGCGTGTCAGACAGGTGAGGTCGGGGCGTTTCTGGCATGCTGGTCAGCATGTACAAGACTTTCCAGGGCCTCGATGATCTCCAGAACATGGTTGACCAGGCATACGGCGTGCCGATGACGTCCAATTGTATGGTCCCGCGACGCGAGGTCCAGGACATTCTTGACGAGGTTCGCACCGCGATCCCGGTGGAGATGGACGATGCGCAGGACGTCCTCGATCACCGCGACGGCATCATCAATGATGCCGAGGTGAAGGCCGAGACCCTGGTCAGTGACGCGGAGGCGGAACGCGACCGGATTCTCGAGGAAGCGAGAAACCAGGCCGAGGCCATGGTGACCGACGCCGAGGAGCGCGCCCACACCACGGTGGCCCGCGCCGAGTCCGAGGCGGACCGTCTGGTCAGCGACGCCCGCTCCGAGTACGAGCAGACCACCTCCCGCGCTGAGGCGGAGGCGGAGCGTCTGGTCACTGCCGGTAACGATTCTTATGAGCGTTCGGTCAACGAGGGTATCGCCGAGCAGCAGCGGCTGGTCAGCGAGTCCGAGGTCGTCCGTGTGGCGGAGGACGAGGCACGCCGGATCGTCGAGTCGGCGCACTCTGACTCCGACCGACTGCGTCGCGAGTGTGACCACTACGTCGACTCCACCCTGGCTCAGTTCGAGGAGTCCCTGACCAGCACGTTGCGCACTGTGTCCCGGGACAGGGCGGCACTGCGCAAGGGTGCCGGGGCGTCAGGTAACCGTCACTCCGACGGTGGTCGCGAGTACGGCCGGGAGTCGGGACGCGGCGAGTACCGCGACTGATTCGCGCACCGGTGGGTGTCAAGGGTAGAAACATGGTGTGAGCAACGATCCTTTTCTCCTTGATGTCCGCGAGCCGCTGCAGGCGGTCGGAGTTCCGCACCACGTCACGACGACCGGGGACGCTCCGGTCCGGTTGGGCGGTGAGATGCTCGGAGTTGCCGAGGGGACGCCGGTGGAGGTTGTGGCGGACCTGACGAACCTGGGGGAGTCGCTTCTGGTGGATGCCACGGTGCACGCCCGGGTGACCGGCCAGTGCTCCCGCTGCCTGAACCAGCTGGATGTCGAGCACTCCTTGCATATCAGCGATGTCTTCGGCATGACACCCGACTTCATCGGGGGCGATGAGGCTGAGGAGGGCGAGGAGCCGCTGATGGTCGAAGAGGATCGCGTCGACATCACTCAGCTGTTGGTCGACGAGGCGGGTCTGACTCTGCCCTTCAACCCGGTGTGCGAGGACTACGGCCTGGAGTGCAATGATGCCATCCCCGCCCCGGACGGGATTTCGGGGGAGGAGACGGTGGTCGACCCGCGGTGGGCTGGCCTGGCCGGCAAGCTCGACGAGGTTGCCGAAGACACCGAAGACACGGCAGGCACAGCGGGCACAGCCACCGACACCGACAAGGACGCCTGATGGCACGCAAGCGTCGGCTGACCGGCCGGGCGGCTCTGGACGCCGCGTTCTCCCGCACGGATCACGCTCCGCTGCTGGAGGCGTGGGGTGTCGAGCTGCCGGACGAGATGCTGCGGCTGGCCTTGTCACACCGTTCGTTCGCCAACGAGAACGGCAACCTGCCGAACAATGAGCGACTCGAGTTCCTGGGCGATGCCGTCCTGGGACTCAGTGTGGCGGAGCAGCTGTACCTGGAGTTTCCGGAGCGCACCGAGGCCGATATCTCGAAGATGCGAGCCGGCGTGGTCAACATGTACGCCCTGGCTGAGGTGGCCCGCGAGCTGGGCATGGGCGAGCACATCCTGCTGGGCCGTGGCGAGATGATGACCGGTGGCCGGGACAAGCATTCGATTCTCGCCGACTCGGTCGAGGCGATGCTGGGTGCGATCTATCTGACGCATGGTTTCGAGGTGGCGAAGGCCACGGTGCTGCGCATTTTCAGTTCCCGGATCACCGCTGCACCGTCGACGGGACTGACCATGGACTGGAAGACGGTCCTGCTGGAGAAGATCAGTGAGCTGAAGCTGGGGGTCACCCCGTCCTACCATTCGGAGGTCGAGGGCCCGGCGCACGACCAGACCTTCCGGGCGACGGTGTCTTTCGATGGCACGGTGCGTGGCAAGGGGGTCGGCCACACCAAGAAGGAGGCCGAGCACGGCGCCGCCCGCGAGGCCTTCAAGTCGCTGGGCTGACACCACAACCATGCCTGAGCTTCCCGAGGTCGAGGTCGTCCGCAGCGGTCTGGCGGAGCATATCACCGGTGCGACGGTCATCGGCACTGAGGTGCTGCACCCGCGCGCGGTACGTGGCCAGCCCGGTGGTGCCGCGGCGCTCGAGGCGGGCCTGGAGGACGCCAGGATCACCGCCCTGAGGCGACGTGGCAAGTATCTATGGATAGACCTGGAGTACCCGCGCGGACACCAGGGGTCAGGTCAGGGTTCACACCAGGATTCAGGACGCTGCCTCCTGGTCCACCTCGGTATGTCCGGGCAGATGCTGCTCGGTGAGCCGGGACAGGTGACCTCACCGCACCTGCGCATCCGTTCGGTGTTGGTCGCCGACACCGGGCGGGAACTGGAGCTCAGTTTCGTCGACCAGCGCACGTTCGGACGCTGGGAGCTCACCGCCCCTGGTGTCACTGACCCGGTGCCGCACATTGCCGTGGATCCGTTGGACGCTGCCTTCGACGCCGCGCACACCGCCCGTGTCATCAGGAAGAAGCGCTCCGAGATCAAGCGCGTCCTGCTGGACCAGACCGTGGTCTCCGGCATCGGGAACATCTACGCGGACGAGGCGCTGTGGGCCGCGCAGGTGCATCCGCGGAAGAAGGCCACCGCGATGCGTCAGGCCGATGTCATGGTGTTGTTGGACGCCGCCGCCGAGGTGATGAGCCGCGCGCTGGCAGCCGGTGGGACGTCCTTCGATGACCTGTACGTCAACGTCAACGGCGCGTCCGGCTACTTCTCCCGGTCACTCAACGTCTATGGCCGCGAGGGCGAGCCGTGCCCACGGTGCGGGACGCCGATCGTGCGGCAGAAATTCACAAACCGCTCGAGCCACTTTTGCCCGTCCTGCCAGAGGAAACGCTGATCGGATGCTCCCTCTGAGCATGGCGGCTAGCTGGCTCCTCGGCAACGGGTCATAGTCTCGACTCGTCACACATGAATGCACAGTGGGAAGCAACTCTCTTCTTACGTTCAGCCACGCACATACAGCGAGTCGAATCGAGTTCTGCTGGCGGCACGTGACCCGATCAAGAGTTCAGGGCGGCGGCTCACGTGGGAGCGGTCGACCTCGGAAGGAGGGCGCGTGCCGGGCCCAGAGGGTCTGATTGGCCCTCGAGAGCGTGGAGCGAATCGCGCGGACCTCGAAACACCTCATTAGTGACACGGCGCGCGCACATGGCGGGCCATACGAGCGAGTTGAAGCGGTACTGCGTCGGACCCGGGTGATAAGATGGCCGAGCGTGCGGACAGGCTGAGCCACTGCGGATTCGCAGGCGCGACGAGCCCGTGGTCGTTCGCGACGGTAGCAACCCTACGTGCAGGACAGGTGAACAACATGGCGAGGCTCAACCTCAAGGTGATCGAGGGACGCGTTTCCCCGCTGGCGGGTCGGGAGTCGTACGACCGTGAGTTCATCTTCAACCTCCTGCTCGCCTACGGGAAGCCGCAGAGCAGCATCACGCGTCTGCGCAACGGCGACCTCAACGTCGCTGCCGATCCTGTGAGTGAGATCGCCCAGAAGAAGGTCGTCTACTTCAAGGAGACCGACGGCGACGCCCTCGAGATCCTTGAAGGCTTGAAGAAGTCTCCGGACGTGGTGCGCTTCAGCACGCGGTTCGTCATCGTCACGGACTACGTTGAGTTGGTCGCGTACGACACCAAGACCGATGAGACCATCGGGTTCCCCATCCGCGAGATCGACCAGCACTTCACGTTCTTCCTCCCCTGGGCCGGGATGGAGAAGGCGCAGTACGTTGCCGAGGCGCACGCCGATGTGAAGGCCGCTGAGCGCATGGGCAAGCTCTTTGACGAGCTCCTGAACGCGAACCCTGACCTCCTCGAACAGGCGCATGGACGCCACGTCCTGAACCTGTTCTTCACGCGACTGCTGTTCTGCTACTTCGCCGAGGACACCGGCATCTTCGCCGAGAATCAGTTCACGAATGCGGTCGGGTCCCACACTCTCGACGACGGATCGGACACGGCAGAGTTCCTCACCGACCTGTTCACAGCGCTCGACACGGCCCAGGCGGCGGACAAGCCCCGTCATCTGGCGGCGTTTCCCTACGTCAACGGCCGGCTCTTCACAATGTCGCCGGACCACGTCGTCCCGAGGTTCACGAAGAAGCCCCGGCAAGAGCTCATCAACGCCGGCAAGCTCATCTGGCGCGAGATCAACCCCGACATCTTCGGCTCGATGTTCCAGGCCATCGTCACGCCCGGCACCCGCAGTGACCTCGGTCAGCACTACACGTCCGTCCCCAACATCCTCAAGACAATCGAGCCGCTCTTCCTCGACGCATTGAAGGACCAGTTCAACGCAGCGCGCGATTCGGTCAAAAAGCTCGAGGCACTCCTCGAACGCATCAGCGCGATCAAGGTCTTCGATCCTGCCTGTGGCTCTGGGAACTTCCTCGTCATCGCGTACAAGGAGCTGCGCAAGCTCGAGCACGCCATCCTCGAGCGACTCGCCGATCTCGACGCCAAGCACAGTGTCCTCTTCTCGGAGTCGCGGATCAACATCGAGAATTTCTACGGCATTGAGATCGATGACTTCGCCGTCGAGGTCGCGGTCCTGTCCCTGTGGATCGCGAAACACCAGATGAATGCGGAGTTCAAGGACAAGTTCGGAGTCTCGATCCCTCTGATTCCGCTCAGGGAGGCGGGGCAGATCAAGCAGGGAAACGCTGCTCGCGTCGATTGGAATGCAGTGTGCCCGAATAGTGGTGCCGACGAGATTTACCTCATCAGCAACCCGCCCTACGTCGGTTCAAGCATGCAGACCTCCGAGCAGAAGAGTGAGTTCAAGAGCGTCTTTGGGGCACGCCCATTTTCGAAGAACCTCGACTACATTTCTCTCTGGTTCGTGAAGGGCGCTGATTACATCGCCGGCACGAAGTCGGAGCTCGCGTTTGTCACCACCAACTCGGTGGCACAGGGCGAGCATATGAGCCTCATGTTCCCGACCGTTTTCGCCACGGGCGTTGAGATCGGATTCGCGTACACTTCGTTCAAGTGGGAGAACAATGCCAAGCGTAACGCGGGGGTGACCGTCGCAGTTATTTCGCTGAGAAACCCGTCGCGCGCACCGAAGTACATCTATACTGACGACATACAGATCACGGCGAAAAACATCAACGGTTACCTGACGGATGCACAGAACGTAATTGTGAACCGCCGAACAAAGCCACTTTCAAGTGCACTGCCGCCGATGTCGTTCGGGTCGAAAGCGACCGACGGCGGCAACCTGCTGCTCACGTCTACCGAACGTAACGCCCTCGTTTCGTCCAATCCGGAAGCCGAAGTATTCGTAAAGCGATACACGGGCGCATCGGACTTTATTAACGATCTAGATCGCTACTGTCTCTGGATCAGCGACGACGACTGCGGCGCAGCGCGTGACATCCCTTTCATTCGAGATCGCTTGCTACGGGTTCAGGAGTCTCGGTCCGCGGAGAATGCAAGCAGCATCTCCAAGAAGTTCGCTGCCGAGCCGCATCGCTTCCTCCAGCGCGCATACAAGCCCACTGATGCGATTCTTGTGCCCAGCACGTCATCGGCCCGCAGGGAATACATACCCCTTGGGTTCGTTGGTCCGGAAACCGTCATTTCCAATTCGGGATACGCGGTGTACGACGCCTCGCTCTGGCTATTCGCTGTACTTACGTCCACCCAGCACATGACGTGGGTGCGTGCCGTCGGTGGACAAATGAAGACAGACTACCGATACACGAACACGATCGTCTACAACAACTTCCCGGTGCCACCGCTGTCGGACGCGATGAAGGAGAAGCTCACTGAAGCTGCGCTCCGTGTGCTAGATGTCCGCGAGTACCACTGCGAGAAGACCCTCGCTGAGCTCTACGACCCGGACAAGATGCCCGATGACCTGCGTGAGGCTCACGCGACTGTGGACGCGATGGTCGACTCGATCTACTCCAAGAAACCGTACGAGTCCGACGAGCAGCGTCTCTCTGACCTGTTCGCGATGTACGAGCGGATGACCGCCGAGGAAGCTGCGAACACTCCGGCGAAGAAGTCTCGAAAGGCAGCCGAGTGAACGCGCATAAGAAGCCCGTCAACATCGTCGACGTCACCTATGCCCAGACGAAGGCGTCCGTGAACACGGACGCACTGGGCATGCGCGAGATGCAGCAGCGGGTGTTCGCCAAGCGTGACGCCCAGCATCTGCTGGTCAAGGCACCGCCGGCGTCCGGTAAGTCGCGTGCGCTCATGTTCGTGGGCTTGGACAAGCTCTACAACCAGGGTCGCGAGAAAGTCATCGTCGCCGTACCGGAGCGCTCCATCGGGGCATCGTTCGCCTCGACGAACCTCACGAAGTTCGGCTTCTTCGCCGACTGGGCGATCAAACCGGAGCACAACCTCTGCGACGCCGGATCCTCGGCGGGCAAGGTCGATGCGTTCATCAAGTTCCTCGAAGGGCCTGACGCGACCCTCGTGTGCACCCACGCCACGCTGCGCTTCGCGTTCGAGAAACTCGCCCCCGACGCGTTCGACGGCACGGTCCTCGCGATCGACGAGTTCCACCACGTCTCCGCCGACACAGAGTCCAGCCGCCTCGGAGCACTCCTGCGCGACGTGATGAACGGATCCGACGTGCACATCGTCGCAATGACGGGCTCGTACTTCCGCGGCGACTCGGTCCCCGTGCTCACTGCCGAGGACGAGGCGAAGTTCACGCCGGTCACCTTCAACTACTACGACCAGCTCAACGGCTATGAGCACCTGCGCTCTCTGGGTATCGGGCACCACTTCTACCAAGGGCGGTACACCGATGCGATCGGTGAGGTCCTCGACCTCGACAAGAAGACCATCGTGCACATCCCGAGCGTGAACTCCGGCGAGTCGACGAAGGACAAGCTCGAGGAGGTCGGGCGCATCATCGACGTCATCGGCCACGTCGAATCGACGGACCCGGACACCGGCATCATCAGCGTGCGCCGCCAGGATACCGGGACCATCATGCGCGTGGCGGACCTCGTCGACGACACGGATCAGAAGAAGCGTGGAGACACCCTCCATTTCCTGTCCCACACGGCTTCGAAGGACCGCGACGCCGTCGACATCATCATCGCTCTGGGCATGGCCAAGGAAGGCTTCGACTGGCCCTTCGCCGAGCACGCACTGACCGTCGGCTACCGGGCCTCGCTCACCGAGGTCATCCAGATCATCGGACGCGTGACCCGCGACAGCCCCGGGAAGTCCCACGCCCAGTTCACGAACCTCATCGCCGAGCCCGACGCGACCCAGGGCGAGGTGAAGGTTTCCGTGAACAACATGCTCAAGGCGATCACCGCCTCCCTGCTCATGGAGCAGGTCCTCGCGCAGAACTTCACGTTCAAGACGAAGAAGTTCGAGGCGGACGACTCGAAGACTCCCGGCGAGCTCAAGATCAAGGGGTTCAAGGAGCCGTCGACCGATCGCGTGAAGCAGATTGTCGAGACCGACCTGAACGATCTGAAGGCGACGATCCTGCAGAACGACACGTTCGCCAGAGCTGCTGCTGGCTCCGTGGACGCCGAGACAACGAACCAGGTGCTGATTCCGAAGATCATCCGCGAGAAGTACCCGGACCTCTCCGAGGCCCAGGTCGAGGAGGTTCGCCAGCAGGTCGTTGTCGACTCGGTGATCAAGAACGGCGAGGTGCGCGAGGTCGGCGACAAGAGGTTCATCAAGATGGCCGAGAAGTTCGTCAACATCGACGAGCTCCACATCAACCTCATCGACTCGGTGAACCCGTTCCAGCGCGCATTCGAGGTCATGTCCAAGTCGGTCACGCCGTCGGTGCTCCGGATCATCCAGGACTCGATCGCTGCGACACGCATCGAGTTCAGCGAGGAGGAAGCCGTTGCGCTCTGGCCAAAGATTCAGAACTGGGTCAGGGTGAACGGTGGCCGTCGTCCCGATCCGCGTGCTGAAGACCCGACCGAGAAGCGCTACGCCTATGCACTGCTGTTCTTGCAGCGGTTGAAGCAGAAGCGGGAAGCGGAGAAGCGAGCGAATGCGATGGTGAATGTCGATGAGTGAACCGGTACAGGAAAACGTTCCGCAGAGCCTCGACGACATCCTCGCTGGAGATGTCGACGGCCTCCTCGACGCGCCGCAGAAGCCGAAGAAGGTCACCTCGTCCGACCGGCTTGAGCGCGCCTTCCTCGAGATCGTCGAGTTCCGACGTGAGCACGAGCGGGTGCCGAGCTCGACGACGCGCGAGATCGCCGAGCGGAAGCTCGGGGCGCGCCTCGACGGCATCCTTGCGAACGACGAGAAGATCGAAGCGCTCAAGCACCTCGACGAGTTCGGGCTGCTCGATGCGCCTGAACCTCCGGGATCTCTTGACGATCTGCTTGAAGGCGACGCCATTGACGACCTGCTCGGCGATGACAGCGGCGTCCTCGATGTCTCGGAGCTCCCCGCCACGCGCAAGCCCGAGTCCCCTGATTCGGTCGCGAAGCGCGTCAAGGCCGAAGACTTCGAACAGTTCGAGCATCTCTTTAAGGCCAAGCACGCTGAGCTCGCCGAGGGCACCCTCCAGCTCGCCACGTTCACCGGGCTCCACATGATCCGCGAAGGCGCATTCTTCGTCCTCGGCGGCGTGCTGTGCTTCGTTGCCGAAGTCGGTGAGGACGTCGACCTTGTCGTCGGCGGCAAGCCGAAGCAGAAGCAGCGCCTGCGCGTCGTCTTCGAGAACGGCACCGAGTCGAGGATGTACAAGCAGAGTCTGATGACGCGGCTTTACGAGCAGCACGGACAGGTGCTTGCGCGGACTGGCGTTGACGCGAGCGAGGTGCTCGACGCGGATGTCGAGAGCGGGCACATCTACGTGCTTCAGTCGTTGAGCGACGACCCCGCGATTTCAGGCCTTCCTGACCTGCACAAGATCGGCTTCTCAACGACGACCGTCGAGCAGCGCATCAAGAACGCCGAGTCGTCGCCGACGTACCTGATGGCACCCGTGCGCGTCCTCGCGGACTACCGCCTCTACAACGTGAAGCCGTCAGCACTCGAGCACCTGCTGCATCGTGTCTTCGCGGCCGTGCGTCTCGACCTGACCCAGATCGACCGTAAGGGTCGGGACTACGACCCCTCGGAGTGGTTCGTCGTGCCTCGTGACGCGATCAATCGGGCAGTCGCCATGATCGTCTCCGGAGAGATCGTGGACTACTTCTACGACCCCGTGAGCCAGCAGCTGGTTCCGCGCTCATGACGGCTCGTGACAACCACCCGAGGGAATGTACTGACTAGCCCAGTCAGTATTCGGTCTTCCAGGTAGTAGCGGCGCGCCGTGTCGCATCCGCGAGGACGTCTCTGATCTCGCGCTGGAGGAGGAGTGGAGCGCCGAGACCGTCAAGGTTCTCGGCTGATAGCCATTCCAGCGCCTCACTTCGTGACCCAGGAAGGGGCGGCTCACACGTATACGCGAGATCGCGCCACTTCGGGGGAGTGCTAGCTAGTTGACCGTCGCGAGGAGCTCCGCGGGGGAGACATTGAGCCCGTGAGCGAGCTTGACGATGATGTCGAGCGTTGGGTTGCGGCGGCCACGCTCCAGGCCGCTTATGTAGGTGCGGTCGAGGCTGACGTGGTGAGCGAAGGCCTCCTGGGAGGCCCAGCCTCGCTCCTGACGGAGTTCACGGAGATGCTCGCCGAATGCGATGCGGTGCGCGGACTCCCTCATATCTCAACGATTTCGCTACGATGATCATGAGTCCACGGACTATGAGTCACATCCGGTGGTCCGGGGGTGAAAGCGTTCGCGTCAGGCTCCGGGCAATGCGAAGGAGCGAGTAGGGCATGGGATCAGAAGACGAGTGGATCGACATCGCCGCGGCGGCAGAGCGCGCGTCGTGTAGCCCGCAGGCCATTCCCGACGGATCAAGGCTGGGGTTCTGACAGCGCGCATAGAAGAGCCCACGGCTCGCGATGGACGGCACAGGGTTAAGGGGCTCTTCGCGATTCACAGTGCGTTGATCCGGTCGCGGAGCTGCCCGGAGTGGAT
>DHKFJ23503__coassemble_623_pt1 | contig 33343 bp, 26 predicted proteins | sample DHKFJ23503__metabat2_low_PE_011 | metagenome-assembled genome bin DHKFJ23503 | reverse complement strand
TCGAGATCGACGTCGACGCCCTGTGCGACGGCGACGAGGTCTACCTCGCCGGCGTGATGGAGCACATCGAGGAGGCCGGTATCCACTCCGGTGACTCCGCATGTGCACTCCCGCCGATGACGCTGGGGGAGTCGGACATCGAGAACGTCCGCCGCTCCACCGCGGCCCTGGCCCACGGCATCGGCGTCAAGGGCCTGATGAACGTGCAGTTCGCCCTGAAGGACGACATCCTCTACGTCATCGAGGCCAACCCGCGTGCCTCCCGCACCGTCCCGTTCGTCTCCAAGGCCACCGGTGTGCCGCTGGCCAAGGCCGCGTCCCGGATCATGACCGGCACCTCCATCCGCGAACTGATTGCCGAGGGGCTCATCCCCGGTGACCGTGACGGTGGCTCGCTGCCGCTGGGCCACCCCATCGCGGTGAAGGAGGCGGTCATGCCCTTCAACCGCTTCCGCAACGCCGCCGGTGAGATGGTCGACAGCCTGCTCAGCCCGGAGATGAAGTCCACCGGTGAGGTCATGGGCCTGGACTCCGACTTCGGCACCGCCTTCGCCAAGTCGCAGGAGGCCGCCACCGGCTCGCTGCCGACCAGCGGCACAGTGTTCGTCTCGGTGGCCAACCGTGACAAGCGCACCATGATCATGCCGATCCAGCGCCTGGCCTCCCTCGGCTTCAACCTGGTCGCCACCAGCGGTACGGCGAATATGCTGCGGCGCAACGGCATCGAGTGCACCACCGTGGCCAAGCAGACCGACCTCGCCGCCGGCACCAACCCGGACGACCTGCGGTCAGTGGTCGACCTGATCAACGACGGTGAGATCGACTTCATCCTCAACACCCCGGCCTCCACCGCCGCCGCCCGCGGCGACGGCTACGACATCCGTGCCGCGGCCACCTCCCAGGGCGTGTCCTGCGTGACCACCGTCCAGGGCGCCGTTGCCGCTGTCCAGGCCATCGAGGCACTGAAGGACACGACCACCGTGGTCCGGGCCATCCAGGACGTCGAACATGACCGCTGAGAAGCGCTCCGGCGTCTCTGACACCGGCACGTTCGGGCAGCGCTACCTGGCGCGTTCGGAGGAGTTGGGACGGCTGTGCGTCGGGTTGGACCCGCACCCCGGCATCCTGGAGTCCTGGGGTCTGACGGTGGACGCCGCCGGGCTGGCGGAGTTCACCCGCCGTTGTGTGGAGGCCTTCGCCGACACCGCCTGTGTGGTCAAGCCCCAGGTTGCCTTCTACGAGATGTTCGGCTCGGCGGGTTTTGCTGTGCTGGAGGACGCCCTGGCGGCCTTCCGCGCCGCCGGGACACTCGTCATCGCAGACGCCAAACGCGGCGACATCGGCTCCACCATGGCCGGGTACGCCCGGGCGTGGCTGTCCGATGATTCACCGCTGCAGGCCGATGCGGTGACGGTGTCGCCGTACCTGGGCCTGGACTCGTTGACCCCGGCGCTGGATGCCGCGGTCGCCACCGGCCGATCGGTGATCGTGCTGTCAGCGACCTCCAACCCGGAGGGGCCGCAGTTCCAGACCCTGACCACCCCGAACGGGGTCAGTGTGTCGCAGGAGGTCGTCGACTGGGCGGCCTCCCACAATGCGGCCCATTCCGCCGGCACCGTCGGTGTGGTTGTCGGTGCGACAGTCACTTCTGCGCCGGATCTTTCCGAGGTCGGTGGCCTGGTGCTGATGCCCGGCGTCGGTGCCCAGGGTGGTGCGGCCGACGACATCGCCCGGATTGCCGGACCTGCTGAACGGTGGGCCAACCCCAATATGTCGCGGTCGATTCTGCAGTGCGGCCCGGATGTTGGGGAACTGCGTGCCGCAGTCACCGAGGCTGCGTCCGCGTTCCCGCAGGTCGGGAACTAGGACGCGCCGAGTGCGAACTGGGGGTTTGTTCATCTTCCGTTCGCCGGAGTGCTACACTTGGCGCGTTGTTTCATGGTCGCGACCTGCACCAGCGTCCCGGGGTCACCCCGGGGGGACGGGCACAGGTCACCGACGTCGCCACTGTTGCGCAGTGGCACGGCGAATCGCTACGATTCGTCCCTGACTTCGACAGGCCGAGCGTTTGCCGAATGGAACACCTGCAAGATCCCGCAAGACCCTGTAAGTCTTAACCAAACCCAATTCCCAACCCCAAGACGGAGGAACCCGTGGCCCTTCCCCAGTTGACCCCGGAGCAGCGTGCAGAAGCCCTGAAGAAGGCCGCTGAGGCCCGCAAGGCCCGTGCCGAGCTCAAGGAGAAGCTCAAGCGTGGCGGCACCGACCTGAAGCAGGTCCTGGCCGACGCTGACGAGGACCCGATCATCGGCAAGATGAAGGTCTCCGCCCTCCTCGAGGCCCTGCCGAAGGTGGGCAAGGTCAAGGCACAGGAGATCATGACCGAGCTCGAGATCGCCCCGACCCGCCGTCTGCGCGGCCTGGGCGACCGTCAGCGTCGCGCTCTGCTGGAGCGCTTCGGTTACGAGGCATAGTCGCCTTGAGCCCGGAACCGCGCCTGGTGGTTCTTGCCGGACCGTCCGCCGTCGGTAAGTCGACGGTCGTGGCGGGCCTGCGTGAGAGTGTGCCTGATCTTTTCTTCAGCGTGTCCTGGACGACCAGGGATCCGCGGCCGGGTGAGGTCGACGGACGGGACTACCACTACGTGTCCCGCGACCGCTTCCGCGAGGAGGTGGACGCCGGCCTGATGCTTGAATGGGCCGAGATCCACGGCGGACTGCAACTGTCCGGCACGCCCCGGCGTCCCGTCGGTGGCGCGCTGGAGGAGGGCCGTCCGGTCCTCGTGGAGGTCGACCTCGTGGGCGCCCGGAACATCAAGAAGATGATGCCGGAGGCCCTCACCGTCTTCCTGGCACCCCCGTCGTGGGAGGTGCTCGTTGACCGGCTGACCGGCCGCGGTACCGAGAGCGAGGACGTGATCCGTCGTCGTCTCGAGACCGCGGAAGAGGAACTCGCCTCCCAGAGTGAGTTCGACCGCGTCGTCGTCAACGAGGACGTGGACTCGGCGGTGGCCGAGATCGGTGGCCTGCTCACCGGCAGTACACAGCCCTAGAACCAACGAATACAAAGGTGTGTCAGTGGATACCAACGACAACTCATCCGTCTTCGACCAGCCGGTCGGCATCACCAATCCTCCGATTGACGAGCTGCTGACCAAGGTGTCCTCGAAGTACGCCCTGGTGATCTTCGCCGCCAAGCGCGCGCGTCAGATCAACGAATACTTCCAGACCGTCGGCGATGGGGTCTTCGAGTTCGTCGGCCCGCTGGTCACCCCGGATGCCCAGGAGAAGCCGCTCTCGATCGCCCTGCGCGAGATCGAGGGCGATCTGCTGGAGCACACCGAAGGCTAGCCCGGCCGTCACCTGTGACGCCACGAGCGCCCGTCCCCGTCATCGGGGACGGGTGCTCTGTCGTCTGTGGTCGTATTCGGTCCTGCGCGGTCCTGTGCGGTCCAGTGCGATTCCGTCTCGGTTCCGTCGCGTAAGCTGGGGTGCCGTGAACGACAACAGACTCAAGATCCTCGTCGGGGTGGGCGGGGGCATCGCCGCCTACAAGGCCTGCGCGCTGGTGCGCTACTTCACTGAAGCCGGCCATGAGGTCCACGTGGTACCCACCGACTCCGCCCTGCGGTTCGTCGGCGCGGCGACATTCGAGGCGCTCTCCGGCAACCCGGTGTCCACCACCGTCTTCGACGCCGTGGACGAGGTCCGCCATGTGCGACTGGGCCAGGAGGCCGACCTCATGGTCGTCGCCCCGGCCACCGCCGACCTCATGGCACGCCTGGCGCAGGGCAGGGCGGACGACCTGCTCACCGCCAGTGCCCTGGTCGTCGACGACTGCCCGGTCGTGCTGGCCCCGGCGATGCACACCGAGATGTGGCGCCATCCGGCGACACGCGACAATGTGGCGGCCCTGCGCCGCCGCGGCACCGTAGTCCTGGAGCCGGCCCACGGCCGGTTGACCGGCACCGACACCGGTCCCGGACGCCTGCCCGACCCGGAACACATCGGTGCCCTGGCGCTGGCCGCCGCCGAACGTTCCGGCGTCTTCCGCCAGTCCCTGGCCGGACGGCGCGTGCTCATCACCGCCGGTGGCACCCACGAGGCGCTCGACCCGGTGCGTTTCCTCGGCAACGCCTCCTCGGGCCGCCAGGGGTTCGCCCTGGCCGACATCGCCGTTCAACGCGGTGCCGAGGTGGAACTGGTGGCAGGGCACACCGACGAGTTGCCGGTGCCATCCGGTGCACGCATCACCCGGGTCAGCAGCGCCCGCGATCTGGAGTCCGCCGTCGCCGAACTTGCTCCCGGGGTCGATGCCGTCGTCATGGCCGCCGCCGTCGCCGACTACCGTCCCGCCCAGCGGGCCGAGGCGAAGATGAAGAAGGGTACCGACGACGACGGGCTGGCGAATCTGGCGTTGACCGAGAACCCGGACATCCTCAAGGGGCTGGTGGAGCGTCGCCGCACCGGTGAGTTGCCGGAGGATCTGGTGATCGCCGGTTTCGCCGCAGAGACCGGCGACGCCACCCACAGTCCGTTGGACCACGCCCGCGCCAAGTTGGCCCGCAAGGGCTGCGACCTGCTGATGTGTAATGCGGTGGGTGAGGGGGTCGTCTTCGGCCAGCAGGACAGCTCCGGCTGGATCCTGGTGCCGGGTGACCGCCCCGGGGCCGAGGACGTCACCGAGGTCGCGAGCTCCTCCAAGCTGGTGGTCGCCGCCCACATCCTCGACGCGCTCGAGGGACTTCTCTAGAGCCCCTGTCCGGGACGCTCTCCGGGGCCTTCTCCCAAAAAGACAGCTTGGTCTAGTATGGTGAACGTCCTGAAGGGTTGACTGCACTTCGACATGCACTACAACAGAAAGCCGATACATCGTGACCACCCCGTCCTCTGCGTCCGCAGCGTCTTCCACCCGTGCGAACTCCCGTCTGTTCACCAGTGAGTCGGTGACTGAGGGGCACCCCGACAAGATCTGCGACGCTATCTCGGACACCATCCTCGATGCCCTGCTCGCCGCGGACCCGGAGTCCCGGGTCGCCGTGGAGACCCTGGTCACCACCGGCCAGGTGCACGTCGCCGGTGAGGTGCGCACCAGTGGCTACGTGGAGATCCCGCAGCTGGTGCGTGACACCATCTGCAACATCGGCTTCACCTCCTCCGACGTCGGCTTCGACGGCTCCACCTGTGGAGTCAACATCGCCATCGGCGAGCAGTCCCCGGAGATCGGCGACGGCGTGGACACCTCCCACGAGGTGCGCAGCGCCGGCGAGGGCCAGGAGCACGAGGAATTCGACAAGGCCGGTGCCGGTGACCAGGGTCTGATGTTCGGCTACGCCACCAACGAGACCCCGGAACTGATGCCGCTGCCGATCGCCACGGCCCACCGCCTGTCCCGTCGGCTGACCCAGGTGCGCAAGGAAGGCATCGTTGAGCGACTGCGTCCCGACGGCAAGACCCAGGTCACGTTCGCCTACGACGCCGAAGGTCGTCCTTCGCACCTCGACACCGTGGTGATCTCCACCCAGCACGACAAGAGTTTCGAGCAGGACGACCTGGCCGCAGCACTGCGCACCCACGTCATCGACTGGGTCATCAAGGACGCCGGTCTCGAGAGCTTCGTCACGGACGAGCTCACCGTGCTGATCAATCCGTCGGGCTCCTTCATCCTCGGCGGCCCGATGGGCGACGCCGGACTGACCGGCCGCAAGATCATCGTCGACACCTACGGCGGCATGGCCCGCCACGGCGGCGGTGCCTTCTCCGGCAAGGACCCCAGCAAGGTGGACCGCTCGGCGGCCTACGCCATGCGCTGGGTGGCCAAGAACATCGTCGCCGCCGGCCTCGCCGCCCGCGCCGAGGTCCAGGTGGCCTACGCCATCGGCCGTGCGCGACCGGTCGGTCTCTACGTCGAGACCTTCGGCACCGCCACCGGTGGGCGCACCGACGAGCAGATCCAGCAGGCCGTCGCCGAGGTCTTCGACCTGCGCCCCGGGGCGATCATCCGGGACCTGGACCTGCTGCGTCCGATCTACGCCCAGACCGCGGCCTACGGCCACTTCGGACGCACCGACCTCGACCTCCCGTGGGAGAACACCGACCGCGCCGAGGCGCTGCGCGCCGCCGCCGAGCAGATCGGTGTCCCGGTCGCACAGTAGGCTGGGCCCGTAGACAAGGTCAGTAGAATCGGATGATGTGACCAACCCCGTTGCCCGGGTACTCCCACTGTTGGGGATGCCCCACCTCGACCGACTCTTCGACTACGCCGTTCCGGAGAAATGGGACGCCGAGGCACAGCCGGGGGTCAAGGTCCGGGTTCGGTTCGCCGGACGGCTGGTGGACGCCCTGCTGGTCGAACGCCGTCGCACCACCGACCACGTCGGCGACCTGTCACCGCTCAACCGGGTGATCAGCCCGGTGCAGATCCTCCCGCCGCACCTGTGGGAACTGGTCAACCGGTTGGCCGACCGGTACGCCGGTACCCGGTCCGACGTGATCCGGGCGATCGTCCCGGCCCGCCACGCCACCGCGGAGAAGTCAGGACTCTTCGGCGGTGGGGCCTCGTGGGAGGACCTTTACGGCTCCCTGGTGGCCCGTGACGACCTCATCGCCGCCCCGCGCGAGGCCGCCGCAGTGGGGTGGGCCGCCTACCGACATGCCGACAGTTTCCTGGCTGCCGTACTGGCGGCCCGTCCGGGCAGCCCTGCCCGGGCCTCGTGGCTGTGGACACCGGGGGAGGACTGGGCCGCACGCCTGGCTGAGATGGCCGCCACCGTGGCTTGGGACGGCGGTGGGGTCCTGCTCGTTGCCCCGGACCAACGGGACGTCGACCGGATCACCGCCGCACTACGCCGCTTCCTGTCGGCCGCGCAGATCACCGAGCTGACCGCCCAGGTCGGCCCCGCCGCGCGCTACCGGCGACACCTCGCGGTACTGGCAGGACAGGGGCGTGTGGTCGTCGGCACCCGCTCGGCCGCCAGCGCCCCGGTGCAGAACCTCCGCCTGGCCGTGCTGGTCGGCGATGGGGAGGACGCCCTGGTGGATCCACGGGCACCATACCTTCACGCCCGCGACGTGCTCCGGATGCGCTCCGAACTGGAGGAATGTGCCCTGCTCGTCGGTGGGGCACACCGCACCGCGGAAGTCCAGCAGTGGGTCGAGCAGGGATTCACCCCGACCTTGCGTCCCGAACCCACCGCACTAAGAGACCGGATGCCGTGGATCCACGCCCTCGACGACACCCATGACGCCCACCAGAACTACTCGCGGATGCCCTCGGCCGGGTACAAGGCGATCCGCCGGACCCTGGACGCCGGGCACCCGGTGCTGGTCCAGGTGCCCCGGCGTGGCTACGCCCCGTCGGTGGCCTGTTCGTCCTGTCGTACACCCGCGCGTTGCCGACGGTGCAATGGCCCGTTGGAGATTCCCCGTGGCGGTTCCGATGCGCAGGATTCTGCGGCAGCCGCAGCAGCACCGCACTGTCGGTGGTGCGGGGCGATGGAAGGCAACTTCACCTGCACCAGCTGTGGTGGACATGCTCTGCGCATGACCGTCATCGGCCAGGAACGCACCGCCGAGGAGCTCGGCCGGGCCTTCCCCGGGGTCGGGGTCACCGTCTCCGGTGGGGGACAGGTCAAGGATGTCATCGCCGACGCACCCCGCCTGGTCGTCGCCACCCCAGGTGCCGAACCACTGGTGGACGGTGGTCTCTATGGGGCGGCGGTGCTCATGGACACCTGGCTGAGTCTGGGGCGGGCCGACCTGCGCGCCACCGAGCAGACCCTGCGCCAGTGGATGGAAGCGTCCTGCCTGGTCGCAGCGCGTGAGGATGCCGGTGAGGTGGTGCTCGTCGCACCCACCAGCGACCCGACGGCCCAGCAGCTGATCCGCTGGGATCCCGAGGGGGCAGCGGCCGCCGAGCTCGCCAACCGGGTGGAGGCGGGCTTCCCACCGGCGGTGACGCTCGTCGCTGCCGACGGTACGGCGGCGTCGCTGGACCAGCTGCAGGACGCCTGGACACCCCCGTCGTCGGTCGTCGACGACGGGGATGTGGAACTGCTGGGACCGGTGGAGCTTCCCACCGGGGTACGACGTCCGGCCGGGCTGGGCGACACCGAGGCTGAACTGGCCCGACGGCTGATCATCCGGGTGCCCGCCGGGCACGAGGAAGAGGTCGGGGCCAGCCTGCGGGCCGCGCTGTCGCTCCGGGCGACACGGCGGCAGAACGACCCGCTACGCGTCGTCGTGGACCCGGTGCGGGTCGGATAGGATGGGCAGACATGACCGTTCTGACTATCCGGCTGTTCGGGGACCCCGTCCTGCGCACCGCCGCCGAGCCCGTGGTCGATCCCGCGGGTGACCCCACCCTGCGCACCCTCGTCGACGACATGCTGGAGACCATGGACCATGCCGGCGGTGTCGGCCTGGCCGCCAACCAGGTGGGGCTGACCCAACGGGTGTTCGTCTACGACTGCGAGGGCGATCGCGGCCACATCATCAACCCGGTGTGGGAGGCGGTCGGGGAGGACACCCAGACCGGACGCGAGGGCTGCCTGTCGGTGCCGGAGGCCGGTGGTGACGTCACCCGGGCTCAGTCGGTGCGGGTACGCGGGGTGACCGTCGACGGGGACACGGTGGACCGCGAGGTCACCGGCCTGATGGCCCGCTGTGTGCAGCACGAGACCGACCATCTGGACGGTGTGATGTTCTTCCAGCGCATGGAGCCCGCCGGTCGGCGCGCCGTGATGGCCGAGATCCGGGGAAGCGAGTGGTTCAACCGATGAAGATCCTGTTCGCCGGGACCCCGGAACCAGCTGCAGTCACCCTGGAGTACCTGCTGGACGATCCGTCCCACGAGGTCGTCGCCGTGCTCACCCAGCCTGATGCCCGTCGTGGCCGGGGGAGGACGCTGCACCCCTCCAAGGTGGCCGACGTTGCCGATACCCACGGGGTGCCGGTCCACAAGTTCACTTCGCTGAAGCCCGACGCCGAGGACGCTGCGGATGTCCGCAAGGTGCTGTCCGGTTACGCCGCCGACGGTGTCGAGGCAGTGGCCGTGGTGGCCTACGGGCAGATCCTGCCGGCCGACGTACTCGACATCTTCCGCCACGGGTGGATTAACCTCCACTTCTCGCTGTTGCCACGCTGGCGCGGCGCCGCACCGGTGCAGGCGGCGATCGCCGCCGGGGACACCACCACCGGGGCGACCACGTTCCGTATCGTCCCGGCCCTCGACGCCGGGCCGACCACCGGCACGGTCACCGAGGAGATCGGCCTGACCGACACCGCCGACGACCTGCTGACCCGGCTGACCTACGCCGGCCGTGAACTGCTCGCCGAGACCCTCACCGGGCTGGGCACCGGTGAGATCGTTCCCGAACCGCAGCCGGAGGAGGGGGCGACCTACGCCGCGAAGATCACCTCCGCCGATGCGAGGGTGGACTGGACCCGGGCCGCCGCAGAGATCCAGCGGGTCACCCGGGCACACACCCCGGCACCGGGACCATGGACGATGCTCGACGGGGAACGCTACAAGCTGGGGCTGCTGCGCCACACTGAGCCGGGGAGCGCCGGTACCGCCGGCACCGACGGCGGAGTCCCGGCGTCCCTTGCCCCGGGGGAGTTGGCGGCCACCAAGGACGCGCTGTACGTCGGAACCGGTGATCGCGAACTGCAGATCACCCGGATCCAGCCGCCGGGCAAGAAGATGATGGATGCCGATGCCTGGGTGCGCGGCCGTGGCGACCTCTTCGACGGTAACGGTAGCGACGGCAACTCTGACACCGCGGTGTTCGAGACCGCCGACACGACACAAGGAGATAAGTGATGGGTGGATTCCGGTCCCGGTCGACCTCAGGCGACAAGAACAGTGGCGACAAGAACAGCGGCGACAAGCGCGCCTCGTCTCAGAGCGGCGGTAGGGGCCATGCCGATCGTCGGCGCGGCGGCGGGCAGTCCGGCTACCGCCGCAAGAGTGAGAGCCACCGTCAGGAGCGTGAGGACGCCCGCGACACCCGCGGCTCCGGCGATGTGGTCCGTGACCTCGTGCTGTCGGTGCTGCAACAGGTGTCCTCGGGCGACGCCTACGCCAACCTGGTGCTGCCCAAGGCGCTGACCCGGGCGAAGATGTCCGGACGCGACGCCGCCTTCGCCACCGAACTGACCTACGGCACCCTGCGGGCCCAGGGACTCCTGGACGCGGTGATTGCCGAGGCCGCAGGCCGTCCGGTCCCCCGGATCGACGAGACGGTGCTGGACGTGCTGCGTCTGGGCACCTACCAGATCCTGCGCACCCGGGTGGACGACCACGCGGCGGTGAACACCAGTGTCGAACTGGTGAAGGCCAACGGCGAGGAGAAGGCCGCCGGGTTCACCAACGGGGTGTTGCGGTCGATCACGCGAACCCCGGCGAAGAAGTGGCTGGCGAAGATCACCGCCGACCTGGGGGACCCGGTCGAGGAGATCGCCCTGCAGCACTCGCACCCGAGGTGGATCGCCGGAGTGTTCAACACGGCGCTGGGTGGCACGGAGCAGACTCCCGCCGCAGACCTGGAAGAGGCACTCGACGCCGATGACGCCCGACCGCTGGTGCACCTGGCGGCACGTCCCGGGCAGATGTCGGGGGAGGAGCTCGCCCTGGTCACCGGTGGTGACGAGGGAAAGTGGTCACCGTATGCGGTGTACCTCTCGGAAGGGAACCCCGGTTCCCTGCCGCCGGTGCAGGATGGTCTCGCCTCGGTGCAGGACGAAGGCTCCCAGCTCATCGCTCTGGCCGTCACCCGTGCCCAGGTCGATGACGATGCCGGTCGTTGGCTGGACCTGTGTTCCGGGCCGGGCGGGAAGACGGCGTTCATCGCCGCTTGGGGTTCCGGCGACGGGGTGACCGTGGATGCGGTGGAACCGGCGGAGCACCGCGCCGACCTGGTGCGTAAGGCCACCGACGGAACTCCGGTGCGGGTGCATGTCGGTGACGGCCGCGAACCGAGGTCCGTTGACGGGCTGGACGTTCCGGCCGATGGCTTCGACCGGGTCCTGGTTGATGCCCCGTGCACCGGGTTGGGCGCGCTGCGTCGGCGTCCGGAGGCCCGCTGGCGCAAGACCGCCGATGATGTTCCGCCGCTGGTGTCGCTGCAGCGTGATCTGCTGCGCGCGGCCCTGAGCGTGACGAAGCCGGGCGGGGTGGTCGTCTACTCGACGTGTTCACCCCACCCGGCGGAGACCGTGGAGGTCGCACGCTCGGTGGCGGAGGAGACCGGCGCGGTCATCGAGGACGCCACGGCCCTGTTCCCGGAGCTGGCCGGGGCGGGCCTGGATTCTGCACCGTTCGTCCAGCTGTGGCCGCACCGGCACGGCACCGACGCGATGTTCTTCGCGGTGCTGCGCAAGGCCTAGTACAGCTGGATCAGATGATCGAGGTGCCCGACTCCCGGGCCTTCTTCGCGTCACGGATGAATCCCTTGGCGATGACGCCCATGACGACGGCGACCAGGACCGGCCAGATGAGGAAGTAGATGGTGAGCAGGATAGGGGACATGGGTTAACTCCTGTCGTGGGTGGTGTCGTCGGGGTTGGGAAGCTCGTCGGCGGGCTCCGCGGAACCGTCTTCCGGGGCGTCGAAGTTACCGGTGACCGAGGAGATCGTGTCGAAGTCGAAGTTCATCTTGGACCGGACGGACATGCCCCAGCAGACGAGGAACGAGACCGCGTAGGCGACCAGTGAGCCGGACAGCGTCTCGTAGTCACGCAGGTAGTCAAAGCCGAACGGCAGCATGGCGACCGTGGCGATGCCACCGACCCACACTGCGACGGTCTTTCCGAAGAACCCGAACGCCATGATGCCCAGGACCACACCCACACCGATGATGGAGAGGGCCTCGACGATGATGCCCCAGACACCGGTTGCAGGGATCCACGCGAAGCGCACCGGGAGGAAGACGACGAGGGCTGCGAGCACGGAGACCGTGAACGCTGCGTTGGTGACCTTCTTCCAGTAGAAGGAGGCGATGACGGGGAAGACCAGGCAACCCCACAGCGCACCGACGAAGACCAGCAGATCGAGGATGTTGAACCGGGCGGTGGCGAAGAACAACGCTGCCGCCGTCGCCACGATCATCGTGACGCGTCCCAGCAACAGCATCGTCTTCGGGTCGGCCTTGCGGCGTCCCTTGGACTGGCCGTAGATGTCGGCCATCACGATGGAGCTCAGGGCGGACAGGTCCGAGTCAGCGGTCGAGGACAGTGAACCGATGATCATGATGAAGGCGAGGGCCAGCAGTCCGATCGGCAGGAACTCGGCGCTCATCTGCGGTAGCAGGCTGTTGACGTCGTCGTCGATCGGCTGGATGCCGAGGTAGAGGGCCATGGCGCCCACCATGCCGATGCCGATCACGGTGGCACCGTAACCCAGGGTCGCGGTGATGAAGGTGGGCTTGATCAGGTCCTCACGCACGGCGAAGAGACGCTGTGCGATGGTCTGGTTACCGATCGCGTAGGCCAGCACGGCGGCGATGTAGGGCGCGCCCTGGTTCATGAAGGCGTCGGAGGAGAAGAAGCTCTCCTGCTGGGAGGTGACGTTGCCCGCGGCGCGGCCGGCCTCGAACATGTCCGGGCCACCGGCGGCGAAGAAGATCACCGGGATGATGATCGCCGCCGCACCCATCATGGCCATTACCTGGATGAAGTCGGTGAGGACCGAGGCGCGGAAACCGGACCAGAGCGTGTAGAGGAGCACGCCGCCGGCGACCATCAGGATGCCGCCGCCGAAGCTGATCGGCGACAGGATCGAGATGATCGCGCCACCGGCGATGAAGTTCGATGTCAGCGAGATGACCGAACCCAGCACATTGGAGCCGGCGAGCATGAGCTGCGAGGAGCGGCCGTGGCGGGCGTACATGACCTCCGCCAGGGTGTGCGCCTTGGGTGCGACCTTCCGGATGCGCTTGCCGAAGGGGTAGATGAAGAGGATCATCAGTGCGCCCCAGAGCCCGTAGTGGATCGGGCCGGAGACACCGTAGTTGTAACCCGCTTCGACCGAGGCGTACATCGAGGATGCCCAGATCCAGGTCGCGGTCATGGATGCGGCGGAGATACCGAATCCAATCTTGTTGCCGGCGGTCATGTAGCCGTCGGCGTTCTCTTTGCGCTTCGAGATCCGTACGGCCATCCACATCGTGCCGCCGTAGAAGAGCAGAAGGAGAAGGAGGATCGCCGGGGTGCCCAACTGAGTGAGGGCGGAACCATCTGCGGCCAACACCATCGAAATTCCAATCGGTAGGGGACGGGTGAACTCCGTGCTTTCCCGATCGAGCCGGCGTGGGTCTGGGCCCGGACGGCGCCCTCAGGAAAACACAAGGTTTATATGTTAGCGCATCGCTGATATCTCGTTAGAACTAGGTGTGAATAAGGCTCACCTATCGACGGGCGACGGAAGCGGGGAGAGAGCACGTCAGTACACGTCAGTACACGTCAGTACACGTCGCGTACATAGCGCTTCTCCTTCTTCATCGTCGTCAGATAGTCCTGGGCGGCGTCGGCGGAGCACCCGGACTGCTCGGCGATGACATCCAGCAGCGCGTCCTCCACGTCCTTGGCCATGCGCGAGGCATCACCACAGACATAGAAGTAGGCACCGTCCTCCAGCCACTGGAACAGCTCGGCGGCCTCCTCACGCATCTTGGTCTGCACGTACACCTTCTCCGCCTGGTCACGGGAGAACGCCAGCGACATCTTCGTCAGCACGCCGGAGTCCGCCATCCCGGTGAGCTCCTCGGAGTAGATGAAGTCGGAGGAGCGGTGCTGGTCGCCGAAGAACAACCAGTTGGGACCGGTCGCCCCTGCCTGGGAGCGCTCGTGCAGGAAGCCACGGAAGGGTGCGATACCGGTGCCCGGACCGACCATGATCACCGGTGTCCCCGGGTCCTCCGGCACGCTGAACGCCGCATTCGGCTGTGGGTAGATGCCCACCGTCTGGGTGCAGTCCTCGCCGAACTCCAGACGGTCCGACAGGAAGGTCGAGCACACGCCGCCGTGCTCGCGCTCCTCGCTGTCGGCGACCTTCTCCGGTCCTTCGTGACGGACTGCGGCAATGGTGAGGTGGATGCTGTCCGGGCTCTGCAGCGGGCTCGAGGAGATCGAGTACTGGCGGGCCTGCAGTGGACGCATCACCTCGGAGAGCTCGGCAGGGGTGAAGGTCACCGTCGGTGCCTCGTTGAGCAGGTCAAGAACGTCGCGTCCCCAAAGGTAGGAGTCCAGCGCATCGCGGTCGTCACGGCGGACGACATCGGCGAGAACGCTGTCCTGCGCGACCTCGGAGAGGCGGGTGATCAGCTCCTTCGACGGAGTCCGGATCTCCCACTCGAACGTCAGCAGATCGGCCAGGGTCCGGCCGTCTGTGTCGTCCGCCTGCTGGTCGCCGTCGAGCCCCAGGCGGATCAGGATGGCCTCGACCAGGCTGTCGTCGTTGACGGGCATGACAGCCAGGGCGTCCCCGGCGGCGTAGGTGATGCCGGAGTCGCCCAGGTCGAATTCGAAGTGGCGGATCTCCTTGCCACTGTCCTCACCCGACAGCAGCCGGTTGACGGTGAGACGGGCCGGGTAGGGGTTGCGGCGGTTCCACTGGGACCGCTTCGGGGTAGGGGACGAGCCGGTGGCCGTGGGTGCGCCGGCACCACCGGCCGGTGCCAGTGCGCCCAGGGCCGCGGTCACCTCGGCGACCCATGCCTCGGCCGGCTCCTCGAAATCGACGTCGCAGTCCACCCGTGCGGCGATCCGGGACGCGCCCAACTGCTCCAGGCGGACGTCGATGTCCTTGCCTGCCTGGCAGAAGTCGTCGTAGCCGGAGTCGCCCAGGGCGAGCACGGAGTAGGAGAGCTCCTCCAGTCGCGGCATTTCGGCCGACGACAGTGACTCCCAGAACAGTTCGGCGTTGTCGGGCATCTCGCCCTCGCCGTAGGTGGAGGTCACCACGAGCACGTGCCCGGCCGTCGCCAGTCCGTCGGTGCCGGCGGAATCCAGCTCGGAGACGTTCGCGCCCAGGCCGACGCCCTGCAACGCGCCGGCGAGCTGGTCGGCGAGGAACTGGCAATTGCCGGTCTGGCTGCCCACCAGGATCTCCACGGTCATGGTTGCTACCGGGCCCTGGAAACGGTCCTTGGCCAGGTCCATCCCGGCGAAGAAGCCGTCAAGCCAGGTCTGCTGGTCCGCCGAGAACGGTGCATCGGAGGGGATGAAGCCCAACGAGGGCTGGGCAGGCAGGGACGGCAGGGAGGGGGAAACAGGGAGCGTCATGCGTTCACACCTTTCGTCTCGCGCCAGTCGGCGACGAGGTCGTCGAGGGAGGCGGTGGCGATGGCCCGGTCAAAGGCCTCGTGGTCGATCAGGCCGGCGTTCTTGGCGTTCTGGAAGATGATCCAGCCGTAGGTCGCCGGGGCGTCGATGCCGCGGACGTTGCGTCGCGCCAGGGACTCCTTGTAGTCGTCCAGCCGCTTCACCGCGATCATGGCGGCGAGTTGCTCGTCGGGGAAGGCGTCCAGGGCGTCGCGCAGGTAGCGGACGACCTTCTGCATCACGAAGAAGTCCTCGGTGAGGATCAGGTTGCGCACCATCTCCTCGATACGCGGGTCGTCCGGACCGACCGCGCCGGTGACCCGCTCGCGGGCGATCTCGCGGGCGGCCGACAGAATCGTGTAGGACGCCAGCAGCGAGAACATGTCCGGCGAGCCGGTCTGTCCCGGGGCCCGGCCGTCGAGCAGCAGCTTCTGGTCGCGGAAGTCCAACTTGAACTCCCGCAGTCGGGAGGACGCCACGGCGGTGGCCAGCTCGTCCATCAGCTCACGGCGGGACGCGGCGCCGAGGATCTCGTCGGCGTCCTGGTAGAGCAGCAGCGCACGCGGCATGCAGCAGACGATCGACTCGCGGGTGGTGTCCCACTCATCGCGCAGCGTGGTGGCGTAGACCGAGCCGGTGGCCTCGATGTGCCAGTCGAGCATCATGCGCACCGCGGCCTCGTGGAAGGGCTCCGCCTGAACCAGCGGGAAGGTGACCAGGGAGTCGGCGCTGACGGTGGCGGCGACCCGGCCGTCCGGATCGTACTGGTAGAGGAAACCGCCGCTCATTCCGTTGCCGAGACCCTTGCCGCAGGCACCGAGGTTCAGCACGGTGCCGTTGGTCATGTACTCGCACCCGAACTCGCCGAAGCCTTCGACCACGGCGGTGGCACCGGAGTTCCGCACGGCGAAGCGGTCGCCGGCCTCACCCTCGACGAACAGGCGTCCGCCGGTGGCGCCGAAGAGGGCGAAGTTGCCGATCAGGACGTTTCCGCCGGCCTCGGGGGAGCCGCCGCCGGGGGAACGCACGATCACCGTTCCGCCGGACTGGCTCTTGCCGACACCGTCGTTGGCGGTACCGGAGTGGGACAGGGTGATGCCGTCGTTGCAGAAGACACCGTAGGACTGGCCGGCCGACCCGGAGGTGTGGACGGTCACGGCCCCGTCGCTGAAGGAGGCCCGGCCACGGTCGTCGTGCTGGGTCGACGGCAGGGCGTCGACCTCTTCGTCGGTCAGCTCGTGGTTGAGCAGCCGCTCGATGTCGACGGACAGCTGGCCGCCGACCGACTTGTTCCAGTTGAACAGCTCGACCGGGGTCTCGGCGCCGATGACGACGCTGTCGGCAGGATCGGCACCGTCGACCAGGGCACGGCGCACCTCGGCGAGGAGGTCCTCGTCGACGTCGAAGTTCTTCTCCAGGTACACCGGCTCGCTGACGGTCTTCTCCGGGACGATGGCGAGCATGTCGCGCATGTCCAGGTCGCCGACACTTGCCGGGTGCTCCAGCAACTGCAGCAGGTCGGTACGTCCGCGGGCCTCCCGTAGCGAGCGTAGGCCGAGGCGGGCAAGCAGCTCCCTGACATCGTGGGCGATGTTGAGCAGGTACTGGGCCAGGGCGCGCGGGTCGCCGTCGAAGGCCTCGGAGTTGGTGGTCAGCCCGGCCGGGCACTTGATGTTGCAGTTCTTGGCCATCACGCAGCGCAGCATCATCAGTGCGGTGGTGCCGAACTCGAAGGAGTCGCCGCCGAGCAGGGCGGAGACCAGGACGTCGCGTCCGGTCTGGTGGGCGCCGGAGCAGCGCAGCACCACCTTGTCGCGCAGGCCGTTGGCCAGAAGGGCCTGGTGAACCTCGGCGACGCCGATCTCCGCGGAGCGTCCTGCGTACTTCAGGCTGGTCACCGCGGCAGCGCCGGTACCACCGGTGTTGCCGGCGACGTTGATGACGTCGGCGCCGGCCTTCGCCACACCGACGGCGATCGTGCCGATGCCTTCGGAGGACACCAGCTTGACGATGACGCGGACGCGGGCGGCCTTGCAGTCGTGGATCAGCTGGGCGAGATCCTCGATGGAGTAGGTGTCGTGGTGCGGGGGAGGCGAGACCAACTCGATGCCCGGGGTACCGCCACGGGCGGCGGCGATGTCCACGGTGACCTTCGGTGCCGGCAGCTGTCCGCCTTCACCTGGCTTGGCGCCTTGACCGATCTTGATCTCCAGTTCCTGGAGCTGCGGGTCGGCGAGGTAGCCGGCCCAGATGCCGAAGCGTCCGGAGGCGAACTGCTTGATCCGCGAGCCGCGGATGGTGCCGGCACGGGAGAAGTGCTCGCCGCCTTCGCCACAGTTCGACATGCCGCCGACCATGTTGGTGCCGTGGGCGACGGCCTCGTGGGCCGAAGCGACCAGGGCGCCGTGGCTCATCGCACCGGAGGCAAGGGTGCGGGTGATCTCGTGGGCGGGCTGGATCTCGTCCAGTGACAGTGCCGCAGGCGCCTCAGTGACCAGTCCGAACAGGATCGCGGCGCGACCGGTGGCCCGCAGCGTGATCGAGGAGTCGGTGATGTGCAGGTCATGGATGTCGCGTCCCATCACGCTGCGCAGCCAGACCATGAACTCGCAGTGGGTGGACAAGTCGCCGTCGAGCAGGCGGATGGCGGTGGTGCCGTCGGCGCCCGGGGTCTGCTCCAACCGCAGTCCGCGGATGCACAGGGAGGTGTTGCCGGACAGGGAGAACCGCTCCAGCTCACGGGAGAAGTCCTCGGCGCTGCGCATCCCGGTGACATCCGCCGGGAGGGTCAGCACGTCACGCAGGGCAGACGGGCGACGGTGCCGCTCGGCGCGGGTGTTCGACACGAAGTCGCGGTAGCCCGGGGTGATGCGGAAGGCGTCGATCCGGTCGTCAGGGACCGGGCCGAAACCGGCGTTCTGGTAGGCCTCGTCGGTCAGGCCGAATGAGTCCTCCAGCTGGCCGAGGGTGAGCAGGCGCAGTGCGTCGGTGTTCGCCGGCTTCTTCGCGTCCTTGTATTCGGCGTTGACCATGATCTTTTCGTCGGTCAGTCCGGTGAAGCCACGCACGGCCGTGGTGCCGAAGGAGTGGCCGGCACCCTCCGAGCGCTCCTTGAACAGGCCGAGCAGCGGGATGTCACCGCTCTCGTCGACGGCGCGGGCACGCTGGTGCCAGTCCGAGGACGCCCGGGCGATGCGGGTGAAACCGACACCACCGACCGGGGCCTTCATGTGCGGGAAGCAGCGGGCCAGTCGCGGATCACGGGTGTCGAGGTAGTTGGGCTCGAAGAACTCGCCACCGATGTAGCTCTCGACGGTGCACAGTCCCACGCGGCCCATGGTCTTGCCGAGCTGCTTGAGCGCGGCCTTACGGAACTTGTTGAAGGCACGGTCGGTGTCCGTCATCTCGCCGGCCGGACCGGCGGGACTCGGGTACTTCTCCTCGGCACGCAGTCGGGCGCTGATGCTGTAGACCGCGGCGGCCCCGAAACCGAGGGCGGAGGCGATGTGGTGCGAGCTGGGCAGCTGGCCGCTGTCGGCGATGACCGAGGCCCGCATGCGTAGACCGTCGCGGATCAGCCGCTGGTTCACCGCGGCGATGGCCAACAGCAGCGGCACCGGTGCATGCTCGGTGTCGACCCCGCGGTCGGTCAGGACCACGATGCCGCCCTTCTCCTCGGCGAAGGCGGCGACCCGGTCACACAGCTGGTCGAGGGCGTCGGTGACGGCGGCGGCATTGGCCTCGTCGTCATCGTCGACCGGCGTGTAGAGCAGGTCGGCGTAGGTGACCGGCACCATGGTCTGCTCGCGGATCCGGAGCATGTCGAGCTGGCTGAGCATCGGGGTGTCGAGCACGATCTGGTGGGTCGGTCCTGTTCCACCGGAGGCCTCCACGGTCTCCTGGCCGTCCGGCTTGGCACCGAGGGCGACGCGGAAGGTCATGCCGTCGGCCTCGCGGATGCTGTCCAGCGGCGGGTTGGTGACCTGGGCGAAGCGCTGGGAGAAGTACTTGGCCAGGCCACCCTCCTGGTCACTCAGGGCGTTGATGGCGTTGCCGTAGCCCATCGCGGTGATGCGCTCGGCGCCCTGGGCGAGCATCGGGTCCATCATGAACCGGAAGCTCTCCTGGTTCAGGGAGTAGGAGACGTAGCGTCCGGACACCGGGAGGTCGCCGTCGTAGCCCAGGGTGGAGGTGCCGCGGTCGAGACCGGTGACCGGGATGTCGTCGATGTGGGTGCGGGCACCCTTGAGCAGGGTGGCGTAGTCGCGGGCGGTCGCGAGATCCTCGAGGGTCTGGCGGGTGTCGCGGATCTGTCCGGTCCGGTGGTCGAGCGACAGCATGCCGCCGGCCTCGATGCGTCCGCGGCGAAGGACCTCGTCGGACGGCGCACCGAGCTGGCCGGCCTCGGAGGAGACCATGAGGTAGTCGCCGGTCTCCACGGTGCGTAGCGGACGCAGCCCCAGGCGGTCCAGGCGTGCACCGACGACGTCACCGTCGTTGAAGATCAGGGCGGCGGGGCCGTCGTTCTTCTCCTCGTAGAGGGAGAAGTACTCCAGCATGTCCCGGACCGGCTGCGACAGGGTGGTGTCATTCTCCCAGGCCGGGGGCATGAGGGTGACGACGGCCTCCACCGTGCCGAGGCCGTCGTCGAAGACGCGGCTCTGCAGGGTCTGGTCGAGACGGCTCGAGTCACTCTGCCCGGGGGGACGCACGATGGTGCGGTGCCGGGCGGCGGCGAAGGCGTCGTCGTTGATGCGGTTCTTGCGGTCGGTGTTGAGCTCGCCGTTGTGCGCCATCAGGCGGAAAGGCTGCGCCATGGTGGGGTGCGGTTCGGTGTTGGTGGAGAACCGGGTGTGGAAGTACAGGGTGCGCACACTGTGCCGGGGGTCGACCAGGTCACGGAAGTAGGGGATGACCTCGTCAGCGTTGAGCCGGCCCTTGAGTACCTGGGTGCGGGTGGACAGTGACAGCGGGTACAGGCCGGTGTACTCCGCAGTGCGGTAGGCCTCGGCCTCGATACCCAGCAGGGCGTCGTTCGCCGCGCGGTCGGCCTGCTCCGGGGTCATCCCGGGGGCGGTGAACACCCACTGGGTGATGGGGAACTGGTACCCGACGGCGGCGGGACGCAGCACGCTGTCGTCGACGGGCACCTCACGCACGTGGACGATCTCCAGCCCTTCGGCCTGCAGGCCGGCGGCGACCAGGTCGCGGGCGGCCTGCTCATGGGAACGGTCCTCGGGCAGGAAGAAGTTCGCCACGCCGAAGTGGCGCTCGGTCAGCTGACGTCCGGTGACGGCGCTGAAGAATTCGACGGACAGGTCGATGTTCACTCCGGCGCCGTCGCCGACGCCCTCCGAGGACATGCCGCCGCGGTGGGGAATGGCGCACAGGGCCTCATGGCCCCTGACGAGGACGTCGTGGGTGGGGTGGCCGTCCTTGCGGGTTAGGAAGCCGACGCCGCAGGCGCTGTGCTCTGCGGTGGGGTCGTACAATCCGAATGTCGAACTCATGTGCGATAGATCCTTGGTCTCTCATGGGCCCGACCCGGCTTGTCGCCGCTTGTGGCGGACACTGACAGCGGGTGCAGGGGGTCTGTCTCGATCAGGCAACACTAACCCACCGGAATGTCCGTGCACTAATCGAACATCCGCACGATACGCTGCGGAAATACCGGCGTAATCCCGTGGAAACATATGCCCCCGGATGGTGTGACGTACCATGACAACCATGACTCGACAGCCGCTGATCGCCCCCTCCATCCTCGCCTCCGATTTCGCCCGTCTCGCCGAGAGCATCGACCGTGTCCCCGGGGCGGACTGGTTGCACATCGACGTGATGGACGGCCACTTCGTGCCGAACCTGAGCTTCGGGCTGCCGGTGGCGAATGCCGTCAAGGGGGTCTCGGAGAAGTTCCTCGACGTCCACCTGATGATCGAGGACCCGGCACGCTGGGCGCCGGACTACGCCGCCTTCGGCAATGTGACCTTTCACCTCGAGGCCGTCGAGGACAGGGGGGACGCCGGGGTGGCCGCGGCAGTGGAGCTCGCCGCGACCCTGCGTGAGGCCGGTACCCGCGCCGGTGTGAGTGTGAAGCCGGGGACTCCGGTCGAGCCGCTGCTGGACCACCTCGAGGCTTTTGACCTGGTTCTGGTGATGAGCGTGGAGCCCGGCTTCGGCGGACAGTCCTTCATGCCGGAGGTGCTTGACAAGGTCCGTGCGTTGCGCGCCCGGATCGACGCGGACGGCCTGGACACCTTGGTCGAGATCGACGGCGGTATCGGGCCGGACACGACCGCGGTCTCCGCCGAGGCCGGGGTTGACGTCTACGTCGCCGGCTCCAGCGTCTTCGGTGCCGCTGACCCGGAGGCCCGCGTCACGGAGCTCCGGGAGCTCGCCGGTGGAGCTTAGCCCGGAGATTCGGGATGCCGTGGCGGCCGCCGATGCGGCCGGCCATGCGGTGAAGGGGTCCACCAGCCCGAACCCTCCGGTCGGTGCGGTGATTCTGGACGCCGAAGGAAACATCGTGGGTACCGGCGGGACGCGTCCGGCCGGGGGAGCACATGCCGAGGTGGTCGCCCTGGCCGAGGCCGGCGAGTGCACGGCCGGGGGTACGGCGGTGGTGACGCTGGAGCCCTGCAACCACACCGGACGTACCGGCCCGTGTTCCCACGCGCTCGTCGAGGCCGGGGTCGCCCGGGTGGTCTTCGTATTCGCCGATCCCGGAGAGCAGGCCGGCGGCGGGGCGGGATACCTGCGCGACCACGGGGTCGAGGTTACCGGGCCGCTGATCGCCGAGGAGACAGACCTGACCGGGGTGCCGGAGTTCAGTGTCGAGGCATGGTTGACCGCCCAGCGGCTGGGACGTCCGCGGGTGACGATCAAGTACGCAGGGACGCTGGACGGTTTCGCCGCGGCCACCGACGGGACCTCCCAGTGGATCACCGGGGAGAAGGCACGGGCCCGGGTTCATCTGGACCGGTCGCGGCGCGATGCCATCCTCATCGGCACCGGCACATTGGTCGCGGATAACCCGCGTCTGACTGCACGGCGCCCGGACGGGTCATTGAGCGACCACCAGCCGCTGCGGGTGGTGGTCGGGCAGACCCCGGTGCCGGAGGATGCGGTCGTGCGTCCGGCGCTGCATCTGGCTGAACGTGATGTCACGGTGGTGTTGCAGGAGTTGTGGTCCCGCGGCGTGGTGGACGTGCTTGTCGAAGGTGGGCCGCGGTTGACCGCCGCGTTCCTGGCGGCCGGCGTGGTGGATTCGGTTCACAGTTACATCGCCCCGGCGCTACTGGGTGCAGGGGTTCCGACAGTGGAACAGCGCAGCGGAATGGCCAGCACGATGGCAGACATCACCCGACTGGTGTTGAGGGAGACCCGCCCCCTCGGAAGTGATATTTTCATCAATTCAACCCGGCGGCTTCCGAACCGGGCGACGTAGCCTAGACTCTTATTCCATGTTCACCGGAATTGTTGAGGAGATCGGCTCGATCGGCGCCGTCGAGCGCACACCGGATGCCGAACGCATCAGAGTCAGCTGCCGCACCGTCGTCTCCGACGCGGTCCACGGTGCCTCCATCGCCGTCAACGGCGTCTGCCTGACCGTCACTGAGTGTGATGTGTCAGGGGACGAGCCGGGCTTCTGGGCCGATGTCATGAAGGTCACCCTCGACTACACCGCGCTGGGAGATGCCGTCGTCGGTACCCCGGTCAACTTGGAGCGTGCCACCCCGGCCGGCGGACGACTCGGCGGACACATCGTCCAGGGTCACGTGGACGGCACCGCCGTCCTGCAGTCGCGCACCGCGGGCACCGAGTGGGAGGTCTTCCGGTTCGTCCTCGAGGATCCCGCCCTGGCCCGCTATGTCGCCAAGAAGGGGAGTATCGCCGTCAACGGCACCTCCTTGACCGTGGCCGAGGTCGGGGGTCCGGAGGTGGCCTGGTTCGAGGTCTCGTTGATCCCGACCACGCTGACCGAGACCGTGCTGGGCGCCCTGGCCGTCGGCGACCGGGTCAACATCGAGTGCGATGTGCTGGCCAAGTACGTCGAACGCCTTGCAGCAGCAGACTCCGCACCCACCGCAGCAGAGGAGAAGGAACAGTGAGCAACGGTAACGGAGCAGAGCAGCCGCAGCGGACCTCGCTGCTGGACCCGGTGGAGGACGCCATTGCCGACATCGCCGCCGGCAAGCCGGTCGTGGTCGTCGACGACGAGGACCGGGAGAACGAGGGCGACATCATCTTCGCCGCCGCCAAGGCCACCCCGGAGGTCGTCGCCTTCACCGTGCGGCACTCCTCGGGCTACATCTGCGCTGCGGTACCCGACAGTGAGGCCGACCGTCTGGGCCTGCCGCCGATGGTCGCCCGCAACGAGGACGTCCGCGGCACCGCCTACACGGTCACCGTCGACGCCGCCGAGGGCATCACCACCGGCATCAGCGCCCACGACCGTGCCCACACCCTGCGCCAGCTCGCCGATCCGGAATCCACCCGGGAGAGCTTCCACCGGCCCGGCCACGTCGTACCGCTGCGCGCCCGCCGCGGTGGGGTGCTGGAGCGCGGTGGACACACCGAGGCCTCCGTCGACCTGGCACGCGCCGCCGGGCTGCCTGCCGCCGGCGTGCTCTGCGAGGTCGTCTCCGAGGAGGACCCTTCGGGCATGGCACGTCTGCCGGAGTTGCGCCGCTTCTGCGACACCCACGGACTGTCGCTGATCTCCATCGAGCAGCTCGCCGACTGGCGTCGCGTCCACACCCCGGTGGTCACCCGTAACGTCGAGTCACGGCTGCCCACCCGCCACGGCGACTTCCACGTCGTGGGCTACACCGGCCTGATCGACGGGGTCGAGCACATCGCCCTGGTCGCCGGTGACGTCGCCGACGACGACGGGCAGGACGTCCTGGTGCGGGTGCACTCCGAGTGTCTGACCGGGGACATCTTCGGCTCCCGACGCTGCGACTGCGGCGAACAGCTCTCCACCTCCCTCGACCTCATCGCCGAGGCTGGCCGCGGAGTACTGGTCTACCTGCGTGGCCAGGAGGGACGCGGGATCGGCCTGGTGCCGAAGCTGCGGGCCTACAACCTGCAGGACGAGGGGCTGGACACCGTCGACGCCAACACCGCCCAGGGACTGCCGGTCGACACCCGCGAGTACAGCGCGGCCGCCCAGATCCTCACCGACCTGGGGGTGAACTCCGTGGCGCTGATGTCCAATAACCCGGAGAAGCGGCTCGGCCTGGAACGCCACGGCATCCCCGTCGTCCGGCGGATCCCCGTGGAACTGCCGTCGAACCCGGAGAACGAGGCCTACCTCCGGACCAAGCGCGACCGGATGGGCCACCAGCTCGACTCCCTGAGCGTCCCGAACTGAGCGCCCTGACCTGAAGACCAACCACCACTGAGGAGCGTCCCATGCCCGCCGAAGGACTCGCCGACATCACCATCACCCCGGGTTCCGGGGCCGGACTGCGCATCGCCGTGGTCTCGGCGTCCTGGAACCCGGAGATCACCGACCGGCTCCACGAGCACGCCGTGGCCGCCCTGACCGAGGCCGGTGTGCTCGTCTCACAGTGGCGCGTCGCCGGGGCGGTGGAACTGCCCGTCGTCGCCGCCGAGGCGGCGAAGACCTTCGACGCCGTGGTCGCCAACGGCTGCGTGATCCGGGGCGCGACCGCCCACTTCGACCACGTCTGCAATGCGGTGACCTACGGCCTGACCCGGGTGTCACTGGACTCCGGCACGCCGGTCGGCAACGGTGTGCTCACCGTGGAGAACCACCAGCAGGCCGTCGACCGTTCCGGTGCCCCGGGCGCAGTGGAGGACAAGGGTCGCGACGCAGCCAACGCCGCCCTGCATACCCTGCTGGTGCTCAAGGACGTCCGCTCGCGCGGGTGACCGTCACCGTTTAACTCCCCGGGGGTCAGGGAGGTAGGCTGGGTACCCGTGAGCAGCTCTGAATCGGTCACCGACACCACCTCGACGACAACCCGCACCTCCGCCGACAACGGCGAATGGTTGCTGACCGTCACCTCGCCCACGCTGAAGCGGTGGGCGTGGGGCGGTGCGTTGGTCGTGCTGCTGGTGCACATCTTCATGGCGGTCGTCTCCGCCATCGGTGACACCGGTGTTGCCGTCACCGTCGTCGACCAGTTGTCCTTCCTCGGACTGGGCCTGATCTTCTCCAGCTGCATCCTGTGCCTGCTGCGTCCGCGCGTGCGGGTCAACGAGGCCGGGGTGGAGGTCCGCAACATCTTCGGCGCCCAGTTCTACCGCTGGAGCATCATCCACGGTCTCTCCTTCCCCCGCAACGCCCGCTGGGCACGCCTGGAACTCCCGGACTTCGAGTTCGTCCCCATGATGGCCTTCCAGCTCGCCGACAAGGCGACCATCGCCCGCAAGGTCGAGGACTTCCGGGTGCTCGAGGACCGCTACATGCCCGCCGAATAACCTGACTGCACCTCACGTATCCCCGAGACCCACGCCCATGGCTGATCCAGCGAGTTACCGTCCCGCCCCCGGTTCGATCCCGACGAACCCGGGGGTCTACACGTTCCGCGACGCCGACGACCGGGTGCTCTACGTCGGCAAGGCGAAGAACCTGCGGGCCCGACTGTCGAACTACTTCCAGGATCCCGCGCACCTGGAGCCCCGGATCCGCACCATGGTCCACACCGCCGATCACGTGCAGTGGACGGTGGTCGGCAGCGAGCTCGAGGCGCTGAACCTCGAGTACACCTGGATCAAGAAGTTCGCCCCCCGGTTCAACGTCATGTACCGGGATGACAAGACCTACCCGATGCTCGCGGTCAGCGTGAAAGAGCAGTTCCCGCGTGCATTCCTGTACCGGGGGCCGCGCAAGAAGGGCGTGCGCTATTTCGGTCCGTACCCCAAGGCCTGGGCGATCCGCGACACCCTGGAATCGCTGACCCGTGTTTTCCCGGTGCGCACCTGTACCGCCGGTGTGTACCGCCGGCATGAACAACTGGGACGCCCCTGCCTACTGGGGTACATCGACCGCTGTTCGGCCCCCTGTGTCGGTCGGGTCAGCCCGTCAGAACACATGGAACTCGTCGACGGGCTGTGCTCTTTCCTCGCGGGGGGCAACACCGAGCGGGTGATGCGCGAGGTCCGTCACGACATGCAGTCTGCCGCCGAGAACCTCGATTTCGAGCGCGCCGCCTCGCTGCGCGACCAGCTCGGCGCGATGGAGAAGGCGATGGAGAAGCAGGCGGTGGTGTTCTCCGACGACACCGACGCCGATGTCGTTGCCGTCGACAGCGATGATCTGGAGGCCGCCGTCCAGATCTTCCACGTCCGTGGTGGACGCATACGTGGTCAGCGCGGGTGGGTGGTCGAACGGCAGGCGTCCAGTGAGGACGGCGGCAGTGACGGCAGCGGTGACAGCAGTGACAGTGGCAGCAGTGCCAGTGGCAGTGCCGCTTTGTCCGTCCTGCTCGAGGATTTCCTCACCCAGTTCTACGGAGACACCGCCGCCCTCGACAGCGCCACCGAATCCGCCGTCGGCGGCAACTCCAGGGCCACCGACGGGGTCACCCTGGAACCGGTACCCCGGGAGATCCTCGTCCCCGAACTGCCCGCCGACGCCCCCCGACTCACCGAATGGCTCGAGGACCTCCGCGGCGGCAAGGTCCGGCTGCGGGTGCCCCAACGTGGCGACAAGAAGGCACTGATGGACACCGCCACCGCGAATGCGTCCCAGGCGCTGGCCCAGCACAAGATCGCCCGCGCCGGTGACCTCACCACCCGGTCAGCCGCACTGCGCGACCTTCAGGAGGCGCTGTGGATGGAGGATTCCCCGCTGCGGATAGAATGCACCGACATCTCGCATGTCCAGGGCACCGACGTCGTCGCCAGCCTGGTCGTCTTCGAGGACGGGCTGCCCAGGAAGTCCGACTACCGGCGATACCGCATCCGCGAGGCAGCCGGGGACGGTCACTCCGACGACGTCGCCTCGATCGCCGAGGTCGTACGTCGCCGGTTCCGCCGTCACGGACAGGACCGCCTGGTAGTCCCCGCCGGGGATGACGGGGGAGACCTGCTCGACGGTGAAGTCACCGTGGAACAGGCCGAGGCGTCCTCCAAGAAGTTCGCCTACCCGCCGCAGCTGTTCATCGTCGACGGTGGCAAACCCCAGGTCAATGCGGCACAGGAGGTGCTCGATGAGCTCGGGGTCACCGATGTCACGCTCGTCGGCGTGGCCAAGCGACTGGAGGAGCTGTGGGTCCCCGGCGACGAGTACCCGGTGATCCTGCCCCGCAACTCCCAGGCGCTGTACCTCATCCAGCAGATCCGCGACGAGGCCCACCGCTTCGCCATCACCTTCCACCGGGCCAGCCGCGGTAAACGCATGACCCGCTCCGCCCTCGACGACGTCCGGGGCCTGGGACCGACCCGTCGCGCCCAACTGGTCAAGGCCTTCGGATCGGTCGCCAAGGTCCGCGAGGCCGGGGTGGAGGGGATCGCCGAACTGCCAGGATTCGGCCTGACCCTGGCCGAGGCCGTGATGCAGGCGCTGACCCCGCAGGAGCCGGACCAGGAATCCGGCTGATGATTCCGGCTAGACTCGGGCGGTATGACAACCCCTGACAATCCGCGCGATTCCCAGCTGGAGGCGTCGCTGGTCCTGATCACCGGCATGTCCGGTGCCGGGCGCAAGGAAGCGGCCACGGTCCTCGAGGAAATGGGGTGGTATGTCGCCGACAACCTGCCCCCGGAACTGATCATGCGGATGGTCGAGCTCAGCTTCGAGTCCGACTCTCCGGTGGAACGGCTCGCCGTGGTCACCGACGTCCGCTCCCGGGATTTCGTCGGGTCGCTGACCGACGTGCTCACCAGCCTGCACGATTCCGGTCGACAGCCCTTCGTGCTCTACCTCGACGCCGACGACCGCACCCTGATCCGCCGCTACGGGCAGCTTCGCCGCGTCCACCCCCTGCAGGGCGATGAGACGCTGCAGGCCGGCATCGACCGGGAACGTGAATCCATGGAAGGCATCCGGCAGCGTGCGGACGTGGTCATCGACACCACCGGCACCAGTGTCCACGACCTGCGGCGCACCCTGGAGGGCTACTTCGCCGCCATCAGTGACCGACGGGAACACATCACCGTGCAGTCCTTCGGCTTCAAGCACGGTACCCCGCGGGACATCGACCTGCTGTTGGATGCCCGGTTCCTGCCCAACCCCTACTGGGAACCAGAACTGCGTGACTCCAGCGGCCTGGATGCCCCGGTGGCTGACTTCGTGCTCTCCCGGCCGGAGGCGTCCGACTACCTTGACGGGGTCGTCCGGCTGCTCTCCACCGCCTTGCCCGGCTACCGGCGGGAAGGCAAACACTTCATCACCGTGGCGGTGGGGTGCACCGGTGGCCAGCACCGGAGTCCGGCGCTGGTCGAGGCGCTGGCCGAGCGGTTGCGCGGCCTGTCCGAGCTCGACGTGCGCACCATGCACCGTGACCTGGTCAGGGGGGAGTCGTCATGACCGAGTACACCCCCGAGTACACACCTGAGGACCCCACCGAACACATCCCCGAGCGCTCCGACGGACACCCGTTACAGAAGATCACCTCCCTCGGCGGCGGCCACGGCCTGTTCGCCACGCTCCGTGCTGCCCGCGAGGCCGCCGACTACGTCAGCGCGGTGGTCACCGTCGCCGACGACGGCGGGTCGTCCGGACGCATGCGTCGCGAACTCGGCTCCCTTCCCCCGGGAGACCTGCGCATGGCGCTGGCCGCCCTGGTCCGTGACTCACCACGCGGTCATCTGTGGGAGACGACCCTGCAGCACCGGTTCTCCGGGCACGGTGCACTCGCCGGCCATGCTGTCGGCAACCTCGTCCTCACCGGTCTCACCGAGGTGATGGGCTCCAGCATCGCCGCCCTCGATGAACTGGGGAGGCTGCTCGGTGTGCAGGGGCGGGTGCTGCCGATGTCCCCGGAACCGCTCGACCTGGAGGCCGAGGTGCAGGGGCTCGGCGACGATCCGCGCGAAGTCAACGCCGTGCGTGGTCAGGTCGCTGTCGCCTCGACCCTCGGGCAGGTCCGTCGGGTGCGGCTGATCCCGCAGAATCCGGAGGCCTCCCCGGAGGCGGTCGAGGCCATCCTCGATGCCGACATGGTGACCCTGGGGCCCGGTTCCTGGTTCTCCTCGGTGATTCCGCACCTGCTGATGCCCGGTATCGTCGAGGCACTGCAGGAGACCACGGCCACCCGTGTGGTGATCATGAACCTCGTCGCCGAACCTGGGGAGACCAGTGGTTTCTCCATGGAACGCCACATCCACATGCTGCTGCAGCACTGCCCGAGCCTGAGGATGGACGTGGTGGTGGTCGACACCTCGACCCTGCTGCCCGGCAATGAACGCCGTCACCTCGAACGCGCCGCCGAACGGCTCGGTGCCGAGGTGGTCTACCGCAACGTCCGGCAGGACGATGACCGGGGCCGTTGGACCGACCGGCACTCCTCGGAGAAGTTGGCGGACGTTCTGCGCGAACTGGCTACCTGGGAGGCGGTAGGATCAACGGGATCCACCAGCGGCCTAGAGGAAGGGAGCGGCAGCCACAGTGGCACTGACAGCTGAGGTGAAGGACGAACTGGCACGGGTCTCGGTGACCCGTCCGGAGGAGATGACCGCCGAGATCGCCGGACTGCTGCGTTACAGCGCCGGTCTCCACCTGGTCGCCGGACGCATCGTCGTCGAGGCCGAGGTCGACAGCGGGGCGACCGCACGTCGGGTCTCGCAGGCCGTCGAGGAGCTCTTCGAACTCACCGCCGAGATGCAGGTCGTCGGGGGAGGGAACCTGCGCACCTCCGCCCGGTACGTCCTGCGTTGGACCGAGGGCGGCACCGACCTGGCCCGACGTACCGGCCTGATCGACCGTGCCGGACGTCCGGTGCGGGGCCTACCACCTTTCATCATCGGCGGTACCGCAGACCAGTGCGTTGCCGCGTGGCGCGGTGCCTTCCTGGCGCGCGGCTCGCTCACCGAGCCGGGGCGGTCCTCGGCACTGGAGGTCACCACCCCAGGCAATGAGGCCGCTCTGGCGTTGGTGGGGGCGGCCCGCCGCATCGGTGTCACCGCCAAGAGCAAGGAGACCCGCGGGGTGATGCGTGTGGTCATCCGCGACGGTGAGACCATTGGCGACCTCCTCACCCGGATGGGGGCGCACCGCACCAAGCTGCAGTGGGAGGAGCAGCGCATGCGCCGCGAGGTGCGGGCCACCGCCAACCGGCTGGCCAACTTCGATGACGCCAACCTGCGACGTTCGGCACGGGCTGCGGTGGTCGCGGCAGCGCGCGTCGCCCGGGCCCTGGACATTCTCGGCGAGGATGTTCCCGACCACCTCGTGCAGGCCGGGACGCTTCGTGTCCAGCACAAGCAGGCCTCGCTGGAGGAACTCGGTCAGCTCGCCGATCCGCCGATGACCAAGGATGCGGTGGCCGGCCGGGTGCGCCGCCTGCTGACGATGGCGGACCGTCGGGCAACCGAACTCGGCATCCCGGACACCAGCGCCGCGGTCACCGACGAGATCTTCGACATCGACGACCCGGTGGACGAGCCCGGAAACTGAGCCGGGGGAGTAGCTCCGCCCCTGGGCCGGAGAATGACAGCGGCGTAGCCACTCAAGCCTCTGTAGTCTGGTGTGTGGACATACCGCCCCACAACTCGACCACAGGAGCACCACAGTGACCGTACGAGTAGGAATCAACGGCTTCGGCCGCATCGGCCGTAACTTCTTCCGCGCGCTGCAGGAGAGCGACGCGGACCTGGAGATCGTGGCCTTCAACGACCTCACCGACAACAAGACCCTCGCGAACCTGCTGAAGTACGACTCCATTCTCGGTCGACTCGACGCAGAGGTCAGCTACGACGATGAGTCCATCACCGTCGACGGCAAGCGTCTCGCGGTCACCGCAGAGCGCGACCCGAAGAACCTCAACTGGGGTGAGCTGGGTGTGGACATCGTCATCGAGTCCACCGGTTTCTTCACCGACGCCGACGCCGCCCGCGCGCACATCGACGCCGGCGCCAAGAAGGTCATCATCTCCGCCCCGGCTAAGAACGATGACGGCAGCTTCGTCGTCGGTGTCAACCACACCGACTACGACCCGGAGAACCACCACATCATCTCCAATGCGTCCTGCACCACGAACTGCCTGGCTCCGCTGGCCAAGGTGCTCGACGTAGAGTTCGGTATCGTCCGCGGCCTGATGACCACCATCCACGCCTACACCGGCGACCAGCGCCTCCACGATGCACCTCACAAGGATCTGCGCCGTGCCCGGGCGGCGGCACTGAACATCGTTCCTACCTCCACCGGTGCGGCCAAGGCCGTCTCCCTGGTCCTGCCGCAGCTCGCCGGAAAGCTCGACGGATTCGCCATGCGCGTGCCGGTGCCCACCGGTTCGGTCACCGACCTGACCATCGAGGCCGGCTCCGACGTCTCCGTCGAGGCAGTCAACGCAGCGGTCAAGCAGGCCGCCGAGGGCGAGCTGGCCGGCATCCTGTCGTACTCCGACGGCGAGCCGCTGGTCTCCACCGACATCGTCGGCGACCCCCACTCGTCCATCTTCGACTCGGGGCTGACTAAGGTCATCGGTAACCAGGTGAAGGTCGTTGCCTGGTACGACAACGAGTGGGGCTACACCCGTCGCCTCATTGACCTCGCTGAATACGTTGGGGAGCGCCTCTGATGACTGTCCGGACCATCGACAACCTGATTGACGACGGCGTCGAGGGACGTCACGTACTCGTACGTGCCGACCTCAACGTCCCACTGGCCGACGGTGAGATCACCGATCCCGGCCGTATCGACGCCTCCGTCCCCACGCTGCGCCGGCTCATCGACGCCGGTGCCCGCGTGATCGTCAGCGCCCACCTGGGACGTCCGAAGGGTGAGCCGAACCCGGACTTCTCGCTCGCCCCGGTCGCCGAGGCCCTGGCCGAGCGGCTGGACCAGTGGGTTCCGCTGGCCGCCGACGTCACAGGTGAGGATGCCCACGAGCGGGCCAACGGCCTCAACGACGGTGACATCCTGCTGCTGGAGAACGTGCGTTTCGACGCCCGCGAGACCTCCAAGGACGAGACCGAACGCGCTGCCTTCGCCGCCGAGCTCGCCGCCCTGACCGGCGACGACGGCGCGTTCGTCTCCGACGGTTTCGGTGTCGTCCACCGTCGGCAGGCCTCCGTCTACGACGTCGCCGAACTGCTGCCGCACTACGCCGGTGGCCTGGTGCAGTCGGAGCTGGAGGTGCTCAAGACCGTCTCGGAGAACCCGGCACAGCCCTACGCCGTGGTTCTCGGTGGCTCGAAGGTCTCCGACAAGCTCGGGGTCATCGAGGCCCTGGCACCGAAGGTCGACACCCTGGTCATCGGAGGTGGCATGTGCTTCACCTTCCTCGCCGCCCAGGGCCACCAGGTCGGCACCTCGCTGCTGCAGGAGGACATGGTCGACACCTGCCGTGACCTGCTGGAGCGCTTCGGTGACGTGATCAGCCTGCCGGTCGACGTCATCGTCGCCCCGGAGTTCGCCGCCGACGCCCCGGCCACCACCGTGGCCGCCGACGCGATCCCGGCCGACCAGATGGGCCTGGACATCGGACCGGCATCCGTGGCGACCTTCGCCGCCGCGCTGTCGGCATCGAAGACAGTCTTCTGGAACGGTCCGATGGGTGTCTTCGAGTTCCCGGCCTTCGCCGAGGGGACCCGTGGTGTGGCCGAGGCGATCATCGCCGCGACCTCCGACGGTGCCTTCTCCGTCGTCGGAGGCGGCGACTCCGCCGCCGCCGTGCGCACCCTGGGCCTGGACGAGGCCGGCTTCAGTCACATCTCCACCGGCGGTGGAGCCTCGCTGGAGTTCCTCGAGGGCAAGGAACTGCCCGGTATCACCGTGCTCGAGAAGTAGCACACCCGAGAAGTAACCTGCCCGAGAACTGAAAGGCCCGGTCCAATGACCCGCACCCCCTTGATCGCTGGCAACTGGAAGATGAACCTGAACCACCTGG
>DHKFJ23503__coassemble_587_pt1 | contig 45929 bp, 42 predicted proteins | sample DHKFJ23503__metabat2_low_PE_011 | metagenome-assembled genome bin DHKFJ23503 | reverse complement strand
TGCGTCTGGCCGTGGACACCACCGACGAGGCCATCGTCGAAGAGGTCAGCGTCCGGCCGGTGCGAGTGTGAAGATCGCGGTGCCGGGGAACAACTCCCCACGCCGCTGCGACCACTGACCCCAGTCCGGGGTCCCTGGTGTCCACTCTGGTTCCACGAGATCCACCAGGGTCAGTCCCGCGGTAGTTACCGCACGGATCCAGTCGCCCATGGTGTGGTGGAACTCCGCGTAGCGCAGCTGCCCGACAGCAGGGGAGGACGCTGTGGCATCACCACCGTCTCCGTCGAACTCCAGGTAAGCGTCCTGGAAGTAGGGGATCTCGGCGGTGAGACTGTCCGGATCATCCGGGAATATCCATGCCGAGGGGTGGTTCACCGCGACCACCGCCCAGCCCTCTGGTGACAGCACCCGGGATACCTCCGACAGAGCGGCGGGAAGATCAGCGATGAAGGGGTAGGCGCCGAAGGAGGAGAACAGCCGGTCCACCGTGCCGGTGGCCAGCGGCAACTCGGCGGCGTCGGATTGGAGCAGGGACACTCCCGATCCCGGGGCCGCACGCTGCAACATACCCATCGACACATCCAGGCCGATGACATGTGCCTCGGTGGTCCGCGCCAACCACCCCGCACACGGCGCGGAACCGCAGCCAACCTCGACGACGGTGCGTCCCGCCAACTCTTCTGGATCGCCGAGCAGTCGAGCGTCGGCCTCGGTGAGTCGCTCCGGGCACCAGTGGAAGGTGTCGAGGTAGTCGGCGTGGTCGCTGTGGTAGCGCGCGGCGTCGCCATCCCAGTGACGACGCTGAACCCCGCCGACCATACGGTTGGCGGGGTTCGGGCAGGGGTCGTCCGACATGCGGACGATACTACCGTGTGTCTTGAGGGGTGCTACTTCAGGATCTTGAAGGTCTTACCCAGCTGCAGCAGCGTGGACATGACAAGGGAGTAGGCGCGGGGCTTGAGGAACACCGGGCCACGGATCGGCAGGACGCGCTGGTCGGTGACGTTCTGGGTCTCGGTGTACTTCAGCAGGCCCTGCCTACCCTGGCGGCGGCCCTGACCGGACTCGCGGGTACCGCCCATCTCGTTGTCGACCGAGGCGAAGGCTGCGGCGTAACCGTCGTTGATGTTCACCGTGCCGGAGTAGATCCTCTCGGCGACACTGGTGGCCGTCTTCGTCGGGCCGAAGACCGAGGAGTTCAGACCGTAGTCGGTGTCGTTGGCCTTCTCGACGGCCTCGTCGTGGGAGTCGACCTTCTCGACGTAGACGACCGGGCCGAAGACCTCGTCACGCTTGAGCATGACCTCGTCGGAGACGTCGGTGAACACGGTGGGCTCGTAGAAGTACGGGCCGAGGTCCGGGCGGGCCTTACCGCCGGCGACCAGGGTCGCACCCTTGTCGACGGCATCGTCGACGTACTTCTCGACCGTGGACATCTGGCCGGCGCCGACCAGGGAGCCCATCTCGACGTTCCAGTCGAAACCGGCGCCGAGCCGGAAGTCCTGGGTGGCCTTGCCGAACTTCTCGACGAACTCGTCGTAGACATCCTTGTGGGCGTAGATGCGCTCGATGGAGACACACAGCTGGCCGGAGTTCGAGAAGCAACCGGTCAGCACACCCGGCATGATCTTGTCGACGTTGGCGTCCTTGGTGACGATCATCGGGTTCTTCCCGCCCAGCTCGGCGGAGTAGCCGATCAGACGACGACCGGCGATCTCGCCGAGGTGCCTACCGGTCTCGGTGGAGCCGGTGAACATGAGGTAGTCGGCCTGCGCGGCGATACCTTCACCGACGATGCGGCCCGGGCCGGTGACCAGCTGGACGAGGTCGCGCGGCATACCTGCCTCGAAGAGGAACTTGTAGGCGATCAGGGCGGAGAACGGGGTGGACGAGTCTGGCTTGGCGACCAGGGCGTTACCAGCGGCCAGGGCCGGCAGGGAGTCGGAGACCGCCAGGGTCAGCGGGTAGTTCCAGGGGCTGATCTGGCCGATGACGCCCTTGGGGATGTGGCGCTCGGTGGACTTGGTGACGACCGGGATCGCACCGGCGCGACGCTTGGACTTGAGGATCTTGTGGGTCTGGTTGCCGTAGTAGCGGGCGGTGACTGCGCAGTGCATCAGCTCTTCGTAGGCGGAGTCACGGCTCTTGCCGGTCTCCAGCTGGATGACGTCCATCAACAGTTCACGGTTCTTCAGCAGAAGGTCGTGGAACTTCAGCAGGATCTTGCCGCGGGCGCGCGGGTCAACCTTCTCCCAGCGCTGCTGGGCGACGCGCGCGCGACGGAAGGCCTCGGTGACCTCTTCCTCGCCGCCGCGACCGACCCAGCCGATCGTCTCGCCGGTGAAGGGACCTTCGATCTCGAGACGGTCTCCACCGTCGCAGCTTCCGGTGGTGGCGTTGACAGTCAGCCCCCGCAGCTCTTCAGCGAGCGCTTCGGGAAGGGGGCCAAGTGAAAGGCGATTCTTCGACATGAGAATGACACTAACCCACTTGTCGGGCGCATGTTGTGGGTTTGTGGAACAAACAAGACAGAAGTTGGTCAGCCCCACTGCCACCGGGATGCGACAGGCACGGTGTCGGGTGGGGACGTCCAGCGGGAACGTCGGGCCGGAACCGCGGGCGGGAACACAGCGGGCTGCTCGCGCGTTGTTAGGGTGTATATCAGTCACCGTAGCTGTCGTCGCCGCTCTTACGTCGGCGGACGACACCACGGGGGAGAAGTTGAACCTTGATGATAGGACAGGACGCACAGTGAGAAGTTCGAATCCATACATGAGTTCGCTGACGAAGGCCGAAGGCGAAGGTCAGCGCGGCCAGTCTGCGGCCTACCAGCAGGGTTACCAGTCTGCCGGTGGCCAGTGGGGTGGCCCGGGCCAGGACTCCCAGGGCTACCAGCAGTCGCCCAACTACGGCGCGTCGGCCGGTACGTCCGACCGTCCGATGACCATTGACGACGTCGTCACCAAGACGGGTATCACCCTGGCGGTCATCGTTGTCATGGCCGCGGTGAACTTCGCGATCGGTACCAGCAACCCGTCGCTGGCCATGACGCTGACCATGGTCGGTGCCATCGGTGGCCTGGTCGCCGTGCTCGTCTCCGCTTTCGGCAAGAAGTTCGGCTCCCCGGTCGTCACCCTGGTCTACGCGGCCTTCGAGGGCCTCTTCGTCGGTGGTTTCACCTACATCTTCGCTGGTGCCAATGTCGGCGGTGCCGACGGCGGCGCGCTGATCTTCCAGGCCGTGCTGGGCACCATGGGTGTCTTCGTGGGCATGCTGGTCGTCTACAAGACCGGAGCGATCCGGGTCACCCCGAAGTTCACCAAGATGCTGGTCGGCGCTCTGGTCGGCGTGCTGATCCTGGTGCTGGGCAACCTGGTGTACTCCCTGTTCACGGGTGAGGCCAGCATGCTGCGCGACGGCGGCCCGATCGCCATCATCTTCTCCCTGGTCTGCATCGGCCTGGCTGCGCTGAGCTTCCTTGTCGACTTCGACCAGGCGGACAAGCTGATCCGCGCCGGCGCCCCGTCCCGCTACGCCTGGGGTGTCGCCCTGGGGTTGGCGGTCACGCTGGTCTGGCTGTACACGGAGATCCTGCGTCTGCTGTCGTACTTCAACAACAATTAGGCAGACTGTGCCAGAATGGCACTCGCTGGCCCAGGCCAGTATCTGACCGGAACCGTCCGGTCCCGCAACTGTGACCGACAGCCGCCACGGCATGTGCCGTGGCGGCTGCGCTGTGTCTGGGTGTGTCTGAGCCCCGGGAGACATCGGGAGACATGGTCAGGTACGGAAGGTGCTGAGACGATACGGGGTAATCCGTCACACCTCTTCGCTTGCGATACCGTCCAGGAAAACGCTCTGACCTGCAGGTCTAAGTATATGGAAAACGCCGGAGGTGTGATGCATTGCCGGGCCGGGGATATCACGCATCCTGGGACGGGAAAACAGGAAGGGAGAGGGCAGGAATGCGAGAACCCGGCTCTCCCATCACTAGGGAGAGCCGGGTTGGCGTGGGGCCGGGCAGGGTCATCCGCCGATGACCGGCCAGCTGGTGTTGCATGGCCCGGCCGGCGTGGGCGGGGACAGCCTCGCTGTCGCCGTCGCGGGGGAGTCCTACTGCTCGGCGCGGGGGATGTCGCGGTCCGGGTCGTAGGGCTCTGCCTTGACCAGGGTGACGGAGATGTCGATACCGGTGGGGCCCTGGTACTCCCGGGTCTCGCCTTCCTTGGCGCCGACCAGTGCGGCGCCCAGCGGGGCGTCGGTGGAGTAGGTCTCCAGGTCCGGGTTGGACGACTCCAGGCCGCGGGTTCCGATCAGGAAGGTCTCCTTGTCGTCCTCGTCACCGTCGTAGTAGACGTGGACGACGGATCCGACCAGGGCCACACCGGACTCTGCCGGGGCCTGGCCGATGGTGGCGTTGTCCAGCAGCTCCTCGAGGTAGACAATGCGCGCCTCCTCCTGGCCCTGCTGCTCGCGGGCGGTGTGGTAGCCGGCGTTCTCCTTGAGATCGCCCTCTTCACGCCGCTCGTTGATTTCGGCGGCCAGCGCGGGACGGTTGGCCTTCAGCCCGGCCAGCTCGTCGTTCAGCCGGTCGAAGGATTCCTGGGTGAGCCAGGTCGTCTGGTTGTCTGCCATGAGCGTTCGTGTCCTCCTGCAGGTCGACCACAGTGTTGACCACAGAGTCGGTGAATGATGGTTGTTCAGTCGGGGCACAGTGTATCACTGGGCTCCGACTCGACCGGCGCATGGTGCGCCGGTGTTTCCGGTGTTTCCGGGGTGTCCGGGGAGGTCGGTGAGGTCTACTTGACGGACGGGGTGTCGACCGAGTCGTCCAGGTAGGACGGGAAGACCGTGGAGCAGCCGTAGACGTCACCAGCGACGGGGTTGGTGTGGGTCGGGACGTCGACGACCAAGCGGGTGGTGTCGCTGCCACCGGCGGCGACGACGACCTCGCGGCGTCCGACCTCGGCCGTGGATTCATCGAGTGCGGTGATGATGCACAGCGCCGGCTTGTCGGAATCATCGCGGGTGATGTCGACGGTCAACCGCAGGGCGTCCTCGCCCTCGACCGCCTCGTACCCGGCGATGGTGCCGGAGGTGTCGCTGCTGGTGCTGTTGTTCCACTGGGAAAAAACGTAGATGCCGACGGCGACCGTGAACATCACGATGCCGATCACGATGATTTTTCCGCTGACACCGTCGCTGCGCGCGGATCCGTAGGTCGCCTTGCTCATTCCTCCGATCGTATGCGGTGCGCTGCGGGGAGGGAAGTCGAGGTTGGTGTCCGGGGGAAGTTGTAGGCTGGGGAGCGTCGAGCACGATCGTGCGAACGGTGCGTTCAAGACGGTCAGATGACCGGCGCGCACCACTGCAGTGCAGCAGGAGAGACTGGAGAAGAGGTGCATCCGGTGACAGACCGTGGGCTGTCCGGCGACCAGGACCGAACGGGACTGCGTCTGCTGGCGATTCATGCGCACCCGGACGATGAGTCGAGCAAAGGGGCCGCCACCATGGCCCGTTACGCTGATGAAGGTGTGCAGGTCATGGTTCTCACGTGTACCGGGGGTGAGCGCGGCAGCATCCTGAACCCGGAGATGGACGTCCCCGGGGTCCTGGAGCGGATGAACGACATCCGGATCGAGGAGATGGCGCAGGCCGCCCGGCACCTCGGGGTGTCCCACCGGTGGCTGGGGTACGTCGACTCGGGGCTGCCCGAGGGCGACCCGCTGCCACCGTTGCCGGAGGGCTGCTTCGCCCTGGCCGACACCGAGCAGGCCACCCTGGACATGACCCGGGTGATCAGGGAGTTCCGACCGCACGTGATCATCACCTACGACGAGAACGGCGGTTACCCACACCCCGACCACCTGAAGTCGCACGCGGTGAGCATGCGTGCCTACGATGCCGCCGCCGATGCGTCCTACCACCCGGAAATCGGGGAGCCGTGGGAGGTGCAGAAGGTGTACTACACCCACGGGTTCATCCGGCGTCGCTTCGAGTTGCTGGCCAAGGCGGATCTGGAGGAGGGTGACGGGCGGGCGTTCCGTGCTCTGGATCGGTGGCAGGATCTACCGGACATCATGCCCCGGGTCACCACCCGTGTGGACTGTGCGGCCTGGTTCGACAAGCGGGATGACGCCCTTCGGGCCCACGCCACACAGATCGACCCGAATGGTCCGTTCTTCGCGGTTCCCACGGAGGTGCAGCAGCGTATCTGGCCCACCGAGGAGTTCGAGCTCGCCCGCTCCAGGGTGCATGCGCCGCTGCCGGAGGACGACCTTTTCGCCGGTGTCACCGCCGACGGTAAGGTTTGATGTATGTCGCAGGTTTCCCCGTTCGTATCCACTGTCTCCGTCCTTGCCCAGGAGCAGGTCCACGATGGTCCGCAGGGCCCCGAGTTCGGCAAGGCAGCTCCGGTCGGCCTGCTGGTCATCGTCGGCCTGCTGGTGGCGATTCTGGCGATCGGTGTGTTCTTCAACCGGCGGATGAAGAAGATGAAGCAGCGTCAGCTCTTCGCTGAGCTCCACGGGTTGGACCCCTTCGACATCGACGCCATCGACCGTCGCATGGCCCAGGAGGGGGCGGTGTCGGGACGCTCCGTCGCGGCCACCGACGCCACGTTGGACGCTTCGTTGGATGCCTCCGTCGGCGACGAGAACCGTCTCTACGGGCCGGACGCATTGAGCGCGACCCTGGCCGAGCAGCAGGCAGCGGACGGTAACGAGGATGTCGACAACGAGGACCCGGCTGCGGACCCGTCCACCACCGACCCCTCCAAGGACGAACCCCGGTGATTCTCTACACCCTCTACGAGCGGCGACTGCAGCGGCAGCTGCGAGGTCGGAACCGTCCCAAGCATGTCGCGATCATGTGTGACGGGAACCGCCGTTGGGCGAAGGAGAATGGTTTCACCGACGTCTCCCACGGGCACCGGGTGGGGGCGAAGAAGATCGTCGAGGTCGTCGACTGGTGCGATGAGCAGGACATCGAGGCTGTCACCGTCTACCTGCTGAGCACCGAGAACCTGCGGCGCAGCGCCGAGGAACTCGGCCTGCTGATGGGCATCATCGGGGATGTCTCCGATGAACTCGCCGCGGCGAAGGGAAAGTTCCGCCTGCACGTCATGGGGCGCATGGAACTGTTGCCCGAGGAGCTGCGCGAGCGGATGGTGCAGGCCGAGGCCCGCACGTCCAACCACGACGGTGTGCACGTCAACGTCGCCGTCGGTTACGGCGGACGCCAGGAGATCGTCGACGCCGTCCAGAACCTCGTCGACGAGCTCGCGTCCAAGGGCATCGAGGCTGCCCAGATGAGCACCCACATCACTGATGAGGCGATCGGTGACCACCTGTACACCTCCGGCCAGCCGGATCCGGACCTGGTCATCAGGACGTCCGGCGAACAGCGGTTGTCCGGCTTCCTGCTCTGGCAGTCGGCCTACTCCGAGATCTGGTTCACCGACACCTACTGGCCGGCGTTCCGGCGTCTGGACTTCCTGCGCGCCCTGCGTGATTTCAGCGGTCGACAGCGCCGTTTCGGCAAGTAGTCGGGCCGGCAACCGGCCCTAGATCTTGCGCATCCGGACCGACTCCACCAGGTGGTCCGGTCCTTTGTGCATCACCAGCGACGCCCGCACGCGGGTCGGCAGGATGTTCTCCACCAGGTTCGGCAGGTTCACCGTCTGCCAGATCTCCCGGGCCACGACCCGGGCATCCTCGTCGGAGAGGCTGGCGTAGTAGTGGAAGTGGGCACCGGGCTGGCGGAAAGCAGTGTTCTTCAGCTTCAGGAAGCGCTCGACGTACCAGCGTTCGATGTCCTCCCGGTCGGCGTCGACGTACACCGAGAAGTCGAAGAGGTCCGAGACCATCAGGGTCGGACCGGTCTGCAGCACATTGAGTCCCTCGACGATGAGGATGTCGGGGCGGTCCACGGTGTGTACCTCGTCCAGGCGGTCGTACTTCTCGTGGGAGTACACCGGCGCCGGCACGGACGGGGCGCCCGACTTCACCGCGGTGACGAACTTCAGCAGTGCCTTCTGGTCGTAGCTCTCCGGGTAGCCCTTGCGTCCCATCATATGGCGGCGGTTGAGTTCGCTCGCCGGGTAGAGGAAGCCGTCGGTGGTGATCAGGTCCACGCGCGGCCGCGACTCCCATCGCTGGAGCAGCACCTGAAGCAGTCGGGCGGTGGTGGATTTTCCGACGGCGACGGAGCCGGAGACGCCGATGATGAACGGCACGTGGGGCATGTCCTCGCCGAGGAAGGTCTCGGTGGCGTCGTTGAGCCGCCGCATCGCCTGGAACCGAAGGTCGATCAGGCGGGACAGCGGAAGGTAGACCTCGCTGACCTCGTCTATGTCGATGTCTTCCCCGACACCGCGTAACTCCTCCAGCTCGGCGGGGCTGAGCACCTGCGGCATCGACTTGCGCAGGGTCTGCCACTGTGAGCGGTCGAGTTCGATGTACGGAGAGTGGTCGCCGGGGACGGAGGGAGCGGACATGGGGGCTATTGTGCTCCTTTGCGGGGTATTCGACTAATCTGAGATACGACTGCCCATCTCCACCCTGTTCCACCACGGCCAACGTGAAAGGCGATCCCACCCTATGAGTCAGACGAATCACCCGGACCAGTCCCAGCACAACGCTGACCTGAACGATTTCGATCCGGAGGTGGCCGCGGCCATCGCTGGTGAGCTGTCCCGCCAGCGCGACACGCTCGAGATGATCGCCAGTGAGAACTTTGTCCCGCGGGCCGTCCTCCAGGCGCAGGGCTCCGTGCTGACCAACAAGTACGCCGAGGGTTACCCGGGTCGCCGTTACTACGGCGGTTGCGAAAACGTCGACATCATCGAGGACCTCGCCCGTGACCGTGCGAAGGCCGTGTTCGGTGCGAAGTACGCCAACGTGCAGCCGCACTCCGGTGCCCAGGCCAACGCCGCGGTGCTGATGGCCCTGGCCAACCCGGGTGACAAGATCCTGGGGCTGTCCCTGGCCCATGGTGGTCACCTGACCCACGGTATGAAGCTGAACTTCTCCGGCAAGCTGTACGACGTCGCCGCCTACGAGGTCGACCCGGAGACCTTCCGGATCGACATGGACAAGGTCCGTGAGCAGGCCATCAAGGAGAAGCCGCAGGTCATCATCGGCGGCTGGTCGGCCTACCCGCGCCACCAGGATTTCGCTGCCTTCCGCGAGATCGCCGACGAGGTCGGTGCGAAGCTGTGGGTGGACATGGCCCACTTCGCCGGTCTCGTCGCCGCCGACCTGCACCCGAGCCCGGTGCCCTACGCCGACGTCACCTCCACCACCGTGCACAAGACCCTGGGTGGTCCGCGTTCCGGCATGATCGTGACCAATGACCTGGACCTGCATAAGAAGCTGAACTCCGCAGTCTTCCCGGGCCAGCAGGGTGGTCCGCTGATGCACGTGATCGCCGCCAAGGCCGTGGCCATGAAGGTCGCCCAGACCGATGACTTCCGTGACCGTCAGGCCCGCACCCTGGAGGGCGCGAGAATCGTCGCCGAGCGACTGACCGGTAAGGACGCCGTGGATGCCGGTGTGCAGGTTCTCACCGGTGGCACCGACGTGCACCTGGTGCTCGCGGACCTGCGCAACTCCGAGCTCAACGGTCAGGATGCCGAGGATCTGCTGCACGAGGTGGGCATCACCGTCAACCGCAACGCCGTGCCGTTCGACCCGCGTCCGCCGATGGTCACCTCCGGCCTGCGTATCGGTACCTCCGCCCTGGCCTCCCGTGGCCTGGACGCCGCCGCCTTCACCGAGGTCGCCGACGTCATCGGTACCGCCCTGGCGCAGGGGAAGTCCGCCGACACCGCTGCACTGCGTGCCCGTGTCGACAAGGTCGCCGCGGAGTTCCCGCTGTACCCGGGCCTGGAAGACTGGAAGCTGGCTTAGCTGAGGACCTGAGCACAGACCTTGTGCCCAGACCCTGGGCTCGGCCGCTGAACCAGGGGACGGGGTTGGACTAGGCTGGGGTGCCATGAATGACACCCAGCGGGCCCTGATCGTCGTCGACGTCCAGAACGACTTCTGTCCGGGGGGATCCCTGGCCACCGACAAGGGTGCCGAGGTCGCTGCCGCCATCACCGCACACCTGCGTTCGCAGGGTGACAGGGATGGCGGTTCCTCGTATGACGTGGTTGTCGGGACGAAGGACTGGCACATTGACCCGGCGGGGCACTTCGCACCCGAGGGCACCGAGCCGGATTTCCAGGAGACCTGGCCGGTGCACTGCGTGGTCGGCAGCCCGGGTGCGGAGGTGCACGAAGGATTGGACACCTCCCTGATCGACGCCTGGTTCCTCAAGGGGGAGTACACCGCGGCCTACTCCGGTTTCGAGGGGCACCTGGAGGGTGCCGACGGCACCGATGGCGCCGACGGCACAGACGGCACTTATGGCACCACTGACGAGCCTGCCCTGTTGGCGGACTGGTTGCGCGCCCGGGGGATCAGTGAGGTGGCGGTGTGCGGTATCGCCACGGACTTCTGCGTGCGCGCCACAGCGCTGGACGCGGTGGCCGAAGGGTTCGAGGTGGAGTTGCTCAGCGAGTTGTGTTCCCCGGTGTCTGTCACCGGGGCGGCGATGGCGGTCGACCAGATGGCGTTTGTCGGGGTCCAGGTGCGCTGAGCGCGATAGAATCAGAGGCTATGAGCCTTGTCGACATTCACACTGACCAGGGCGTCCGGACCATCACGATCAACCGTCCGGACGCCTACAACTCCCTCAACCGCGATCTGCGCCTGGCGCTGATCGACGCCTTTACCGCTGCGGCAACCGACTCCGCCGCCGGCGGGGAGGTCCGTGTCGTCGTCGTGGCGGCCTCCGGCAAGGCGTTCTGTACCGGACAGGACCTCAAGGAACAACTGACGGATGCCAAGGAGGGCACCGGTTCCGACAAGGTGACCGCCGAGTACAACCCGATGATGGCTGCCCTGCTGTCCATCCCGGTTCCGGTCATCGCCGCCATCCAGGGCCCGGCCGCCGGGGCCGGCTGGGGGATCACCATGGCGTGCGATTTCCGGGTGATGGCGTCCACCGCCAGTCTCAAGGGAGCTTTCAGCGGTGTCGGGTTGGCCACGGACAGTGGGCTGTCCCGGTCGTTGACCGACGCGGTGGGCCAGGCGAAAGCCCTGGAACTGCTGCTGTTGGACGAGAAGATCCCGGCGTCCGACGCGGCCGCCCTCAGTATCGTGACCTCGGTGGTGGAGCCGGACGAACTCGATGGTGCTGTGGCGGCGTTGGCAGCGCGTTTCGCGGGCGGCCCCACGGCGTCCTACCGGGAGATCAAGGCGCTGGTGCGCGACGCTGAGGCGGTGAACACCCGTGCCGACGAGGAGGGGGACGCACAGTTGCGTCTGTTCCGCACCGCAGACCATGTGGAGGCGATGGCGGCCTTCCTGGAGAAGCGTGCACCGCAGTTCCGCGGGGAGTAGGCGCGGAAGTTCCCAGGAGCCGCAGCAGTCCTCAGCGGAACCCCCAGCGCAGGCCCCAGCGGCCCCGGGAGACGACGAACGACCCGAACCGAGCATGAAACCCGTGAATCCTCGGATTCAGCGGGATGATGCTCAGTTCGGGTCGTTCTGTGACGGTGGGGGAGTTACTTCTCGCCCTTGGCCAGCTTGCGGGAGATGATCTCCAGCATGATCTCGTTCGGGCCACCGTAGATCGGCTGGACGCGGGAGTCCAGGTAGTGGGTGGAGATCGGGTACTCGAGCATGAAGCCGTAGCCACCGTGCAGCTGGACGGCCTGGTTGACGACCTTGATCTGCAACTCGGTGGTCAGGTACTTGGCCATCGACGCGGTGGTCTCGTCCAGCTCGCCCTTGACCTTGGCCTCGACGGCGGCGTCGACGAAGGACTGCGCGGACTGGATCTCGGTGGCCATCTTGGCCAGCTCCCAGCGGTAGGCCTGGTGGTCGACCAGACGGTTGCCGAAGGTCTTGCGCTCCTGGGAGTGCTTGTAGACCAGGTCGAAGGCACGGCGGGAGGTGGCGATGGAACCAACGGCGATGGAGACGCGCTCCTGGGCCAGGTTGGTACGCAGGTAACCGAAGCCGGCACCCTCTTCGCCCAGCAGGTTCTCGGCGGGGACCTTGACGTCCTCGAAGGACAGCTCAGCGGTGTCCTGGGCCTTCAGTCCGACCTTCTTCAGCGGAGCGGCCTTGGTGTAGCCTTCCATGCCCTCCTCGACGATGAGCAGGGAGACACCGGCACGGCCCTTGGACGGGTCGGTGATGGCGACGACGATGGTGAAGTCGGCCTGGATGCCGTTGGAGATGAAGGTCTTGGAGCCGTTGAGGACGTAGTTACCGTCCTCGTCCTTCGGGGCGGTGGAGCGGATGCCGGCCAGGTCGGCACCGGCGCCCGGCTCGGTCATCGCGATGGCGGCAATCTTGTCACCGGCGCACAGCGGACGCAGGAAGCGCTCCTTCTGCTCGTCGTTGGCGAAGCGCTCGAGGTAGGGGATGACCAGGTCGTTGATCACCTGGAGGGAGACGATGACCGAACCACAGTCGGCTTCGGCGAGCTCCTCGGAGAGGATGGCGTTGAAGCGGTAGTCGGGCATGCCGCCGCCACCGAACTCCTCGGGGGAGGTGATACCGAGCAGGCCGAGCTCACCGGCTGCCTTGAACATGGAGCGGTCGCTGTAGCCCTGCTCGTGCCAGCGGTCGACGTGGGGACGAACCTCGGTCTCGACGAAGCCCTTGCAGGTGTCCCGGAACATGTCGTGCTCTTCTTCGAAGATGGTGCGGGGGAGGAAGTTCTTCATGGTGTCCTTCTTAGTATTCGTGGCCTCGGCTGTGATGAGACGATTATCTCACCCAGTGCCGTCCTGTGGGGTGGATCAGCAGGAAGCGGGGGGCTGTGACCCACATCTCTTGCTCGTTACATTTTCATACTAACTGCGGCAGGGTGCGGTAGTCCAACTTTGGCAGGGGGATCGCCGCAGTTTTCTCCTCGTGTCGACGCAAGCGCCGACGTAGCGGAGGTCCGCGGGGGAGGGGTGCGGGGGTGCTGGAGAACTTGGTGATGTTGTCAAAAATATCTGCAGGTCACAGCGCTGAGTGGTGCGCTATGAGGCATTAAAGAAACACTGATGTTGCGTAATTGTTGACACTGAGGTTTAGGTCTCGCTAACCTCATGGATGTGTCGAAGGCTAGTCACCTCGACGCGCTGCAGTTGTGGATCAGTCGCAACAGCAGGTGAAACCCAGGGTTCGGCCCGAACCCGTCCACTCCGGCTTCCTCTTCTCACCGGATCTGGTCGATTTCGGGCTGCGGCACCTCCAACGCGCTGCCCTGGACTGCAGTTCATCTGCTGATTTGTGACTCAGCGGAAGGATTTCCGTGTCGCCGGATTCGTCACCCGGTCGGCGCACCTTCCATCAGAGGCCACGCTCCCGGTTCGTCACCCGGGAGCGTGGCCTCTAACTTTTGTGCCGCTCATGTAAGTTTTGTGCCGCCCATGCGGAAGAGCAACCGCTCTCGATCGAGAATCCGTTGAACCTCTGCGTTTTCAGGATTCTCGATCGAGAGTGGTTGTTGTGCTCAGGAGTTGCGGTTCTCCGCCAGGGTGGTCCGTGCGGTGCGCAGCCACTCCGGCTGATCGGCCAGCAGTTCCTTGATTTCGGAGGTGGTCAGTGGCTTGTCCATGTCATTGGCTTTCAGCGCCGTGATGGTGATCCCCAGCTTGCGAGCGACCTCCGGGCGCGGGTGCGGCCCCTCGCGACGCAGCGTCTGCAGCCATTCCGGCGGGTCGGACTGCAGGGCGACGAAGTCCGTGTGGCTCAGGGGCGAGTCCTGGAACTCCTGCGGTGTCGCCGGGAGGTAGATGTTCAGCTTCTTCGCCGCGGTCTGGGGCTTCATCATGTCACTCATGTCTCCAAGTCTAGTCCGACATCCTCGCTCGATAGGATTGCACCCATGAATCATCTCAAGGTCGTTTTCGCGCCCGGTGTCGTGCCGGGAAAGTGGTTGGGTCGTTTCGATGAGCGGATCACCGGATGGCAGGCGGCAGCCGCACAGTCGGACGATCCGCTGGCACACGTGCTTGCAGGACGCGCCGACATCGCCCTGTTGCGGCTGCCCGGCGGTTGGGAAGGGATGGACGACCACCGGATCGACGATGCGGCGATGCAGCGTCAGGGCCTGCACCGGGTGGTGCTCTACGACGAGCAGGCCGGAGTTGTGGCGCCGAGGGAGCATGCACTGGAAGCCGTCGGCGAGAACGAGATGGTGCGTCCTGCGGATATAGAGGACGAGATGCTGCTCTACCGCGGCGTCGACCCGGCAGCGGTGCGGGAGAATCTGGAGGTCGTCGCCGCCAACGTCGGCATCGTGGTCGCGCCGCGTCCGCTACTTCGTTCGGTGAACCGCAGAGGGGTCATCCACCGCAATCTTGACGGCGCGGGAGTCTCGAGCATTGCGCTGGTGTGGCGGATCGACCGAGACGACGAGGTCATCCAGCAGTTCGTCGGCATCTGTCGAGGTCGGCGGGCATCCAGCAGTCGGTAGATAGCAATATCCTATCTGTGGTGCGTTGCGCAGTTCTGATTTATTGTGGCGGTAATCACTAAAAGACCCTCGGTTGTCCGCTACACATGTCGTTGCACGATAACCACTTTTCTCCAACAAGAAAGGTCTCATTCAGATGAGGATTTCGATGCTCAAACGTTCCGCCGCTGCCGTCGCTGCCGGTGGACTCCTGCTCGGCGCAGCAGCCTGCAGCGATGATGACGACAGCGACACCACCAGCACCACCGATGCAACGGCTGGGGCGGTCGACGACCTGGACGGTGCCGACGGTGGCGCCGATGCCACCGATGGTGCCGAGGGTGGCGCCGATGCCACCGATGGTGCCGAGGGTGGCGCCGATGCCACCGATGGTGCCGAGGGTGATGACGCCGAGGGTGCAGGCAATGGCGCCGACGGTGAGCTCTCCGAGGGACTGGCCGCCGCTTATGAAGAGATGGGCGGCGAGACCGGTGAGTTGGGCGCCCTCCAGAACGTTGAATCCGGGGATGCCGGCACGCTCGCCACCTTCGACAACGGCTGGCTGACTGAGTCCGCCGACGGCACCGTCACCCCGCTGATCGGCGAGATCGGGAACACCTGGGTCACCGACGGTGGCCTGGAGAATGAGCTCGGCCTGCCGACCGCTCCGGAGACCGGGGACGCGGCCACCGGCTGGCAGCAGACCTTCGAGAACGGCACCCTGTCCTGGGTCAACGACGGCGCGGGCAACTGGTCGGCCGACATCCAGCCAGGGCAGTGACCCCGTACAGAGGTCGGGAAGTCGTGCCATGAGTTCATCCAGATTTCATCTGACAACCATGTGATTTCTATCCCCGCCTCTTACCGTCGGGGCCATGACCAACACCACCACAACCAACACCACCACCACACCTCATTACGGCGCGGACCAGAAGGGCCACACCGGCATTCCCGGTGTGGTCCGTACCTATGTCGTCGACACCTCCGTCCTCCTGTCCGACCCCTGGGCGCTGCTGAAGTTCGCCGAACACCAGGTCGTCCTGCCCATCATCGTGATCAACGAGCTGGAGGCGAAACGCCAGCACCCCGAGCTCGGCTGGTTCGCCCGCCAGGCGCTCGGCCTGCTGGAGGACTTCCGCCGGACCACCGGGCGACTCGACGAGGAGATCGAGGTCACGCCGGAGGGCGGGACGCTCCGGGTGGAGCTCAACCACATCGACGAGTCCGTCCTGCCCGCCGGGCTGCGCGACCGTGACATCAGGGCCACCGACGGCACCGACAATGACCGCCGGATCCTCGCCACCGCCATCAACCTGCGCTCTGAAGGCCACCACGTCACCCTGGTCACCAAGGACGTGCCGTTGCGGGTCAAGGCCGGCTCCGTCGGCCTCGACGCCGACGAGTACCGGGCGCAGGACGTGGTGCTCACCGGCTACGAGGGCATGGTCACCGCCGAGGTTCCCACCCAGGTGATCGACGACCTTTTCACCGAGGGGGCGGTCGACGGTGCCGGGGTCGTGGATGACGTCATGGACCTGCCGGTGCACTGCGGGGTGCAGCTCAGCGCCGGTAGTCAGTCCGCCCTGGCCCGGGTCGCACCGCACGGGGTACTCCGGCAGGTGCCTCAGGAGCGGGAGGCTTTCGGGTTGCGTGGACGTAGTGCCCGGCAGCGCGTCGCTCTGGACCTGTTGCTCGACGAGGACATCGGCATCGTCTCCCTCGGGGGATCCGCCGGCACCGGAAAATCGGCGCTGGCGTTGTGTGCTGGTCTCGAGGCGGTGCTGGAACGTGGCAGTCACCGTCGCATCGTGGTCTTCCGCCCGCTCTACGCTGTCGGTGGCCAGGACCTCGGCTACCTTCCCGGCGACGAGAATGAGAAGATGAACCCGTGGACCCAGGCGGTCTACGACACCCTCGACGGCCTGGTCAGCGAGAACGTCCTCGATGAGATCGACGACCGCGGGCTGCTGGAGGTGCTGCCGTTGACCCATATCCGGGGCCGTAGCCTCCACGACAGCTTCGTGATCGTCGACGAGGCGCAGTCGCTGGAACGTAACGTCCTGCTGACCGTCCTGTCCCGGATCGGGCGCAACTCGCGGGTGGTGCTGACCCACGACGTCGCACAGCGGGACAACCTCCGGGTCGGACGCCACGACGGCATCCAGGCGGTCATCGAGAAACTCAAGGGCAATCCACTGTTCGCCCATGTCACGTTGACGCGGTCGGAGCGTTCCGCCATCGCTGAACTCGTCACCGACCTGCTCGAGAACGGTTGAGGACGCACACCGTGCCTTCGCGGTCTACAATCTCCTCATGACTTTCACGATTCGTCCCATGCGAGAGGACGACTACGATCAGGTCGCGGAGATCCAGCTCTCTGGATTGAACACCGGCCACGCCACGTACGAAGCACAGATCCCGACGTGGGAGGAGTTCAACACCCACAAGTTCCCGGATCTCATGTTCGTCGCCGATGAGGACGGGACAATCCTCGGCTGGGTGACGGCCTCGAAGTTCTCCTACCGCGATGTATTCAGCGGTGTGGTCGAGGATTCGGTCTATGTGTCACCCGACGCCGCCGGCCGGGGAGTGGCCGGGGCACTGCTGGACCACCTCATCGAGGTGGCCACCGAGCGGGGCTGCTGGTCGATGCATTCCACGATCTTCCCGGAGAACGAGGGCTCGCTGAAGCTGCACAAGTCCCGTGGCTTCGTCGAGATCGGTGTGGCACGGACCATGGCGAGGATGAACTATGGACCGATGGAAGGTCGCTGGCGCGACATCGTGATGCTGCAGAAGGTCCTGGAGGGCGGTCCGGCCCACCCGGAGTACCGGCAGCGCATCGCCGACTAGCTGGGCTTTACCCCCCACTAGCTGGGCTTTTCCCGGAAGGTACAGCTAGTCGAGGGTCTCCTTGAGCTTCTCCTGCCGGGTGAACAGCAGGATAACCGCGGCGATGACCGCCAGGGGGGTCAGTACGGCGAAGATCGGGACAAGTGCGTCGTTGTAACTGGTGATCACGGCTTCGTGCAGTTCCCCGGGCAGCTGGGACACCATGTCGGGGGTCAGGTTGTGCGACCCGGAACCGGAGAACGTGTCGGCGTACTCCGCGGCGTCCGGACCCAGCTCGGTCATGGCGTCCGGAACCCGCTCGCCCATCATGCTGGTGAGTCGGGAAGTGAACACCGAGCCGACGACGGCGGAACCCACCGACATGCCGATCAGGCGGAAGAAGTTGTTGGACGCCGTGGCGGTGCCGACCATCGACAGCGGGAAGGCGTTCTGCACCATCAGCACCAGGATCTGCATCGCGCAGCCCAGGCCGAAACCGAAGACATACAGCACCAGACCCAGATGCAGCAGGCTGTCGTGGCTCTCCAATCCGCCGAGCAGGAACAGGCCTACGGCGGTGATGGCCATGCCGATCACCGGGTACCACTTGTAGCGCCCCGTCCGGCTGACCACGAAGCCCAGGATGATCGAGGTCGGCATCATTCCCAGCACCATCGGGATCATCATCAGGCCGGCCTTCGTCGGCGACATGCCGTGGACCATCTGGATATAGGTCGGCATGTACGACAGCGCGCCGAGCATGACGACACCGATCACCAGTCCGGCAAGGGTGCACAACACGAAGTTGCGGTTGCGGAACAGGTCCATCGGAATCAGCGGCTGGTCGGCCTTGAGCTCCACGAGGACGAAGAGCACCGTGCAGACGACCGTGGCGATCAGCAGGCCGATGATGGTCGGGGAGTCCCAGGCGTAGTCCTTGCCGCCCCAGGTGATCGCCAGGATCAGGGTGGTGGCGAAACCGGCCATGAACACGGTGCCCCAGACATCCAACCGGGCGTGGCCGCTGCCACGGGCGGGCAGGCGCATGGAGGTTGCCGCGATGATGATGGCGACCAGGGCGAGCGGGACGTTGAACCACAGTGCCCAGCGCCAGCCGGGGCCGTCGGTGAAGAAGCCGCCGAGCAGGGGGCCGAGCACGGAGGAGAACCCGAAGACCGAGCCGATCAGTCCCATGTACTTGCCACGCTGACGGGCGGGGACGATGTCGGCGATGATCGCCTGCGAGAGCACCATCATGCCGCCGCCGCCGAGGCCCTGGATGGCACGTGCGGCGATGATCACCCAGATGCTCTGGCCGAGTGCACCGATGACGGAGCCGACCAGGTACATGCTCAGGGCGAAGATGAACAGCGGCTTGCGGCCGATCTGATCGCCGAGCTTGCCGTAGATCGGCAGGCCGATGGCCTGCGCCAGCAGGAAGGCGGTGATGACCCAGCTCATCTGGTCGACGCCGCCGAGCTCACCGACGACGGTGGGCAGGGCTGTGGCGAAGATGGTCTGGCCCAATGACACCAGCAACATGCCGAGCATGAGGCTGGCGAAGACCAGGGGGACGTTGTTCTTCGGTGCCGGGGTGGTGGGGGCGGGTTTGTCGATCTTCTCAAGTGGTGCCATGGGGACCGGCGTCCTCTTTCCTGATGTCGTCGTGGATGTGTTCTCGTTGGTGGTGACCGGCGGCGCGGTGACGCCTGTCGGTCAGCCCCGGCCCCAACCGGTGGCATAGGCGCCGGCCAGGCACGTCAGCCGATGGCCGGTGTGGATGATGTTCTCCTGCTTCGACAACTCGGGATCTTCACGGTGCAGCAGGTTCGCGGTCGCCAGGATCTCGCGGATCAGTGCAGTAAGCATCACTGCCTCATGCTCCGCCGGAATATCGCTGTATTGTCGACGCTCCGGAAAGTTGCCGAGGAAGCCGATGATGCTTTCCAGGATGCCACCGGCGAACGTGTCGAACCGGCGCATACTGGCCGCGCTGAGCAGGGGGGTCTGGCTGACGATGTCGCGCCGCCGGGCCCGGACCGCAAGACTGATGGCCCGGTCGGGCGAGAGGTCCAGAGAGGTGTCCGGGTCGTTGTCGAGGGAGACGGCGACATGGTGCAGGATGTCCCGCACGATGTTGTCGGAGTCTCCGGTGGCGAAGCCGTCCAACACCCCCGCCGGGATCGGCGGGATGCCATGACCGGCTGCGACCTGGTCTTTGGAGTCGAAGTAGTTGAAGAAGCTGCGTCGGCTGATGCCGGCGGCTTCGCAGATCTCGTCGATGGTGACCTGGTCGAATCCGCGCTCGAGGATGAGCCGGGTTCCGCAGTCCTCGATACGCAGCCGGGTCTCCCGGCGTTTGCGCTCGCGGAGTCCGCAATCGCTGGCCTTCAAAGCCGGGGCGGAGTCTGCATCATGGTCTGTATCAGTCACCCAGTGTTTCTACACCCGGTGAAAAGTTGCACGCAATGCAACGATATTTACCTCACCCCCTTATGGGGTGTGGTCAGTTCACTCGTGTGACCTGGTGGTGGCGGAGTACCGGAGAGTCGGCATCAGTCAGCCACACCGAGGACCGCACCGTCCTGCCGTAGGGGCCGGTGGTCGTCGAGGACACCAGCACGACACCAGGGGAGACTTCGTCGGCGACCACGTCACCGATCTCTACGCGCTGGAACCCCCGCAGTGGGGCGAGCGACGCCAGGAACTCGGCCCGGTTGAATACCTCGCCGCCGGCATCGATGACCTGCAGGTCCGGGTGCAGCAGCGCACCCGCTTTGTCGTGGTCGCTGCGCACCTCATCGGTGTACAGGGCGATCTCCCGGTCAGCACTACGGGATGCCAGGTCGGCGTCGGTGGTGCCGGCGGCGGCAGTGGAATCGTCAGACGCAGCATCGACATCGCCGGACGCGGCGGCAGCCCGCCCGTCGCCGAGCCCCGGGCCGACGTCCGGTGCCGCACCCTTCGCGAAAGCCGTCGCCGCGGCGTTGGCCCGACTGTCCGCAGCCTCGTTCATCGGGTGTCCGGCATGCCCCTTGACCCACTGGAACTCGATATCGCGCCCGACCAGGGCGGCGTCGATGGCCTTCATCAGGTCGACGTTGAGGACCGGCTTGCCGTCGCGCTTCTTCCAGCCCCTCTTCTTCCAACCGGGCATCCACTTGGTGACCGCGTTGATCACGTACTGGGAGTCGCAGAGCACCACCAGTGGTTCGCCGGCGGTGGCAGGGTCCGCACCGGTGGTCTCCAGCAGGTCGAGGACGGCCTTGAGTTCCCCCATGTTGTTGGTCCCGTGGGCCCATCCGCCGGCACTCCAGGTGTCGTCGTCTATGTACCAGGCCCACCCGGCGGGGCCGGGGTTGCCGAGAGCTGAACCGTCAGCGGCTGCGGTGATCGTCATGGGACTCAACGGTACAGGTGCCGACGGGGAGACCTTCCGGGGGGCTGACGCCCCGGTGAAAAAGACAGCGTGCCGGACAGGGAACTCCCTGTCCGTCACGCTCTACCGGCACCTTGTACCGGCATGGTCGCCGCCCGTGTGGACGACGATCAGGACCTCAGCGACTAGTCGCGGTCGGTGTTGGCCATCGCCAGCACGTCGAGGCGCTTGTCCAGCTCTTCCTCGCTGAGCTTGTCCGGGACGAAGCCCATGTCGATCACGGTCTGGCGGATGGTCTTGCCCTCGGCCAGCGCGTTCTTGGCCACCTTCGCTGCCGCCTCGTACCCGATCGCGGAGTTCAGCGGGGTGACGATGGAGGGGGAGGACTTCGCCAGGGTGGTCATCCGCTCGGTGTTCGGCTCAATGCCGTCCACCAGACGCTCGGCGAAGACGCGGGAGGTGTTGGCCAGCAGCTTCGCGGACTCGAGCACGTTGCGGGCCATCACCGGGATGAACACGTTGAGCTCGAACTGGCCCTGGGAGCCGCCGAAGGCGATGGCGGCGTCATTGCCGATGACCTGTGCGGAGACCTGGGTGGCGGTCTCACACAGCACCGGGTTGACCTTGCCCGGCATGATCGAGGAACCCGGCTGCAGGTCGGGCAGGCGGATCTCGCCGAAGCCGGTCAGCGGGCCAGAGCCCATCAGCCGGATGTCGTTGGCGATCTTGTACAGCGACACCGCGATGGTGCGCATCGCGCCGGAGAACTCGACCAGTGCATCACGGGCGGCCTGGGCCTCGAAGTGGTTCTCGGCCTCGGAGAGCTCCTGGACACCGGTGAGCTTCTTGCGCTCCTCGGTGACCTTGGCACCGAAGTCGGCGGAGGTGTTCAGCCCGGTACCGGTGGCGGTGCCGCCGATGGCCAGCTCACCCAGGCGGGGCAGGGTGGCCTCGACGCGCTGGATACCCAGCTCGATCTGGCGGGCGTAGCCGCCGAACTCCTGACCCAGGGTGACCGGGACAGCATCCATCAGGTGGGTGCGGCCGGACTTGACCTCGGCCTTCCACTCGTCGGCCTTGGCGGCCAGGGAGGTGTGCAGCACCTTCAGGGCCGGGATCAAGTCGGTCACGGCGGCCTCGGTGGCGGCGACGTGGGTGGCGGTGGGGAAGGTGTCGTTGGACGACTGGCCCATGTTCACGTCGTCGTTCGGGTGGATGTCCACGCCGTTCTGCTTGGCCAGCGAGGCGATGACCTCGTTGGTGTTCATGTTGGACGAGGTGCCCGAGCCGGTCTGGAAGACATCGATCGGGAACTCGTCGTTGTAGGTGCCCTCGGCGATGGCCTTACCGGCGGCGATGATGGCATCGGCCTTGGTGCCGTCCAGTGCGCCGGAGTCCTTGTTGACCTGGGCGCAGGCGGCCTTCAGCAGACCCATGGCGCGGATCTGGGCGGCCTCCAGCGGACGGCCGGAGATCGGGAAGTTCTCCACGGCACGCTGGGTCTGGGCACGCCACAGGGCGTTGACCGGAACCTTGACCTCGCCCATGGTGTCGTGCTCGATGCGGAATTCCTGCTCGCTCATAATGACCTGTCGTGTCCTTCCTGGGGTTTGTGACATCTGACATATAAGGGTACCCGCACCGTCTCGGAAAGCGGAGGTGCGGGTGCAGTTCGGGGGAGAAAACCTCCTCCGGTACCGCTGCCGGCGCTGGAGGAGGCAGGGGACTACACGTAGTCCTGGACCTCGTACTCCTTGAGCTTCTGCAGCTGGTGGGTCGCCTCGATGGAGCGGATCGTACCGGAGCGCGAACGCATCACCAGGGAGCGGGTGGTGGCCCCACCGGAGCGGTAGCTGACACCGCGGAGCATGTCACCGTTGGTGACGCCGGTGGCCACGAAGTAGCAGTTGTCGGAGGCCACCAGGTCGTTGGTGCCCAGCACGGCATTCAGGTCCAGGCCGGCGTCGATCGCCTTCTGGCGCTCCTCGTCGTCCTTCGGGGCGAGGATGCCCTGGATCTCGCCGCCCATGCACCGCATGGCGCAGGCGGTGATGACACCCTCCGGGGTTCCTCCGGTGCCCATCATGAGATCGACGGCATTGCCGTCATCGGCAGCGGCCACGGCACCAGCGACATCGCCGTCACCGATCAGACGGACCTTCGCACCGGCAGCACGGATCTCGGCGATCAGGTCGTAGTGGCGGGGACGGTCCAGCACCATCACGGTGACGTCGGAGGGGTGGACACCCTTGGCCTTGGCGACGGCGTTGATGTTGTAGGCCGCAGGAGCCTCGATGTCGACTGCGCCGGCGGCGGCGGGGCCGACGGCGAGTTTGCGCATGTAGTACACGGCGGAGGGGTCGTACATGCTGCCGCGCTCGGCGGCGGCGAGGACCGAGATGGCGTTCGGACGGCCCTCGGCCATCAGCGTGGTGCCGTCGACCGGGTCGACGGCGATGTCCACGGCCGGGCCCTCGCCGGTGCCGACCTGCTCGCCGTTGAACAGCATCGGGGCCTCGTCCTTCTCACCCTCGCCGATGACCACGACACCGTTCATCTGCACGGTGTTGATCATCCGGCGCATGGCGTCCACGGCCGCACCGTCGCCCTCGTTCTTGCGCCCGCGACCGACCCACTTGCCGGACGCGAGAGCGGCGGACTCGGTCACGCGGACCAGTTCCATCGCGAGGTTCCGGTCCGGTGAGGTGTTGGGCACCGCCGCGGGGGGAGTGGGGACGGTGGGGGTGCCGGGGGCGGAGCTGGAGGTCATGGCGCGCAACTTTCTGAGTCGAGGAGTGACGGTTCTTCTCCCCATTGTTCCACGAGCGCACCCGCCACCGGCGGGCGACTAGGGATCGGGGGTGGGTGTCTGCCATAATCAAGGCCGTGAAACTCGAGAAACCGCGTATGTTCACTTCCACCCGGGATCTGCTGCTCTCCTTGGGAGTGCTGGGGGCGATCATGGCTTTCTCGGTCGGGTTCACCGGGATGTGCAGTTACAACCCGGGCCCGGCGGATACCGGAGGCCCGGTCAACGAGGTCGACATCGACACCATCCTCGAGTCCGAGGCCAGGGCGTTGAACTTCCCGGTGCGCAACCCGGATGTCCCGGACGACTGGGAGGCGAACTCCGGCCGTCGTGTCGCCGTGGATGGCGAAGCGGCCTCGACGGCCGGCTGGGTCGTCGACGAGCGGTATTTCGTGTCGCTGACCCAGACCGACGTTGAGTTGGAGGACGCCGTCGACTACCAGGACGGTGTCGACAACGCATTGCGTGAGGAATCCGGGACCCACACCAGTCAGGGCACGGACGGTCCGGTCACCTGGACCATCTTCACCGGCGACGATGCGCGCACCCTCTGGGCCGCCGAGCTGGACGAAGTGACCCTGATGCTCTCGGGCACCGCGACCCGTGAGATGTACGAGACGATGGCTGACAAGGTGGTCACCGCCGACCCGATCGACATTGGCGCCGACTCCTAGCAGAGACGTCCTGACGCGGCCCGCCGCTCAGCTGTCTTCGGCGTCGGCCTCGTCAGCGTCGCGCTGCGCGAGTGCCTTCTCGACGCGTTCGGACGCTCCGTTCAGGTAGCGCTCGCAGTAGGCGGCGAGTTCCTCGCCACGCTCCCAGTAGCGTAGGGACTCGTCCAGGCTCATCTGACCGAGCTCCAGTATCTTGACGACCTCGACGAGCTCATCGCGGGCCTGTTCGTAGGAGAGCTCCTCGAGGGGGCGGAAAGTCTGCTGGGTGTCGTCACTCATCGGTGGCGCTGTCCTCTCTGGTTACTGGGTCGGTGTCTGCAGTGTCGGTGTTGTTTGTGGTGTCGGACCCGGGGGTCCTGGTCACTCCCATTGCCGCGGCGGTGACCGAGCCGTCCATCACGCGGATCCGCAGTTGGGAGCCGGGGGAGACCTCGTCAACCGTGGTCACGACCCGGGCGGGTGAGTGGTCGCGGGGCAGGACCTGCACCACCGAATAGCCGCGCTGCAGGGTCTGCGCCGGGCCAAGGGCATTGACCTGGGCTTTCAGTGAAGCGACCTGGGAGCGCATTTCCCGGATCACCAGGCCGAGCGCACGGTCGTTGCGCTGCCGTGCCTCTCCGACCAGGTCACGCTGCCGGGTGATCGGCAGCAACGGGTCGGCGAGCACCGGACGGGAGCGCACCGTGGCCAACCCGCGCTTCTCGTTGTTGACCCAGGACCGCAGTGCCCCGGCGGCGCGTCGGCGGAGCTCGGCGACCAGGGACAGTTCCGCGGCAACGTCGGGGACGACCCGTTTGGCGGCGTCGGTCGGGGTGGCGGCCCGCAGGTCGGCGACATTGTCGAGGACCGGGTTGTCCGGCTCGTGGCCGATCGCGCTGACCACCGGGGTGGTCATCCGACTGACATGCCGGACCAGGGCTTCCTCGGAGAAAGGGAGCAGGTCCTCGACAGAGCCACCGCCGCGGGCGATGATGATCACGTCGACGGTGGGGTCGGCCTCCAGCTGGTCGAGCGCGGCAATCACCTGGGGAACGGTCTGCGGGCCCTGGACGGCGGTATTGATGACCTCCATCTGCACGCCCGGCCACCGGTCCTTCGCCACGGCGAGGACATCGCGTTCGGCGGCCGATCCACGTCCGGTGATCAGACCCACCCGCGTCGGCAGGAAGGGCAGTGGACGCTTCAACCGCGGGTCGAAGAGCCCTTCGGCGGTGAGCGCCCGCTTGAGCTGTTCGATTCGTGCCAGCAGCTCGCCGACGCCGACGTGCTGGATCCGGGAGACCCACAGTGAGAACGAGCCGCGGCCGGAGTAGTAGGCGGGTTTGCCGTAGACCACCACCCGGTCCCCGTTCTTCAACGGGGTCGGCAGGGACTTCAACAGCTGGGTCGAGCAGGTCAATGGCACGGACTGTTCGACGTCCACGTCGCGCAGGGTGAGGTAGGACAGCTTCCAGGTCGGCTTCATGTTGACCTGGGTGATCTGGCCTTCGACCCACAGGTGGCCGAGACGTTCGATCCAACCCTTGACCTTGTCGTTGACCACATGGACCGGCCACGGGGTCTCCGGAGAAGTGGGGGCGGGTGCTGACGCTTCTGACATGGGACTGATTCTAGAGGTCTCGTGAGGTCGGGGTCGTCAGAGCGTCATCCGTTGTGGATAACGTATCCACATCCGGTCCGATGGCTCAGCCCACCAGGGGTGATGTGGCACAGGCGACGAAAAAGGTCGAGTTTGCTGACCCCGGGCGTCCTAATCGAGGTCGAGTGGACGGTCCTGGCTGGGGGACGACCTGTTGCGACGCTCGCTGGCGCGGCGAAGCTCAGCTGCAGATCGGGTACGCGAGGGCGCCTCCTGGCTGGGGGGACGCTCTGGTGCACGCTCAGCGTGGCGTGCAGTGGTGCGTCCGACGGGCTGCCCGGAGGTACGCCCGGAGTCATGTCCAGCGTTAAGTCCAGAGTCACTCCCGGCGTCGCGCACCCGGGTGTTCAGCCGTTGGTTCGCCTCCTCGGCGTGGGCCAGTTTCGTGCGCTGGGCCCGGCGCTGCCGGTCCTGGCGGGACAGTGCGGCGGCGTCCAACTGGTAGCGGGCGACGGCGACGATGATGCACAGCACCACGGCGGTGCCCAGCCAGAGGAAGTGCTCGACGGACGGCCACGCCGCCTGGATCAACGCGACACGGCGGTCGCCGGAGGTGAAACCGTCCCAGTCGCTGACCAGGCCGATGCCGGTCACCCCGAAGAACCAGAAGAAGGGAAGCAGGACAACGGTGAGGAACAGTCCGCGCAGTTCCACCAGCGCGGTACACACCACCGCGGAGATGAGGAAGAGAAGGGCGTAGGACGTCCCGATACCACCGAGGACGACTCCGGTCAGGATGACCGCCAGCATGACGAGCAGCGGCGCCCAGACGGGAATGAGGCCCCGTCGGTTGAGCGGAGCCTCGTCAGTGGTACTGGTTTCAGAAGTCACGCGCGCTGATGTTACCGGATCAGTCCGTCTGCTTCGAGGTGGTGTCGCCACCCGGCTTGTCGGAGTCTCCGTCGTCGGGCTTCTCAGCCTCGTCCGACGTGTCTGATTTATCGGGGTCAGGCAGCAGCGGGGCGATGAAGCGGCTGAAGGGCTTTGCGTCACCCTTCTCGTCCTCCGTCAGTGAGCGACGCCAGTTCTGCCAGCGCTCCGCCGCCTGCTCCCGTTGTGCCCCGGTGTTCTTCCCCGCGGTGGTGGCGAACTCGATGTCACTGGAGTGCTTCTCGCCGGTGGCCAGGTCGGTGAGGTCTCCGATGTACCGGAAGATCTCGATGACCACTGCGGCGACCGGGACAGCGAGGAAGGCGCCGATGATGCCGTAGAGACCGCTACCGACGATCACCGACAACAGCACGATGACCGCGTGCATCTTCATCGCCTTGGCCTGCAGTACCGGCTGCAGGATATTGCCTTCGAGCTGCTGGACGGCGAGCACGACACCCAGGACGATCAGGGCGGTGGTGAAGCCGTTGGCGACCAGGGCCACCAGCACCGCCAGTGCACCGGCGGTGAAGGCACCGACGATCGGGATGAAGCCACCGAAGAAGGTGATGATCGCCAGTGGTCCAGCCAGGGGGACACCGAGGATGACCAGGCCTAGTCCGATGAAGAAGGCGTCGATGAAGCTCACGATGGCCTGGGTGCGGATGAATCCGCCGAGGGTGTTCCAGCACCTGGTCAGGACCTCGGTGAGGTGCCAGCCGACCCGGCGACCGGTGATCCGGCGGACCATGGGCAGGAATTTCTCGCCGTCCTTGAGGAAGAAGAAGATCAGCACCAGCATCACGAACAAGGTGATCAGGGCCGAGGTGATGGCGGAGACACCGGTGACGGCGGTCTGGGTGATCTGGGAAGACTGGTCCTGCAGCCAGGATGTTGCCTGATCAAGCATGTTGTCGAGCTGGTCGCTCTGCAGGTTCAGCGGTGGACCGGCGACCCAGTCGAGGATTGTCTGGACGCCTTGGGTACCGCTTTCGACGAGCTCCGGAATCTGCTTGCTGACACTCGGCGCGATGGCGGCGATGATTCCGATGAAGGCACCGGCGAAGCCGATGATCGTCAGCAGCACCGCCAGCGCGTTGGGAACACGCCACTTGCGGAGTTGGTGGGTGAGCGGCCACAGCACGGTGCAGACGATGATCGCCAGCAGGAGGGGGAGGATACCGGCCCAGAGTTGGGAGGCGACGAAGCCGGCTACCCAGAGGCCGGCGGCGATGACGAGGAAGCGCAGACTCCAACCGGCCGCCCAGCGGGCGGAGGTGCCGATGACCTCGGCACGGTCCCGCTGCTCGTCACCGGGACCGACTTCTTTATCTGACTGCAGGACCGAGGACTGGTCGTCCGGGACCTCCAGCGACGGGTCATTCTCCAGTCGGAGAGAGTCGGATGCGGGTTCCTGGTCGGTGACGGGACGCTCACCGGGCAGAGGCAGTGACACCTCGGGGTCCATACGGCCGGACCCCATGAGGATGTCCGCGAAGTCCCGGCCGTCCACGACGTCGCGCGGGTCGGGACCGCCGGGGCTGGCCTTGCGGTTGCTCCGGGCAGGACGGCCGGACTGGTCCGGGGTGCCGTCGGTGGGGTTCTCTGAATCACTGCTCACCCGCACCATTGTGCCCTATAAGTGGCACGATCGGCAGGGTTGTGACGGAGAGCCGTGCGAATAGGGTCAGTTCGCGTGACGGTTCGGGACACGCAGCAGCAGCGATTCGTCGTCGGTGCCCGGCAGAGTGCCCAGATCGCCGGTCTCTTCGTCGATCTTGCCGCGCAGTCCGAGGATCGCCAGGACGAGGCCACCCCAGATCACGAGGATGAACAGGATCAGCATGATGATGGCGCCAGTGCTCATGACCGGTCACTCTCCTTCTGTGAGGTCTGGCCGGCTGCGGCACCGACGGTGAACTGGTTGGGGGCCTTGTTGTCTCGGGTGCCGACCGGCACACCGAAGTCGGAGCCCGGGACGCCGTCGAGAACGGCGGTGGCGCGGTACTTCACGGAGACGTGGATGATGCCGACGATGGCGACGATGATCAGTACCGACCAGCCCCAGGTGAGTACCTGGCCGGAGGTGTAGTCGCCGTAGCCGTCCTTGATCAGGTTGATCAGCTCCTGGACCAGGGTGTACACCAGCACGATCGGAGTGATGATGAAGGCGCAGGTCTTCCAGATCGCCCCGACCTTGAACGAGGAGACTGCGTTGAGGTGTCGCTGCATCTCGGCGGTGCGTCGCAGTACGTAGGCGATGACGACGGTGGCGAGGATGGCGCAGAAGACGATGCCGATGTTGTTGGTGAACTTGTCCACGATGTCGACGGCCATCAGGCCGGTGGAGGTGGAGAAGATCACGCAGGAGACGATCGCCATGGGCACACCGACCAGGATGGCGACGCGCTGACGAGGCACGCTGATCTTGTCCGCGACGGCGGAGATGACGACCTCGATGATGGAGATCAGCGAGGTGATGCCGGCGATGAAGAGGCTGCCGAAGAAGAGCACACCGAACAGTCCGCCGGCGGGCATTTCGTTGATGATCGCCGGGAACGCCATGAAGGAAAGCCCGATGCCGGATTCGGCGACCTCGTCGACCGGGACACTCTGCTGGACGGCCATGAAGCCGAGGGCGGCGAAGACGCCGATACCGGCCAGGACCTCGAAGGCGGAGTTCGCGAAGCCGGTGACCAGGCCCGTGGCGGTCAGGTTGGTCCGCGGCTTGAGGTAGGAGGCGTAGGTGATCATGATGCCGAAGCCGATGGACAGGGAGAAGAAGATCTGTCCGTAGGCCGCGATCCACACACTCGAATCAGTCAGTGCGGACCAGTCAGGGGAGAACAAGGCATCCAACCCGGTGGCTGCACCGTCGAGGAACAGGGCGCGGATGACAAGGATGATGAAGAGGACCACCAGAATGGGGATGAAGATCATGCCCACCCGGCCGATACCGGCCGAGACGTTGAGTGCGAGCACGGCGATGGTGATGATCCACACGACGATCATGGCGATGAGAATCGGCCAGACGACGTTTCCGGAGAACAGACCCCCGTCGCCGAGCTGGTCGGACTCCAGGAAGTCGTTGGCGAAGTAGGACGACGGGTCGTCGCCCCAGCCCTTGTTGAAGGACTTGAAGATGTAGAGGCCGGCCCAGGCGAGGATGACCGCGTAGTACAGGCCGATGAATGCGGCGACACCGGTCTGGAACCAGCCGATGATCTCGGCCTTGGGGTGCAGCCGACGGAACACCATCGGAGCCGACCCGCGGAAACGGTGTCCCAGGCCGAAGAACAGCCAGAGCAGCGGAATGCCCGCAGTCAGCAGGGCGAAGAGGTAAGGAATCAGGAAGGCGCCGCCGCCGGATTCATAGGCGACGTAGGGGAAGCGCCAGATGTTGCCGAGGCCGACGGCAGAGCCGATGGCAGCGAAGATGAACAGCATCCGCGAGTTGAATGCGTCGCGGTTGACTTTCGCATCCTTGCCGTCGGCAGCAGCAGCCGGTGTGTTCTGACCGGCGGGAGCGTCTGCGGACATGTGTGTCCTCCAAGAAGGTTCACTTGAAACGAGTATGGAAAGTGCTAATCGTAGCTGCCAGTGAACTGCCAGGAAAGACCCGGTGTGCCCGTAGCCTCAGAGGGGGTGGCGTGGTTGTTCGATGAGGAGACGTTAGGATGGGGTCCGTGACCCTTACTCTCGGAATCGTCGGCTTGCCCAACGTTGGCAAGTCCACCCTGTTCAATGCCCTGACCCGTAACGATGTCCTCGCGGCGAACTACCCGTTCGCCACCATCGAGCCCAACGTGGGCCTGGTGGAGTTGCCGGACACCCGCCTGGACCGTCTGGCGGAGATCTTCACCTCCGAGCGGATCCTGCCGGCGACGGTGTCCTTCGTCGACATCGCCGGCATCGTCAAGGGTGCCTCCGAGGGTGAGGGGATGGGCAACGCCTTTCTGGCGAACATTCGCGAGGCGGACGCGATCTGTCAGGTCGTCCGTGCTTTCTCCAATGACGACGTGATCCACGTCGACGGCCGCGTTGACCCGGCGTCCGATATCTCGGTGATCGAGACCGAGCTGATCCTCGCCGACCTGCAGACCGTGGAGAAGGCGGTGCCGCGTCTGGAGAAGGAGGGGCGTAAGGACCGCGACAAGGCGGACCAGGCGACCGCCGCCAAGCACGCCCAACAGATCCTGGAGGACGGTCGCACACTGTACGCCGCCTCGGTCTCCGGCGAATTCGACCTGGCCGGGGTGCGAGAGCTGCACCTGATGACCGCCAAGCCCTTCCTGTACGTCTTCAACTCCGACGAGGCCGTGCTCACCGACGAGGCTCGCAAGAACGAGTTGCGCGCCCTGGTCGCCCCGGCCGACTGTGTCTTCCTCGATGCGGAGACCGAGGCAGAGCTGCTGGAGCTGGACGATGAGGAGGCCGCGGAGCTGCTGGCCTCGGTCGGTCAGGACGAGCCGGGCCTGCAGACCCTGGCGAAGGCTGGTTTCGCCACCCTCGGCCTGCAGACCTACCTGACGGCCGGCCCGAAGGAGGCCCGCGCCTGGACGATCCCACAGGGTGCGACCGCCCCGCAGGCCGCCGGTGTCATCCACACCGACTTCGAGCGCGGCTTCATCAAGGCCGAGATCGTCAGCTTCGCCGACCTGGACGAGTACGGCACCATGGCCGAGGCCCGTAACCACGGCAAGGTCCGCCAGGAGGGCAAAGAGTACGTCATGGCTGACGGCGACGTCGTGGAGTTCAAGTTCAACGTGTGATCCCGAAGAAGCACTCCGTCCGGCTGGTCGATATCCCCTCTGGGATCGCAGGTCACCTGATGACCGTCGCCCAGCGGGTTGCGCAGGGGCTGAAAGACTCTGACGATCCCTCGGTTCCGGGACGACGGTTTCACGATTGGGGCGGTCGGACAAAAGAGGCACAGTGGTTCCCAGAGCACCACACTCCGAGCGACGTAGGTCCCGACGGTGGCCGATCAGCCGCTGGGCGTGAACAGGTCGCACCAACCGGTCAACAGTATGGCGGGGAAGACGGTCACCAGCACGACGCCGATCTGGGTTATCGTCTGACGGAGCAGACTCCGCCGCCTTACCCTTCCGCCGCCCTGCCACCGGGGTGGGGGCGGACAGGGTCGGTCCGCGGGGGCGTGACGTTTACCACCCTCCCCGCGTGGTGGTGATTTTTCTCGCTGTGATACGGTTCTCTGTTCGCATGTGTCGGGGGTACCCGTCATTGACGCAGTAATCCACTCTGACCTGGTTCGACTCTGCGTGGTGGGCGATGTCACCTGGTGGTTTCGAGGATTCTTCCCCGGATTGGTTCGTCGCGACACATTAGGTGAACTATGGTTGAAGTTCGATTGAAGGCAGGGTAAAGGTACTAGTCATCGCAGTATCTCACTGCATGTTGGTGCTGTCCGCGTCCGCTTGGCGCGGCATGGGAAAGGTGTTGGATTCATTGTCGAGTTCTCGCATGGGTAAGACGAAGCGCGTGGGTTCCGTCCTGGGCAAGGTCATGGTGTACGTGCTGATCTGGCTGGGCATCACGCTGCTGTTCGCCGGCATCGGCATCCACATCTTCTGGGGTTCGATCTCGGTCGACCAGATGATGATGAACCTGGTCGCCGCCCAGGCAGACGGCGGTGGCGGTGCACTGGTGTGGATCGGCATCTTCGGCTTCGGTGTGGCCCCGGTCGCACTCACCCTGCTGATCGCGTATCTGCGTCACCGGTACGTGCGGGGAGTGCACCGGAAGCATGCTGCAAAGGTCGAAGCAGCTGAAACATCTGACGCGACTGAGCTGGCAGAAGCAGCCCAGGTTGTCGAGTCGAGTACGGCAGCGGAATCCGACAAGTCCGGTGAGGCTTTCCAGCTTCCCAAGGTGCCACGTATGTCCAAGGTCGTCCCGGCGCTTACCGTGACTGCTCTCGTCGCTGGCGGCGCCATGGCCTTCGGTTCCTCCGTGCACGTCACCGAGTACATCCGTGCGTCCAACTCCGACTACACCATGGACGAGTACTACAAGGCCCCTGTGGTCGCTGACTCCTCGGAGAAGCGAAACATTGTCCTGATCTACCTGGAGTCCGGCGAGGAGACGCTCACCGATACCGAGCTCTTCGAGAAGGACGCCTTCGAGCCGCTGAAGAACGTCACCCGTGAAGAGGACGGCTGGTCCAGTGTCGCCGACCTCCAGCAGTACGAGGGCGGCGGTTGGACCATGGCCGGCATCTCCGGCACCCAGTGCGGTGTGCCGCTGAAGGGCAACGGTTTGCTCAACGGTAAGTCCGGCTTCAACGCCCTCGGTGAGGTGGACGACTACCTCGGTGGGTTGACCTGCATGGGTGACATCCTCAAGGACGAGGGCTACCACCAGGTCTTCATGGGTGGTGCCATGGGCTCGTTCGCGTCCAAGGACACTTTCCTGTACTCCCACGGTTACGACGAGAGCTACGGACTGGAGCACTGGCGCGAGCAGAATGAGCCCGAGGACCAGATCCGCCCCGACTGGGGCCTCAGCGACCAGCGTCTGATGGCCAACGCCAAGAACAAGGTCGACGAGCTCCACGCACAGTCCCAGGAGACCGGTCAGCCCTTCAACCTCTCCATGCTGACCGTGGACACCCACGAGCCGGTCCACATTCACCCGTACTGCGACGTGGACACCGAGGAAGAAGTCACCTCGATGTTCCAGTGCTCGCAGGAGCAGGTCGCTGATTTCGTCAACTACATGGACTCCCAGGGGTACCTGGAGGACACCGCCGTGGTGATGATGGGTGATCACCTCAAGCACATGGGTGCCAGCAACGCTTTCCACGAGCAGCTCGACGATCACCCGAACCGCACCATCTTCAATCGTTTCTGGATCCCCGGTAACGACCCGCGGCACGCCACCATGCGTCCCGGTGTCGACCAGATGAGCATGATGCCGACCATTCTGGAGGCTGCCGGCATCAGGATGAAGAACGACCAGGCTGGCCTGGGTGTCTCCGCCTTTGACTCGGTGATCCCCGAGGGCTCCGCTCAGGCACTGTCCCCGGAAGCCTACGAGGACCTCATGAAGTCCCGCTCCGCAGAATTCTACGAACAGGCCTGGGAGGGCCAGGAACTCGAGAAGTTGGAGAAGTAGCCGACGACGGCGCTTTCCACCCCACTTGAGGTTCCTGCGCAATCCGGGACCCGGACAACCAGTCGACACAGACAAAACCGTGACAGAGCGAACCGAGCCAGCCCAGCACGTAGATCGTGAACCGACCACCGCTGAGGAGCTGATGCGCTCCCGCTTCGAGGCTTTCCGTGGTAGGGACGTCGACTGGTTGTTGCGTACCTGGCACCCCTCGACGCGTCCTGAGGAGCTCGACCTCACGGGAAACCCCCGGTGGCGCGGTCTGCAGATCGTGGACACCCTGGACGGGGGACCGGGCCACGAGACCGGAATCGTAGAATTCCGTGCCACCTACCTCACCGCCGACGGTACACTCGGCGTCCAGCACGAGCGCTCACGTTTCGTGCGCGACGCTGGGCGCTGGTACTACGTTGACGGTGAGGTTCACTGATGACCGAGCACAAGATCTTCTCGATGGCCTGGGGCAGGCTGTACCCGAACTGGGTCGCCAAGGCGGAGCGCAAAGGGAGGACCGCTGCCGAGGTCGAGGAGATCTTCTGCTGGTTCAGCGGCCATACGGCTTCCAGTCTCGCTGAGACGCTGGACTCGGAGATGACGGTGGGGGAGGTACTCGAGACGATGCCGCATCCGAACCCGTCGCGGGAGCTGATTACCGGGGTGGTGTGCGGCGTCCGGGTCGAGGCGGTCGAGGATGGCCTCATGAGGGAGCTGCGTTACATCGACAAGCTCATCGACGAACTGGCCAAAGGCAAGGACATGGAGAAGATTCTGCGCGGCTAGCCGGCACCAGCCCTACCTGGACATCGAGGAGGACGTCAGTGGTCTGGGTAGGAGTTGTGAAGCGAAAGTCGATAAATCCCATTAACTATCCGTTTTGGCGATAAAACTATATCGGAAATCGGCGTGGCCGGCATCCTGTCTGAGGGGCACGCGAGATCATTCGCGACGGAGTACTGCGATGGGGCTTCCTGGCTGGGGGTATGGCCGGAGGTTCAGGCGGCCTGGCCGGTCGAGCTTGGGGAGTGGTCGTTGGAATGGCTAGGTCAGCAGGTGTTTCGTCGGATAAGTAGATTGTGTCGGAATGCTCCTTGTCAGGGTAGACGAATCATTGGTAAGTGAACCCTGATGTTTCCTCTTCTGGCCGTCTCCTGGTCCATCCGTCGAAAAGGCTCTCCCTGTCACTTTTACTGTTACTCTCGTCACAGGCGTCGACGACGTTGACGGAATCAACAGTCCCGAAACCAGAGTGAAACCGATTCATTCTAGATTTGTATACGCCACGTTCAGGGACACCGACGCCTGATCCGACGAGACAATGGGAGACCTTCCATGACCAAGGCCACGACTACAGGGACCGCGCGACGCCGCATCCCGATCGCCATCACCGCGATCTCAGCACTGACACTTGCCTCCTGTGGGGGAGGGGACGGCGACAGTTCCGCTTCGGGGGATGGCGGAACAATCAGCATCTACAACTGTGAACCGCAGTTCTTCATGCCCGGAAACTCCACCGAGGTGTGTGGCTCCAAGATGCTGGAGCAGCTCTTCACCGGCCTGACGACGGTGGACTACGAGACCAACGAGGCCGGTCCCGGTGTCGCCAGCGACTGGGATTCCAACGACGACCAGACCGAGTGGACCTTCACCCTTGACGAGGGCTGGACCTTCCACAACGGTGACGAGATCACCGCGCAGACCTTCGTGGACACCTTCAACTGGAACCTGGATCCGGAGAACACCCAGCAGAACTCCAGCTTCTACGATGTCTTCGTCGGCTACGACGACGTCGTCGACGGGGATGCCGACGAGATCGAGGGCATCACCGCCGTCGATGACTACACCCTGGAGTTCAAGACCAACGAGCCTTTCTCCCCGCTGCCGCTGATGCTCTCCTACACCGGCTTCTACCCGCTGCCCCAGGCTGCCTTCGATGACCCGGACGCCTTCGAGTCCGCTCCCATCGGCAACGGTCAGTACCAGATGGACGGCGAGTGGGTCCATGACGTCGAGGTCAACATGACCCGCTACGACGACTGGGGCATGGAGTCCACCAACGGCCCGGCCCGCATCGAGTGGCGTATCTACAACGATGTGGACACCGCCTATACCGATGTCCAGGCCGGTGAACTCGACATCCTCGACCAGGTCCCGCCGAACCGCCTGAACGCCGTGGAGAGCGACTTCGGCGACAACTGGACCCAGATCGACACCGCCTCCTACGAGTACTTCGGTTTCCCGCTGTATCAGGATGAGTTCAGTGACCCGGACGTGCGCAAGGCACTGTCCATGGCGATCGACCGTGACGAGATCATCGAGAACATCTACAGCGGTGCACGGACCAAGGCAGAGGGCATCATCCCGCCGATGCTGCCGGCCGCCGGCGCCAACGACTGTGAGGCCTGTGAGTTCGACCCGGAGGCAGCGGCTGAGCTCTACGAGGAGGCCGGTGGCCCCTCGGAGATCACCTACTTCTTCAACTCCGGTGCCGGCCACGAGGATTACGTGGAAGCCATCGCTAACATGTGGCGCGAGCACCTCCCCGTCACCGACGTGACCTTCCGTTCGCTGGAGTTCGCCCAGTACCTCGACCTGCAGGACGCCCGCGACATCACCGGTCCGTTCCGTCTCGGCTGGGCCCTGTCCTACCCGAGCCCGCAGTACGCGATGGAGCCGATCTACACCACGACCGGTAGCTCGAACTACTTCGAGTACTCCAGCGATGAGTTCGACGACCTCATCGCCGAGGCGAACGCCTCCGACCCGGAGGACGCGGATGCGATCTACCAGGAGGCTGAAGCGAAACTGCTGGAGGATCTGCCCGGGGCTCCGCTGTGGTTCCGTCCGGAGACCTCCGTCCACACCGACCGGATCGACAACGACTCCATCGCCGTGGACCTCCGTAGCTTCATGCGTGTCGAGCAGATCGTGGTCAACGACTGATCTGTGCCACGTTCCCCATCTGTGACTAGCCCGCAAGGCTATCGACCCTCGCCCCACGGAGTGACTATCCAGTGAACCCGAGTTCGACACGATCTACGACATCGACAACATCGATGACCAGCTCACGATGGCGACGCACCACAGCAATCGTCGCCACCCCCGTGATCTCCGCCCTCGTCCTTGCCGGCTGCAGTAGTGGAGACGGTGACGACTCCAGTACTGCAGCAGGAGACGGCGGCACCATCAGCAGTTACACCTGCGAGCCGCAGAACCTGCAGCCCGGCAACAACACCGAGAACTGTGGGTCCCGCGTCCTCCAGCAGCTGTTCACCGGCCTGACCCAGGTCGACTTCGACACCTACGAAGCTGAACCTGCCGTGGCCACCGAATGGGAATCGGAGGACCAGATCACCTGGACCTTCACCCTCTCGGAGGACTACACCTTCCATAACGGTGACCCGGTCACCGCGCAGACCTTCGTGGACACCTGGAACTGGATCGTGGATCCGGACAACGGTCAGCAGGGCTCCAACTTCCATGACAAGTTCCTCGGCTACGAGGACGTCGTCAACGGCGAGGCAGAGGAGATGGAGGGTGTCCGTGCCATCGACGACACCACCCTCGAACTCGAACTCACCGAACCCTTCGGACAGCTTCCCCTCGTGCTGACGTACACCAGTTTCTACCCGATGCCGGACGTCGCCTTCGAGGACATGGACGCCTTCCAGACCGCGCCTATCGGCAACGGTCGCTACCAGATGGACGGCGAATGGGTTCACAACTCCGAGATCAACATGGATCGCTACGAGGAGTGGCCGGGCGAGGACCCGGGCAGCCCGTCGCGCATCGAATGGCGGATCTACAACGATGTCGAGACCGCCTACCTGGATGTCCAGGCCGGCGAACTCGACATCCTCAGTGAAGCCCCGCCCAACCGCATCCCCCAGATCGAGGACGATTTCGGGGACAACTACTCCCAGAACGAATCCTCACGTCTGGTCTACATCGGCGTTCCGTCCTACCAGGAGGAATGGTCGGACCCGAACTTGAACCGGGCACTGTCGATGGCGATGGACCGTGACGAGATCAACGAGAACATCTTCTCGGGCGCGATGTCCCCGGCCAACGGGTTCCTCGCACCGGTCCTGCCGGCATCCCGCAATGACGAGGATGTCTGTGAGTACTGCACCTTCGATCCCGAGGCGGCCGCAGAGCTGTGGGAGGAGGCCGGTGGTCCCAGCGAGTTCACCGTCTACACGGACTCGGGGACCGGCCATGACGAATACGTCGAGGCCATCGCCAACCAGTGGCGGGAGAACCTGCCGATCGAGGACATCAACTTCCGTTCGCTGGAGTTCGCACAGTACCTCGATCTCCACGACAACGAGGATGTCGGCGGGCCCTTCCGTCTCGGCTGGCTGCTGGCGTACCCCAGCGCCCAGTACGCAATGGAGCCGCTGTACTCCACCGGCGCGTCCTCGAACTACACCGGCTACGCGAACCCGGAGTTCGACGAGGCCGTCGACCGTGCGAACGCCGCCGCACCGGACGAGGCTGACGCCCTCTACCAGGAGGCAGAGGACATCCTGATGGACGACATGCCGGTGATGCCGCTGTTCTACCAGGACTACTTCGTCGTCCACACACCCCGAGTCGACAACGTCTACTCCGACCTCGCCAGCTACGTGCGAGTCGAAGACGTCGTCGTGACCGAGAACTGATCTCAGCCGATGGGCACCCGCCCGGACACTGCCCCGGGCGGGTGCCCTGCTGTGCCGAGACCTATTGAGCCACAACTAGGACAACCATGACTGGCTATATCATCAGGCGACTGTTGCAGTTCGTACCTGTAGGCATCGCCGCAACCCTGATCGTCTACGCGATGGTCTTCCTCATGCCGGGTGACCCGATCCGGGCACTGGCCGGAGACCGGCCCATGAGCCCCCAGGTCCAGGAAGCACTTCGCGACCAGTACAACCTCAACGACCCCTTCCTCGTCCAGTACGGAAAATACATGTGGGGGGTGTTCACCGCAGGTGACTTCGGGACCACGTTCCAGGGCCGCCCGGTGCTCGACATCATCAAACAGGGACTGCCTGTGACACTGACCTTGGCGGCGGTGGCATTCTGCATCCAGCTCGTCATCGGCGTCCTCGCCGGCATCCTGTCCGCCGTCTACAAGGACAGCTTCATCGACCGACTGGTCCAGGTGTCCCTGGTCATCGTCGTCGCCCTGCCGACCCTGGCGATCGCCTTCCTGCTGCAGCTGGTCTTCGGCCTGAACCTCGGCTGGTTCCCGATCGCAGGAAACAGAGAAGGACTGATCAGCTACGTACTGCCCGGCATCGTGCTGGGTGCGGTGTCGACCGGCATCGTCGCACGCATGCTGCGCACCGAGCTGATCGAGGCCATGCAGTCCGATTACGTGCGTACTGCGACGGCCAAGGGGATGAAGGAGCGCCGGGTCATCACCCGCCACGCCTTGCGGAACTCGATGATCCCGATCGTCACTTTCCTCGGCGCCGACCTGGCGACCATGATGGGCGGCGCAATCGTCACCGAGTCGGTGTTCAACCTCCCCGGTCTCGGTGGACAGGTCTTCCGATCGATCCAGGGCCAGGAGAACACCGTGGTGGTCGGAATTGTCACCCTCATGGTGATCTTCTACGTGGTGGTCAACCTGCTGGTCGACCTGCTCTACGCGAAACTCGACCCCCGTATCCGGTACGACTAGACCCCGCCTGAGGAGCTGAGAAACAATGACTGACACACATAACGTTCATCCTGGCGGGGGCGGCCCCCTGTCCCCACAGGCAGCGGACACCACGCCGGACATGCCCGGCAAGCTGAAGAAGAAGAACAAGAGCAACGAGGACGCCAGCATGTGGGTCGACGCCTGGCGCACCTTGATCAGGAACCCCTGGTTCGTGATCTCCTCGGTGCTGCTGTTGGTGATGATCACGATGGCGCTTTTCCCGCGCCTGTTCACCAGCACTGACCCACGGTCCTGCCCGCTGTCGCAGTCGCGGCAGGATCCGTCCGCCGAGCACTGGTTCGGCACCGACATCCAGGGCTGCGACTACTTCGCCCGGGTCATCCACGGAGCCGGCAACTCCATGGCCGTCGGCGTGATCGTCTCACTGAGCGTCATGGTCATCGGTGTGGTGCTGGGCCTGCTCGCGGCCTACTACGGTGGCTGGGTCGACGCGGTGATCATGCGCATCACCGACCTGGTCTTCGCCATTCCCTACATGCTGGGTGCCCTGGTGTTCCTGGCGGTCCGTGAGGACCGCGGGATCTGGGACGTCGCCATCATCCTCATCGTCTTCCTGTGGCCCACCGTGGCCAGGTTGATGCGAGGATCTGCCCTGGCGGTGATCAACAACGACTACGTCATGGCCGCCCGTGCTCTCGGCGCCGGTCCGTTGACGATCATGTTCCGGCACATCCTGCCCAACTCGATCGGACCGGTCATCGGTTACACCGCGGTGAACACCGGTGTGATCATCGGCGTGGAGGCCACCCTGACGTTCCTGGGAGTCGGTCTGCAGTTGCCCGCGATCTCCTGGGGCCTGCAGCTCAACGACGCCCAGGGCTATCTCCAGCAGATGCCGCACCTGCTGGTGTTCCCCCTGATTTTCGTGGCCATTACCGTGTTTGCCTTCACGACCATGGGCGAGGCCCTGCGTGATGCACTCGATCCGAAGTCGAAGAAGAGGTGAGTCCTGTGACAGAGAACAATGAGACTGCCGCACACACTCGGTCCCTGCCGCTGCTGGAGGTCAAGGACCTCCAGGTCGAGTTCGACACCAAGGCCGGGCAGGCGAAGGCCATCAACGGCCTGAACTTCACCCTGCGCGCCGGGGAGACCCTCGCAATCCTGGGTGAGTCCGGGTCGGGCAAGTCGGTGACCGCGCAGACGATCATGGGCATCCTTGACATGCCGCCGGGCAAGATCACCGGGGGCGAGATCCGCTACCGCGGGGAGGACATGCTCCAGATGAGCGACGAGCAGCGTCGCAAGCTGCGCGGCGTCGACATCTCCATGATCTTCCAGGACGCCCTGTCGTCGCTGAACCCGGTGATCAACGTCGGTTGGCAGATTGGCGAGATGTTCCGCGTCCACCAGGGAATGGGACGCAGGGAGAGCCGGGAAAAGGCCATCGAGTTGATGAAACGGGTGGGGATCCCTGCCGCGGAAAAGCGGGTCGACGACTTCCCGCACCAGTTCTCCGGCGGTATGCGCCAGCGCATTATGATCGCGATGGCCATCGCCCTGGACCCGGACGTCCTGATCGCCGATGAACCGACCACCGCGCTGGACGTCACCGTCCAGGCACAGGTCATGCGCCTGCTCAAGGAACTCCAGGTCGCCAACAACATGGGCCTGATCCTGATCACCCACGACCTGGGTGTGGTCGCCGACGTCGCCGACAAGATCGCGGTGATGTACTCCGGCCGGGTGATGGAGTACGCCGACGTCTACGACATCTACGCCAACCCGGGTCACCCCTACACCAAGGGTCTGCTGGACTCGCTGCCGCGCATCGACTCCGAGGACGACCGACTCCACTCGATCAAGGGGCTGCCGCCGTCGCTGACCGAGATGCCCTCCGGCTGCCCGTTCAGTCCCCGCTGCCCCTACGCCACCGACCTGTGCCGGACGGACCGTCCGGAGCTCGTCGAGCTTAGCGTGGGGCACGAGTCGGCCTGTCACTACCGTGAGGAACTTTCCGCCGGCACCCTGGAACCGACCGTGCAGGACGCCCCGGCGGCCGCGCACCCGGACGATACTCCACCGGAGGCAGCAGACCTCTCCAACGACCCCTTCGCCGACAGTGAGGTGGTGCTGGACGTGAAGAACCTGGTCAAGCACTTCCCGGTGAAGGAAGGCATCATCTTCAAGAAGCAGACCGGCGCTGTCCAGGCGGTCGACGACGTGAGCTTCCAGCTGCGCAAGGGTGAGACCATCGGCATCGTCGGTGAGTCCGGCTGCGGTAAGTCCACGTTGGCCAAGTTGCTGATGCGTCTGGAGGAGCCGGACTCCGGTGAGGTGCTGTTCAAGGGCGAGGACTTCCTGTCCCTGAAGGGTGACGCCCTGCGTAAGGCACGACGCAAGATCCAGATCATCTTCCAGGACCCCTACACCTCGCTGAATCCGAGGATGTCGGTGGGCGACATCATCGCCGAGCCGTTCAAGCTGCACCCGGACGCCGTGCCGCCACAGGGTGTGCGGGAGCGGGTCAAGGAGTTGCTGGCGGTGGTCGGTCTGAGCCCGGACCACATCAACCGCTACCCGCACCAGTTCTCCGGTGGTCAGCGTCAGCGTATCGGTATCGCCCGCGGCCTGGCGCTGAACCCGGACGTGATCATCTGTGATGAGCCGGTGTCCGCCCTGGACGTCTCGGTGCAGGCCCAGGTGATGAACCTGCTGGACGATCTGCAGGAGGAGTTCGGACTGAGCTATATCTTCATCGCCCACGACCTGTCGATCGTGCGGCACATCTCCGACAGGGTCGGGGTGATGTACCTCGGTAAGCTCGCCGAGCTCGGTGATGACCAGGAGATCTACGGCGCGCCGGCGCACCCCTACACGCAGGCGCTGCTGTCGGCGGTCCCGGTTCCGGACCCGACGATGCGTGCTGAGCGCCAGGAGATCATCCTGAAGGGTGATCCGCCGAACCCGGCGAACCCGCCGTCGGGCTGCCGGTTCCGGACGCGCTGCTGGAAGGCCACCGACATCTGCACCACGCAGCTGCCGTTGCTGGAGGTGCGCCCCGGTATCACCCAGGAGGCGGCTTGCCATCATGCCGCGCAGAATGAGGAGGTGACGGCGCTGGAGCAGTGACCCGGTGATGCGGCGGTTGCGGGCGTCAGGCGCGCCGACTGCCGCGAGTACTGCTGGGGCGAATACCTCCGATGGTGCTCGCGACCAGCCCGGTGGACCACACCGCCCAGCCCCGTTCAGGCCATGAGGGGGACAGGGCATTGACCACCGCCCCGCCGGCTCCGACGACGGTGAGGACCCCGTTGAGCAGTCGCCGCGCTTTCGGCGGGGTGCGTCCGGACGTCAGTGCTGCTGCTGCCCCCAGGTACACCGGCACGGACACCGCACTGGCCGCGCGAAGGTTTCCTGGGAGGCGTCCGGCATGTTGGCCGCCGTAGCTTGCACGGCCCCAGGGGGGCGCCGAGCGCCAGAGCAGCCTGGAATCCGGCCATCACCGTCAACAGCGCAGGGGCGAGATGAGCTGGTGAATAACGCATACCTTCAGTAAACAGTAGTGCTCTCGGCAGGTCCATAGGGTGGAGGTCCATCCTCGGATGGCTCGGTGTCACACCGGAAGCGCTGACACCAGGGATTGTGACGGCAGCCCCACCTCACCGGGCAGTTTTGCGAGGGAATGCGTAAGATGCTACGGCAACGGCCAGGGTAATGAACGCCACGCACCAGGCCACCGCGATGAAAGCGTCCGCACCGGCGGCGCCGGTCGAACCTCCGTTCATCAGAGAACGAGAGGCATCGATCAGGGGAGTCATCGGCTGGTGACCGGCAAAGCCCTGCAGCCACCCCGGCATGGTCTCCACCGGAGCGAAACCACTGGACAGGTAGGGTAGGAACAGCAGAATGAAGCCGTAGCTGCTCGCTGCTTCCGCCGAGCCGGCGATCATGCCGAGCGTGGCGAAGACGACGGTGATCGCCATGATCCACAGGGCGATCAGTCCGACTGCCCCCAGGAATTCCAGGAAAGTCCCTTCGACGCGGAATCCTACGGCGAACGCGATGAGCAGCACCACACCGGTGGCCAGCAGATTGCGAATGACCGACGATATCGCGTGCCCGGAGAGCACTGTGACTGCGGGGAAAGGCATGGTCCGGAAGCGGTCGATGACCCCAGTCTCCATGTCGTTGTTGACAACCACGCCGGTGTAGGAGGCTCCGAACCCGGCTGCGGTCAATGCCAGCGCCGGCATCACGTAGCTCAGGTAGTCGGAGCGGTCCGGGGTGCCGCTCCCTCCAGTGGCACTTTCGATGCTCATCGCTCCGCCGAGTACGTACACGAAGATCAGCAGCAGGAACACCGGCAGCAGAATCGCCATGAGGACGGATTCGGGGTCCCGGAAAGAGTGGCGCAGGCTGCGCCGGGTCAGGACGCGCAGGCTGGTGCTGAAGGGCGTGGTCTTCGTGGTCGGGGACAGGGCGGTCGGGGACATTGTCGTCGCGGTCATGACGTCAGATCGTCCTTTCGTGTCAGTTGCAGGAACACGTCATCGAGGGTGGGGCGTGCGATGGTTGCCGTGGCCTGAGGGTGCCGGTCGGCGATCTCGGCGAACCGGACGGCCAGATCATCGACGAAGCCGGTGGTGGGGACATTCTCAACAACGTTGCTGACTTCGTCGGTGATGGAGATGACAGCTCCACCGACCAGTGACTTGAGCTTGTCGGCCGTGCCTCCGGCGACGATGCGTCCGCCGTGCAGAACCCGGATCTGGTCGGCCAGGGCGTCAGCCTCCTCCAGGTACTGGGTGGTCAGCAGGACGGAGGTTCCTTCGCGGGCGAGGGTACGGATCTCGTCCCAGAGAACCTGGCGACTGCGGGTGTCCAGTCCGGTGGTGGGTTCATCGAGGAAGACCAGTTCCGGCGAGGAAATCAGCCCGACGGCGATGTCTAGTTTGCGACGCATGCCACCGGACAGTGCGGTTGCCCGGACATCCCGGGATGTCGCGAGGTCGAAACGGTCCAGGAGTTCCATCCCCCGGGTACGTGCTGTGCGCTGGCCCAGCCCGAAGAGCTCACCCATCATCTCCAGGTTCTCGATGCAGCTGAGTTTGTCGTCGACGGCGGCGAATTGGCCGGTCAGTGAGATCCGGGGCTGGAGTCGACGCCGGTCGGAGACCGGATCCATGCCGAGAACGCGGACGGTGCCGGAGTCGAAGGGCAGCAGGGTGGACAGGATTTTGACGAGCGTGCTCTTACCTGCTCCGTTCGGGCCGAGCAGTGCGTGGACCCCGGCCGGGAGTGTGAGGTCGAGGTTGTCGAGGACCAGGGTGTGGCCACTCGGGCCGGACCGTTGACCGTGGGTCTTCGTCAGACCGCGGATGTCGATGACCGGGTCGCCTGGCCGAGGTTCTGTGTACATGCAACACAGTGTATGCCGCACACTGTATGTCGTGCAAACAGTATATGGAGGACGCGGTGTTTGGTGACGATGTCCCGGCAATGGAACACTGGTCATATGACTGACCGGGACAGGACAACGCCTGCGACATCACCAGCATTGTCGGCCGGGGCGACAGCGCCGACCGGCCCGAGTGAACTGCCGCGGGCAGTCATGATCGCGTGGGGGGTCGACAAGGCCCCGTCGCGGGGGCCGAGCAGGGGGCTGAGCCACGATCGCATCGTGTCAGCAGCCATGGAGATCGCCGACCGTGACGGTTTGCCGGCGGTGACGATGCAGGCCGTCGCAAAGTCACTCGGCTTCACCACGATGTCGCTGTACCGGTATGTCTCCAACAAGGACGAACTCATGACCCTAATGCAGGACGCGGCGATGCGGGGACTGGCTGAACTCCCGTCGGAAGGCGGCTGGGAGGACAGGCTGCGCACCTGGGCGGAAGGCATCAGGGAGGACTACCGGAGACATCCCTGGGCTCTGGACATCCCGCACGGACAGGCCTCGGTGCTGATGCCGAACAGTGTGCGGGTGGCTGACCTCGGTATGGCGGCGATGGAGGAACTGCCGCTGCCGGATGACGTCAAGATCGCGGTGATCCTGACCCTCTCAGAGCTCACGATGTCAATGACCTCGTTGGAGTTGTCGCTGGCCACTGAAGGCGGGGTACGTCTCACCTCCGATGAGACCGAACGGTTGGGGACGGTCATCACCGAGGAGAGGTTCCCTCATATCGCCCGGTTGTTCCAGGCGGGCGGCTTCGTCGTGGAGCCGCAGTCACCACCGGTCGACGACGGTACCCCCACAGATGACAGCGCTCCAGCTGACACCAACGTCGACGATGAGTTCGTCTTTGCTCTGGAGCTGGTTTTCGGTGGGATCAGGAGCCTTCTCTAGAAGATCTATCTGACGATGACGGCCTAGCCGGTGGAGACCTTCCGGCGTAGCGCGTCCAGTTCCAGGGTGAGGT
>DHKFJ23503__coassemble_578_pt1 | contig 52060 bp, 45 predicted proteins | sample DHKFJ23503__metabat2_low_PE_011 | metagenome-assembled genome bin DHKFJ23503 | reverse complement strand
GTGCGCTACTTCTACGACACCGAGTTCATTGAGGACGGCACCGTCATCGACCTGGTGTCGATCGGTGTCGTCGCCGAGGACGGCCGGGAGTTCTACGCCGTATCCACCGAGTTCGACGAACGTCAGGCCGGCGACTGGGTACGCCGCAACGTCCTGCCGCTGCTGCCGCCGCGGTCGGACAAGGCGTGGATGTCGCGGGCGGAGATCCGCCGTCGACTCTTCGACTTCCTGGTTCCCAACCACCGGGAGGGGGACTGGCTGCCGGCGGCGAAGCGTCCTGAACTGTGGGCGTGGGTCGGTGCCTACGACCATGTCGCCCTGGCCCAGTTGTGGGGTGACATGACCGAGCTCCCTGCCGAGCTGCCGCGGTTCACCCGGGAGCTCAAGCAACTGTGGGAATTCGCAGGTCGGCCGACCCTGCCGGAGATGACCGGGTCGGCCCATGACGCCCTGCAGGACGCCCGGTTCAACGTGGTCAAGTACCGGCTCTCCGTCCAGTCGATGGGTGCCCGACGCTGACGTGGGCGGTGGCCCTGCCGGACATACACCCTCCGGTTCACCATCCGGACGCGTCATCTCGTATGATGGCATCCATGGGTTGGACTATTGACGCACCACTTGACGAGCTCCCTGATCTGCCGCCGCTGCCCGGCGATCTCGAGGAGAAGTTCCAGGACGTTGTCGCGCGTGACGCGAAGCAGCAGCCGTCCTGGGACCAGGGGCACGCCGACCGCGTCCGCAAGATCCTCGAGTCCGTTCCGCCGATCGTGGTGGCCCCGGAGGTCCGGCGACTCAAGGAGCAGCTGCGGGACGTGGCTCTCGGCAAGGCTTTCCTGCTCCAGGGTGGTGACTGCGCCGAGACCTTCGAGACCAATACCGAGCCGCACATCCGTGGCAACATCAAGACGCTGCTGCAGATGGCCGTGGTGCTGACCTACGGTGCCTCCACCCCGGTGGTGAAGATGGCCCGGATCGCCGGCCAGTACGCCAAGCCGCGTTCGGCCGACCGCGACGGCAATGGCCTGCTGAACTACCGCGGCGACATCGTCAACGGCATCGAGGGCACCGAGGAGGGTCGTCGTCACGACCCCTCGCGCATGGTGCGCGCCTACGCCAACTCCGGCGCGGCGATGAACCTGGTGCGGGCACTGACCGGCTCGGGCACCGCCGACCTGGCGAAGCTGCACGAGTGGAACCGCGAGTTCGTCGCGAACTCCCGCGCCGGTGCCCGCTATGAGGCACTGGCCGGGGAGATCGAGCGTGGGCTGGAGTTCATGGCGGCCTGCGGAGTCAACGACTCCACCCTGCAGACCGCCGACATCTACTGCTCGCATGAGGCACTGCTCCGCGACTACGAGCGCGCGATGCTGCGGCTGGCGCACGACGAGGACGGCGACGACGCGCTCTACAACCTCTCCGCACACCAGCTGTGGATCGGTGAGCGCACCCGTGGCATGGAGGACTTCCACATTGCCTTCGCCGCCCTGATCGGCAACCCGGTCGGTGTGAAGATCGGCCCGACGACCACCCCGGAGGAGGCCGTCGCCTACGTCAAGAAGATCGACCCGAACAACGAGCCGGGCCGACTCACCCTGATCTCGCGCATGGGCTACGACAAGATCCGGGAGGCTCTGCCCCCGATCGTCGAGGCCGTCGAGGCCACCGGCCACAAGGTCATCTGGCAGTGCGACCCGATGCACGGCAACACCTACACCAGCTCCAACGGCTACAAGACCCGCGATTTCGACCGCATCATCGACGAGGTCCAGGGCTTCTTCGAGGTGCACCGGGCCGCGGGTTCCCACCCCGGTGGCGTGCACATCGAGTTCACCGGTGAGGACGTCACCGAGGTCGTCGGCGGTGCCCAGGACATCACCGACCTGGACCTGCCGTCGCGCTACGCCACGGTGGTCGACCCGCGACTGAACACCCAGCAGGCACTGGAGCTCGCCTTCCTCGTTGCAGAGATGCTGCGCAAGTAAGCGGCGGCAGGCACCGTAGTAGGGGAGCGAAAGACCCCGGACCCGTGTCGGGTCCGGGGTCTTCGTTACGGGGGTGCCTGAGTCGAGCCTAGATCGTGCGGAGGGTGACGGTGTCACCCTTTCCGGCACGACCGTTCGGACCGGGGGACTGGGTGATCACCCGGCCGTTGTCCCGCCCGTCGATCTCCACCTCGAGCCCGGCGTCCTCCAGGATGGAGCGGGCACTGTCGACCGAGCGTCCGATGACGAAGGGCACGCGCACCATTGTGGACTCGTGCAGCGTCACCGTCGTGGACTCGGCCGGATCGACCCGGGTGCCTGATGACGGCTCCTGGGCGGCGATGTCACCGGTGTCGACGGAGGTGTCGGAGGTGCCTTTACCGGTCTCCGGCGACATTCCCAGCTCATGAAGCGCTTCCGTGGCCTCCTCGGGGCTCACGCCTTCCAGGTCCGGCACGGTGATCGCATTCGACAGCACCAGGGTGACCGGCGACTTGCCCGGGATCTCCTTGCCCGCGTCGACGTCGGTGCCGATGGCATCACCGCCGTCGACGTCCTCGTCGAAGCGTTCGGTGACCTCACCGACGGTCAGTCCGGCGCGTTCGATGGCCCGGCGGGCCTGTTCCTCGGACATGCCGGCGACATCGGGAACTGTCACCGGGGCGGCACCCTTGCTGAGCTGGATGGTCACCTCGGTACCGGTGTCGACCTCCTCACCGGCCTCCGGGGAGAGCTCGGCGATGCCGCCGGTCTCCACGTCGTCGGAGTAGACCTGCTCGCCGACGGTCCAGGTCAGGGTCCTGTCCTCCAGTCGTTTCTGGTAGGACTCCAGGGTGTCCGCGTCACCGGGTTGTGGGACGGTCGGCCGTCCCTGCGAGACCAGGACGGCGACCTCGTCGCCGCGGGGGACGCGTTCCCCGGCACCGGGGTCGGTGCCGGCGACCTCGTCGACCTCCTCGTCATCGGAGTAGACCTGGGTGACGGTGGCACTGAAGCCGGCGGCCTCGATAGCGGCCTGGGCTCCCGAGACATCCTGGCCGAGAACCTCCGGGATCTCACCGTAGCGTCCGGAGGTGACCCACCAGCCGGCGATCGCCACCGCGGCGATCAACGCGATGAGCAGCACGCCCCAGATCACGTTCGCGACCGGGCCGCGGTTGGTCAGGGTAGGACGCTTCGTCGGGCGCGGTGCCGGTGATCCGGACGCGGCGGCCGCTGCGGGGGCTGCGCTGTGGTCGGCGTCGTCGTGGTACCCCGGTTCCGATTCGGGTTCCGGGTGGTCACGCTGGTCCGGCATGGGGGTGGGGACCGGTGGCACCAGGTTGGTTTCGGCCGTGTGCTGCTCCGGCTGTTCCGGCTGCTGGGGGAACATGCTGGTGGCCATGGTGTCGTCGTCCCAGCTGAGTCGGTCGCTGACGACCGACCCGGCCAACGCCCGACGCACCGCGGTGTTCGTGGGGGCGGGAACCCGGAAATCTGGCAGGCCGAGCTGCGTCTTCGTCTCCTCCACGGCGACGAGGAACTCCCCGCCGTCGGCGAAGCGCTCCTCCGGGTTGCGCCGGGTGGCTCGCAGCACCAGTTCGTCGATCTCGGCGGGCACCCCGGCAATCAGGGAGGACGGTGGTGGCACATCCCGCTCCAGGCGCATTACCGCGATCTCGTCGGGGTTCGCCCCGGTGAACGGGGTGCGCCCAGTCAGCAGCTCGAACAGCAGGATACCGGCGGAGTACACGTCACCGGCCGGGCCGACCTGCTGTCCGCGCACCTGCTCGGGCGCCAGGTAGGCGGCGGTACCGATGACCGGGGCGCCGGCGGCGACGTCCCGGTGGGCGGCGCGAACCAGGCCGAAGTCAGCGAGTTTGACCTGGTGGTCATCGCGGATCAGCACATTGTCGGGCTTGACGTCACGGTGCACCATACCGGCCTCGTGCGCAAGGTCGAGTGCCTCGAGCACCGGGCCCATCACCGCACACGCGGCGTGTGGCGGCATGGGACCGCGTTCCCGCAGCAGTTCCCGCAGCGTCCCACCGGGAACCAGTTCCATGATGAGGAAGACGTGGTCGCCCTCGTCGGTGTGGTCCACGCCCTGGTCGAAGACATTCACCAGGCACGGGTGGTTCAGTCGGGCCACTGCGCGGGCCTCACGTTCGAAACGGGCCCGGAATGCCGGTTCCGCGGCATATTCCGGATCCATCACCTTCGCGGCGAGGTCACGGTCCAGCCGGGTGTCCACGCAGTGGTAGACCACCGACATGCCACCGTGGGCGATGGTTTCGCCGATACGGTAACGGTTGTCCAGCAGGTCTCCTGCGCGCAGTGATTCCACGGTGATCGCCTACGCCTCCCTCTCACCTCGTGTCCTACAGGTCTAAAGGGGAAGTATACGTCGACGGGTCGACAGCAACGGTTAAGGTGGGGAGCGTGAGCACGAATGAGAACACATCCCAGTCCGACAGCGAGCAGCACGAGCAGCAGAACCTGCCCGGCCACCTGGAGCAGGAACCCCTGCTGACCGTCCCCGATGTCGCCGACCTGCTCGGGGTCATCGTCACCCGCGTGATGGACGACCTGAACCAGCACCGGCTGATCGCCGTGCAGGTCGACGGTGTCCGGCGTATCCCGGCCCGATTCTTCACCGACCAGGGCGAGATCAACCGCTTCGTCCCCGGACTGATCGCCCTGTTGTCCGACGGTGGCTACTCCGACGAGGAGATCCTGGACTTCCTCTTCACCGAGGACGAGTCACTGCCGGGCCGTCCGGTCGACGCGCTCCACGGACACCTCGCCCGTGAGGTCATGCGCCGTGCGCAGGCGATGGCCATCATCTAGCAGGCAGGCACGCGCAGCCCACCACATCAGGGCACCGCACACGGCGATCCAGATGATGTCGTAGAGGCGGTTACCGCCGCCGGAGTCGAACATCAGGCACGTGGTCATCGACAGCAAGGCCACGGCGAACAGTGCCCGCCGGTCCCGCAGCCACACCCCGACCAGGGCCAGTGGCGCCAGATAGTACCAGGGCAGCACCACGGCGTTGAAGACGCAGGTGACCATGTAGGCCGCCGTCGCCCCCACCAGGGCGTCGCGGGTGCCGCGCCGCCATATCACCCAACACGCCACCAGCCCGAGCAGCATGAGCACCGTGCTGATGGGACGGACCACCTCGAGGATGTCGTTGAAGTAGATGTCCTCGTTGACCAGTCCGATCGGACGCGCCAGCAGCCCGGCGATCAGTGACGGCAAGGCCAGCGGGTTGATCACCTTGGAGTTGCCGCTGATCTCGGCCACCCAGCCCCAGGTCTGACCGCTGGCCCAGGTGACCAGCGCCAGAACCCCGCCGGTGGCAGCCACCGAGGCCACCCCGCCGGCAAGCAGGACACCGAAGCGTCTGCCGGTGAAGACGCGTAGATCGCCGAGCACCTGCCGGAGACTGCGACGGGGGCCGTCGGCACCGGGGAGGGACCCCGCCGCCCGGGCGACGAAGATCCACACCAGGAAGGGCAGGGCGAACAATGCGGTGGCCTTCAGCGCGACGGCCACCGCGATCAACGCCGACCCGGCGAGCAGTCCCTGCCACGGTGCCAGCCGCATTCCCAGCACCAGGGCGGCGACCACCAGCGGCATCATCAGCACCTCGCTGTGCATGCCGCCGATGAAGTGGATGACCGCCAGTGGGTTGACCACCCCGATCCATACCGCGATCTCGGTGGTGCGTTCCGAGGACGTCAGGGCACGGGCCAGGGCGCGGACGGCGAAGACCAGGGCGATCAGCCCGGCAATGGAGATGAGCTTGTAGGCCAGTACACCGAGGGTGACGTTCTCCCCGGTGACCCGCACAATGCCCTCACCGAGCCACAGATGCAGTGGACCGTAGGGGGTGGTGGTGTTGCGCCAGTCCGCACTGACCTCGAAGAACATCCGGCCCGGACTGGCGGAGGCCCCGACTTCGTAGGCGTTGTGCCCGTCACGGGCCAGTGTGCCCTGCATCAGGTAGGAGTACACGTCCCGGCTCATCATCGGCCCGGCCACCACCAGTGGGGCGACCCAGGCCACCACCGGCCAGGCGCCGATCGGCTCACCCAGTCGCACCAGCCGGCCACCGAGAATGATCCAGGAGGCGATGAGCAGCAGGATCGCCACCCACATGATCGCGATCACGATGCCGTAGAGGTGGCCGAACCCGACGTTCGACCAGCCGATCTCCTGCAGCAGTCCGCCCCGGTAGCGGGTCGCGCCGACGGCGTGGGAGCACAGTGCCATCAGCAGTGCTCCCGCCAACCCCAGCAGGATCGCGGTGCGGCGGGGGATGTCCCGGAGACGGGCTCCCAGGCGGTTCAACACGGTGGTGATCAGCTCCTGCGCTCAGTAAGCCAGTAGGAGACGTCGACGAGCTCCTCGGTGATCGTCTCGCCCAACCCGGCGCCGTGCAGCCGGGAGACGGCACGGTCGGTCAGCGTCCGGATCTGATCGACGGACTCCTGTGCCGCCCCGGAATCCACGATGATCTGACGCAGCGTGTCCACCTCGGCCTCAGTGGTCACCGTGCCCACCCCGGCCCGCAGCGTCGCCGCGGCATCCGGGTCGGCGGCATCGGCCAGTCGCAGTGCGTTGAGCAGCAGGTGTGTTCGCTTGCCGGAGCGCAGATCATCGCCGGAGGCTTTACCGGTGACCTCAGGCTCGCCGAAGACCCCGAGGTGGTCGTCCTGTAGCTGGAAGGCGATGCCGATGTCGCGTCCTACTTCGCGAAGAAGGGTGACGGTGGACGCGTCACCGCCGGCGAGGGCTGCCCCGAGATGCAGCGGACGTTCCACGGTGTAGGCGGCGGTCTTGTAGGTGTTCACCTTGTAGGGGCCCGCTGGATCCTCCGACCCGCTGGCCTCCAGGGAGATGTCGAGCATCTGGCCGGCGACCACCTCGGTGCGCATCTGCCGCCACGGCTCCCTGGCACGGGCCAGGGAGGACGCCGACACCCCCGAGTCAGCGAGCATGTCATCGGCCCAGGCGAACGCCAGGTCGCCGACGAGGATCGCCTGGTTCACCCCGTAGTCTTCCGCCGACCCGTGCCAACCGTCCGAGCGGTGGCGGGCCTCGAAGGCCCGGTGCACGGTCGGACGGCCACGCCGGGTGTCGGAATGGTCGATGATGTCGTCGTGCACCAGGGCGCAGGCCTGGATGAACTCCAGGGAACTGATCGCGTCCAGGACCTGGACGGCCCCGTCCCCTGTGCCCCCGGTCGTCTGGGCGCCGGACTCCAGTACCGCCCGGACCCCTGCCCAGGCGAAGAGGGGACGTACCCTCTTGCCGCCCTGCATGAACCCGGCCAGGTCGGCGATGCCGTGTGCCACCACCGGATCGATACCGTCGTAGTCGGCAGCCTGCCGGGTCAGGAACGCCGTGAGCCGGGTATCGACGGCACCGGGAACCTCGGTCAGCGGACTGTCGAAGGACCAGGTCGGCGGTAGGGGGGAGTCGGCCATGAAGCACGTGCCTTTCATGTCGGCGGTGGGGGTCGGTACCTCGCGGTATCCCTCCATAGTAGGGGGTCGTGTGTTGTCCGACGGGCAGGTGCTCAGCGGTGGCGGGGCATTCCCCTAGGATTGGGTGCCATGGCCACTGAAGACTACTGGAGCTCGCACCGAGACACCCCGCAGCCTGCCGCGCCGAGCATGCAGGTCGCGGTGGCGGACACCCTGACATTCGGGACGCCCGGGCGCGTGCCGTTCTCCGTCGAGTTCATGCCCCCACGCGACGACGACGCCGAGGCACGGCTGTGGTCGGCGGCGGAGGCATTCCACGACCTGGGTGCCAGCTTCGTCTCGGTGACGTACGGTGCCGGCGGGTCCAGCCGGGAGCGTACCGAACGTGTCGCCGCCCGCCTGGCGGTCAAGCCGTTGACCACGCTGCTCCACCTCACCCTGGTGGACCACACCGAGGAGGAGCTCCGTGGAATCCTGCGTGAGTTCGCCGCACTGGGGCTGACGAACCTGCTGGCCCTGCGTGGCGATCCTCCGGGCGACCCGATGGGCGACTGGAGCCCGGTCGAGGGAGGCCTGAACTACGCCGTTGACCTCATCGAACTGGCGCGCTCCATGCCGGAATGCGCCGATTTCGACTACGGCGTGGCCTCCTTCCCGGAGGGTCACTACCGGGCACCGGACCTGGAGGCGGACACGCGCTACACCCTGGACAAGCTGCGCGCCGGGGCGAGTTACTCGATCACCCAGATGTTCTTCGACGTCGACCACTACCTCCGACTTCGTGACCGGCTCGCCGAGGCGGATCCGGAGCACGGTGCGAAACCGGTCATTCCCGGGCTGATGCCGATCACGTCGTTGCGGTCGGTGCGCCGTCAGCTGGAGCTGTCGGGGGCGTCGCTGCCGTCGAACCTGCAGGAGCTGTTCACCAGGGTGGCGGACGGTGACGAGAAGAAGAATGCGTCGGCCATCCGTGAGGTCGGTATCGAGGTGACCACGGCGATGGCCGAGCGGCTCATCGCCGAAGGCGCACCGGACCTGCACTTCATGACCATGAACAACGTTCGTGCGACCCAGGAGGTGCTGCACAACCTGGGGATGGCTCCGGCATGGGGGCCGGAGTTCGGTCACGACATGGTGCGCTAGTCGGGGTGCAACGGGTCGGGGCACCTCAACTGCGGTCCAAGGCCAGCACCCCGAAGGGGCGGGGGTCGGTCCCGAACCGGAAGTTCCGCAGGACGTCGTGGAAGCCGGTCGCCCGGTAGAGCGTCCACGCGGCATTGTCCTCGTCGGGGACCTCGGGGGTCGACAACAGGGCCTGGCTGCTGGACAGCTGGTCCAGCAGGCAGACCAGGAGACGGCGTCCCACCCTGTGTCCCTGGTGCCCGGGACGCACGTGGACCTCGGAGACTTCGTCGTAGTTGCTCAGGGTGCGGGAGGCGTCGTCGGGGGAGAGGCCACTGCTCCGGAGACCGCGGTGGACCTCCCGGTACCACCAGGTCGTGTCGTCGCCGGGGTAGCCGAAGGCGACACCGAGGGCGCTCTGGGACCGGTCGGACGGGTTGGCGGTGGTGTCGGCGGGGTGTTCCAGGGCCACGGCGCAGGCGAAACCGGGGCGCTGGGAGCAGCTGGTCCACAGCATGCGCCGCTGGAGGTGGGCGCTGCGCGGGTAGTCCATGGCATCCAGGTGGATGTCGACGAGCTCGTCCACCCGCGTCCGGAAGTCGGTTGCGGAGAGGACGAGCACGGAGATGGTGAGTTCGTCGGGCACGTGTCCATCCTGCCAAACGACTGGTGCATGAGGAAACATACACCAGTATCTAGAACATGTGTTCGACATAGTGGATTGGGGGATTCTCCTGTCTGGCGGGGGTCGTATCGTCTCCGGTATCCGAGAAAAGGAGCAGACCATGAACGACACGAACACTGGGGCAGGAACCGGTGCTGCGGGCATCGGTGTCGGGGTGTCGTCGGCACGGGTGGCCAGGCTGACCCGGGCGCATCGGGCAGGGGCGGCGCTGCCGGAGACTTTCGTGATCGAGGCTGAGCGACTGCTGGAGCGTAGTCGCTGGGAGCCGGAGCTCGACGGGGAGCTGACCTGGGCATACCGTGGTGCGCTGCGAGCGGCCGGTGCGATCATCCAACACGCGCGCAAGAAGCGTCGCCGACTGCCGGCCGGTAGTGCGTGGTCGCGGGTGCGGGTGCTCTCCGATGAGTTCGGTGACTGGTGCGATGTCTTCGAGCGTCATGCCCGCTTCGTCGCCCGGGTTGAGATGGGTCTCGAGGCTGGGCTCACCCGGGAGGTGGTGACCGAGGTTTACCAGGATGCCTGCGAGTTTCTCGATGAGGTGCGCGGGGCGGTCGGATACCTCCCGGAGGTGGCATGAGGTAGTGCGTAACGCACTGGGGTAGGCTTGTGGGCAGTACGGGAACTTTTTCGCGAGACTGTGCGTTGACACTGATGACACACCTTGACGGATGAGCCGTCAACTTCAGACACCCGATATTTCAGGGGAGGACGACCGTGGCCCTTTCAGAACAGGAACGGCGCATGCTGCAGGAGATCGAGCAGGCGCTGATCGCCGAGGACCCGAGCCTTGCCAAGCAGGCCTCGGGCTCCGGCGGCGGCCAGGGGGGCGGAGGGGTGACCGTGGGAATCCGTTCCGTGGCTGTCCTGTTGCTCGGCCTGTGCGTCCTCATTGCCGGAATCGCACTGTCGCAGAACAGCCTCTGGTTTGTCGCGATGGCCGCCGTCGGCTTCTTCATCATGTTCGGCGGGGGACTGCTGGCGTTCCGCTCCGGTTCGTCCACGTCGTCCTCCTCGCGGAAGAACTCCACCGAGTCCGGGCGCAAGGATGGCGGCGACGGGGGCGTGGCTGACCGGATGGAAGACAGTTTCCGGAAGCGCTTCGAGTGAGCCTCCCTCACTGACTGACTCATCGTCACTCCCCACAGCGGGCCACGGGTACATCCCGTGGCCCGCTGTTTGCGTGTGCGGGCCATGGTCGTCCTGCATCTCCCACTTTGCCCCACTGGCGATTCGGTCTCCCGGTGGGGACTCTGGACATGTGCTGGGGAGAAAGCATGATGACCTGGGACGGGATGGTGATGTAGCGGTCGGGTGACACTGGCGGCGTGTGGGGGATTGGGGCTCTTATGGGGCGTCCCGGGGTCCTGGGAGGAGATTCTTCCCCACTTTCTCCCCACCGTGCCCCACCGGAATATCGTCGACTATTACTGCAGTTCATGACCGGTTTCATCGATGCCGGATCAGTGGGTCGCGCGAAAGAATCTTAATTTCCCGGGCCTGGTGGGTAGTCAGGTGGAGGATAGTGGGGTACTGTGGGGCACACTGGGTCGATATGGGGCCCAGGGGATAACTTCACAGAGACTGCACACGGCAACACAGACACCTGACGAGGACCGGGCAGCCGGGGAAGGGAGCCGACATGTTCTTCGGTACCTTCACCCCGAAACTTGACGACAAGGGTCGGCTGACCCTGCCGGCGAAGTTCCGGGACCAGCTGGGCGAGGGACTCGTCGTCGTCAACGGCCAGGACCACAGCCTTGCCGTCCACACCCGGGCAGAGTTCCAGGTGCGGGCAGCGAAGGCCGCGGCCGCCTCACGGTCCAACCCCCGAGCCCGTGCTTATGTTCGCAATCTCGCGGCGAGCGCGGACGAGCAGGAGCTGGACAAGCAGGGCCGGATCACCCTCTCGGCCGCCCACCGTGACTACGCCGGACTCGACAAGGAGTGCGTGGTCATCGGATCGGTGGACTTCATCGAGATCTGGGATGCGGCTGCCTGGCGGCGCTACCTCGACGACCACGAAGGTGACTTCGCCGACGGTGACGACGATTCCCTCGCTGGAATCCTCTGACGCCACCCCCCGACACTGTCCCGACAACGCCTGTGTCGCCGTGTGCCACCCGCGACGCCGGCGGGACTGTGTGCCGGCCCTCATCTGCGCGGACGACCGGAATTTGATGTACTTCCCCGACATCAAACCCGACCCGTGCAGGTGAGGCCCCGTTCACAGTCCCGATCGGCGTCGAGGTTCATCCCCGAACTGCAGGACCCCACCATCGAGCCGAAAGGACGACCGACATGACCGACCGGATCTCCGGCCAGCACGGACATGTCCCGGTGATGCGCGACCGGATGGTCGACCTCGTCAGCATCGGTGTCACCGCCGAGGGGGCGCCGTCCACCCCGGTCATCGTCGACGGCACCCTCGGTGCCGGCGGCCACACCGAGGTCTTCCTCGAGTCCTTCCCCCAGGCTGTCGTCGTCGGTCTCGACCGCGACCCGTCCGCCATCGCCCAGTCAGAACAGCGACTCGCCCGCTTCGGCGACCGCTTCGTGTCCTACCAGACCCGTTTCGACGGTCTCGGCGCCGCCATCGACGACCTTGTCGACCAGGGGCGCATACCCGACACCGCACGCAGCGAGGGTATCTCCGGCTACCTCTTCGACCTGGGCGTGTCGTCGATGCAGCTCGACCAGGCGCAGCGTGGCTTCGCCTACTCGCAGGACTCCCCGCTGGACATGCGCATGGACCCGGAACTGCCGGTGACTGCTGCTGACATCCTGAACACCTACTCCCACGGTGACCTCGCCAGGATCCTGAAGACCTACGGTGACGAGCGCTTCGCCGGGAAGATCGCCTCGGCGGTCCTTCGCGAGCGTGAAGTGGAACCCTTCACCACCTCGGCCCGGCTCGTCGAACTGTTGTACCGGAGCATCCCGGCCGCCACCCGGCGCACCGGTGGCCACCCGGCGAAACGAACCTTCCAGGCACTGCGGGTCGAGGTCAACGCCGAGCTGGACTCCCTGGCAGCGGTCATCCCCGAGGCGACGGGACGCCTGCACCTCGGTGGTGTGGCGGTCTTCATGAGCTACCAGTCCCTGGAGGACCGGATCGTCAAGAAGGCCCTGGCTGACCTGACCGCCGACCACACCCCACCGGGACTGCCCATGGCGCTTCCGGAGTACGCGCCCCGGTTCGACCTGGTGACCCGCGGTGCCGAGAAGGCCACCGAGGTGGAGATCGAACAGAACCCCCGGGCTGCACCGGTCAGGGTCAGGGCAATCCGCCGGATCGTCTCAGACAGCGCCCCACACACCGCCCCACACAGCACCACCGCCAACCACGACCGACCGACAGAGCAAGGGAAGAGATGAGCACCACCACAGCCACACCGTCCCGCCAGCGACGTAGCACCGCCCAGCCGGAGCGACGGTCATCCCGGTCCACCGACACCGTCGCCACGACCACCACCCGTCGCCGGGCGCACAGCAGCCCGGTACGCCGTCGGGGTTCACAGCAGCAGCTCACCGTCCGCGGACGGCGGGTGGCGGTCCGCGAGCCGCGCAACCGCACCATGATGTGGACCGTGGTCCTGATGCTGGCGCTGCTCGTCGCCGGCACGGCCCTTGCCATGTACCTCTCCGGTCGCAGCACCGAACAGTCTTTCCAGCTGAACCAGGCCCAGGCGACCTCGGATACGCTGTCCCACGAGATCGAGTCACTGAACCGCGATGTCGAGGACGCCTCGTCCACCCAGCACATTGCCGCTGAGGCAGCCCGCCTGGGCATGGAGGTCCCCGGTCAGACCGGTGTGCTGAACGTCGAGAACGGTACCGTCGATGAAGCCCGTCCGGCGGACAACTCCGGCAACCGGCCCGTGACCGACATCGACGGTGACGTCCGTACCGTGGGTCCGTCCAGCAACACGGAGGCCACCAGCGGCGAGGGCGAGCGTAGCTCCGAGGAGGACATGGCGGCCGCTGATGCCGCTGCCGCCGCAGCCGCGGATGCCTCGCCCCGCCAGTCGGGGGACCTGCCCTACACCCCCTGATCCGACACGCGTGGTCCCAATGACCCGGGTTGGCGGTTCGTCCGGAGACAATGGACGGCGAACTGACACCTGTAGACGACGGACATGAAAGAACGGAGGCCACGTGGGTCTGGACGAGGATCGGGCACGGCGGCGCAGCGGGGGGAGCCGCCGTGCGCCTGTGCTCGGGAACTCCTGGAACACGATGGACAGCGGGGTACGGCTGTTCACCCGACGAGGCCGCATCATCCTGGTCATCGTCGCACTCCTGGTCATCTCCCTGGTCCTGCGACTGGCCTGGGTACAGATGGTCAAGGGACCCGAGTTGGCCTCGATGGCCAGCATGCAGCGGACCTCGGTGATCACCGAACCGGCGCATCGCGGTACCATCGTCGACCGCAACGGTTCCCAGCTGGCCTACACCATGGAGGCCCGTTCGCTGTCGGTGCTGCCGAACCGGCTGATGGACTGGATGGAGGAGCGGCACAACCTCAACCCGTCGGAGGTCTCCCCACCCGAGGAACGACTCGAGGAGATCATCACCGGGCTACCCGTCATGCTCGAGGAGCTGCACAGCGACAACGACACCACCATCGAGGTCGAGGAGGACGACCTCCGGGAGAAGCTGACCTCCGACTCCACCTACGAGGTGCTGGTGCGCGACGTCGACCCGGATGTCGCCGAGGAGATCTCCTCGGAGTACCCGGAGATCACCGCAGAGCGGCAGGACATCCGTCAGTACCCCAATGGTGCAGTTGCCCAGAACATCATCGGTAAGACCAGCCGCGACGGCGAAGGCCAGTTCGGCCTGGAGCTTTCCCAGGACGCTAAACTGCAGGGCACCAACGGGTCACGGACCGTCGACATCGGACAGAACGGCATGGTCATTCCCGGCTCCACCCGCGACCGGCACCCGTCGGTCGACGGGGACAGCTACGAACTGACCGTGGACCTGGAGGCGCAGACCTACATCCAGGAACTCCTCCAGGACGCCAAGGACAAGTCCGGTGCCGAGTCGGCCTCCGCCGTGGTCCTCGATGCAGAGACCGGCGAGGTCATCTCAATGGCGACCTCCGACACCATCAGCCCGCGAGGCAACATCGAGGAGCAGCTCGACGACGGCAAGGTCTTCGGTAACCGGGTCGTGCAGGACGTCTTCGAACCGGGCTCGGTGGCGAAGATCATCACCGCCGCCGCCGCAATCGAGGACGGGGAGACCACCCCGGACGAGGTGCTGCAGGTGCCCGGCTCCATCGAGATGTCCGGTGTCACCGTTAAGGACGCCTGGGACCACGGTGTGGTGCCGTACACCACCACCGGCATCTTCGGTAAGTCCTCCAACGTCGGCACCCTGATGCTCGCCGACCGGGTCGGGGAGGAGTCCTTCTACGACTACGTCAAGAAGTTCGGCATCGGCGAGGCCACCGACCTGGGACTGCCGAGTGAGACCAGTGGTTACGTGCCCGATCTGTCGCAGTGGTCCGGTGGTACCTTCGCCAACCTGCCGATCGGTCAGGGCATGTCGATGAGCCTGCTGCAGATGGCGAGCATCTACCAGGCCATTGCCAATGACGGCGTTCGGGTCACCCCGAGCATCATCCGCTCGGTCACCGACTCCGGCGGCACCGAGATCCCGCAGGACGAGCCGGAGTCCACCGAGGTGGTCTCCCCGGACACCGCCCGCGCGGTGCTGGACATGTTCCGGGCGGTCAACCAGTCCGACCCCACCGGTGTGCAGCAGGGAACCGCCCCCACCGCCGCCATCGAGGGCTACCAGACCAGTGGCAAGACCGGTACCGCCCAGAAGATCGACCCGGAGACCCGCGCGTACTCCAATTCCGACTACTGGATCACCTACGCCGGGGTCGCCCCGGCCGACGACCCCCGGTTCGTGGTCGGTATCATGCTGGATGACCCCGAGCGGGGTACCGACGGCGGGGGCGGCCAATCTGCGGCACCTCTGTTCCGCGACATTTCCTCGTGGCTTCTCGACCACTACAACGTGCCGCTGTCCCCGGACGCGGCGCCCCGACTGATCCTGGAGGCGCAGTGATGTCACAGAAGTCCACGACACCGCCGACCCCGCCGACACTGTCCACGCTGGCCGCCCTCACCGGAGGCCGGATCGTCGCAGGCGGTGCCGGGAACGCAGCGGCCCTGTCCGTCACCTCAGCATCCATCGACGCCCGCTCCGTCGAGGCCGGCGGCATGTTCATGGCCGTTCCGGGCACCCGTGCCCACGGTGCGACCTACGCCGACCAGTCGGCGGGGAGCTGTGTGCTCACCGACGAGGCGGGCCTGCACGTCCTGGAGGATTCCGGTGTCGCCGACACGACTGCCGTGCTCGTCGTCGACGACGCCCGTTCGTGGTTGGGACCGGTGTCCGCCGAGATCCACGACCACCCCTCCCGCTCGATGACCGTCATCGGGGTGACCGGTACCTCCGGCAAGACCACCACGTCCTACATGATCGAGCAGTCCCTGCTGGTCGACCACTCCGTGGGTTTGATCGGCACCACCGGCACCCGGATCAACGGGCGCGCCGTACCGACCACGCTGACCACCCCGGAAGCACCGACCCTGCAGGGGTTGTTCGCCCGGATGCGGGACGAAGGGGTCACCCATGTGGTCATGGAGGTGTCCTCCCACGCGTTGGTGCTGGGCAGGGTCCGCGGCGTCGACTTCGACGTGGCTGCCTTCACGAACCTCAGCCAGGACCACCTCGACTTCCACCCGACGATGGAGGACTACTTCGCGGCGAAGTCGTTGCTGTTCACCACCCCGCAGGATCCTGGCGGTGAGCTGCCGACCCCGGTGATCTGCGTCGACGACGCCTGGGGTCGTCGTCTCGCCGGGGAACTTGACGCGCCGGTCACCGTCGCCACAGTCTCGGCGACGGGTTCTGCCGTCGACGCAGTTCCCGCCACCTGGCAGGTGGACGAGGTGTCCGTGGCCGCAGACGGCGTCCAGCACATCGTCGTCAACCACGGAGGCTCCAGCCTCGACGTCGCTGTCACGTTGCCCGGGGTGTTCAACGTCGCCAACGCCACGGTGGCCCTGGCCTGTGCCACCGCGGCAGGGGAGGACCCGGCCACGGTCGCGCCCCGGCTCGTGGACGTGCGGGTGCCAGGACGGATGCAGCCGGTCACCGTCGGATCCGACGGCTCCGGTGACAGCCCTGGCCAGGATTTCCTGGCCCTGGTCGACTACGCGCACAAGCCGGCGGCCGTCGCCGCCGCACTGGACACACTGGTGGCTCAACGTGACCAGGTCGGTGACGGTGGACGCGTCGCCGTGGTGTTGGGTGCCGGTGGAAACCGCGACCACGACAAGCGGCCCCTGATGGGGCAGGCCGCAGCAGAGCGCGCCGACCTCGTGATCGTCACCGACGACAACCCCCGTGACGAGGACCCGGCCACCATCCGCGCCGAGGTACTCGCCGGAACCGGTCAGGGTGCCGAGACGCGGGCCGGACGCGGTGGGCCACCGGTCGAGGTCCGCGAGATAGGCGACCGGGCCGACGCGATCAGGGCTGCAGTCACCTGGGCCCGGCGGGGCGATATCGTCATAGTGGCCGGCAAGGGTCATGAAACCGGACAGATCGTGGGCGACACCGCCATCGACTTCGATGACGTCGAGGAACTCACCCGAGCGATTGAGCAGAGACAGGAAGCGAAACGATGATTGAGATGACGAGCGGGGATATCGCCGCAGTCACCGGTGGCGAACTCGTCGACGGAAGTACCGACGACACCCTCGTCACCGGACCCGTCGAGTTCGACTCCCGTCGTATCACGCCGGGCAGCCTCTTCATGGCGCTGCCCGGGGCACGCGTCGACGGGCACGACTTCATCGCCGGGGCCCTCGAGGACGGTGCCGCCCTGGTGCTGGCGGGTCGCCCGGTGGGCCTCCCGGTTCTGCTGTGCCCGCCGGTCGCGGACACTGAAGAGGCCGGGGACGCCGGGACCGCCCAGCGCAACGCCGCCTACCTCGAGAACGACCCGGACGGTGTGGCGGAAAGGGTGCTCACCGCCGTCGGCCGGCTCGCCCGGTTCAACACCGACACCCTGGTCGCCGACGAAGGCATGACAGTGGTCGGCGTCACCGGCTCCGCCGGCAAAACCTCCACCAAGGACCTGCTCGGCGCGGTACTCTCCCGCGGCGGCGAGACCGTCGCACCGCCGGGGAGCTTCAACAACGAGATCGGCCACCCCTACATCGCGCTGAAGGCCGACCGGAACACCCGCTACCTGGTGGCGGAGATGTCCGCACGCGGCCAGGGCCACATCGCCCACCTCGCCCGCATCGCACCGCCCTCGGTGGGAGTGGTACTCAACGTCGGCACCGCACACCTCGGTGAGTTCGGCTCCCGCGAGGCCATCGCCACAGCGAAGGGCGAACTGGTCGAGGCACTGCCGGACGCCGCCCAGGGCGGACTGGCGGTGCTCAACGCCGATGACGATGCAGTGTCCGCCATGGCCTCACGCACCACCGCCCGCATCCTCCGGTTCTCGGCGCAGGGCAGTGTCGGCAGCACCGGTAACACCGCCGACTACTACGCCACCGGCACCTCCCTCGACGAGGTCGCCCGAGCCTCCTTCACCATGCACCATCCGCACGGTGAGCCGGTGGAGGTCCACCTCGGGGTCTTCGGCGCCCACCAGGTCTCCAATGCACTGGCCGCCGCCGCGGTCGGCATGGAGTGTGGTCTGGACGCAGCCACCGTCGCGGCAGCACTGTCGGAGCATGTCGCCGCCAGTGAGAACCGGATGGACGTGCGCACCCGCGCCGACGGACTGACCATCATCAACGACTCCTACAACGCCAACCCGGACTCCATGCGGGCAGGCATAGATGCCCTCGCCTACACCGCGGCCGGACGCCAGGGCGCCGAAAGCTGGGCGGTACTCGGTCAGATGGGCGAGCTCGGCGACGACGGACGGGGCGAACACATCGCCCTCGGCGAGGTTCTCGGCCAGCGTCACATCGACCATGTCGTGGTCGTCGGCCACGGCATCAACCAGTCCGCCCTGGTGACCTCCGCCGAAGAGCAGGGTCTGGACGTGCTGCACGTCGACAACACCGACGGGGCAGTCAACGTCCTGGACCTCAACGTCAGTGCCGATGACGTGGTGCTGGTCAAGGCGTCCTACGCCGACGGGCTGTGGCGGGTCGCCAGCGGCCTCCTCGCCGGTGACGAGAAGAACTAGACGGGAACATTAGGAAAAGTCATGACACAGATCATCGTCGCCGCACTTGTGGCGTTCTTCGTCTCCATCTTCCTCACCCCGGTGCTGATCAAACGCTTCTCCGAAGGGGGGATCGGCCAGGAGATCCGCGAGGAGGGCCTGAAGTCGCACCTGCGCAAGCGGGGCACCCCGACGATGGGTGGTATCGCCATCCTCGCCGGTATCACCGTCGGCTACGTTGTCTCGGTGCTCGTCGGCCTGATCTTCAACGGCACCGGCCCCGGTGCGTCCGGCTGGCTGGTACTGGGACTGACCCTGGCGCTGGGTCTGCTCGGTTTCGCCGACGACTTCATCAAGGTCTTCAAGGGCCGTAACCTGGGGCTGAACGCCAAAGCGAAGCTGGCCGGTCAGCTGGTCACCGCCCTGGTGTTCGGTATCCTCATCCTGCAGTTCCCGAATGAGGACGGCCTCACCCCGGCGTCGACGAACCTGTCGTTCACCCGTGACATCAACACCATCGACCTCGCCGTCGGTGGGACGGTCATCGGCACCATCATCTTCCTGGTCTTCATCTACCTGGTGATCTCCGCCTGGTCTAACGCGGTGAACCTCACCGACGGTCTGGACGGCCTGGCGTCCGGTGTCACCGGCATGGTGCTCACCGCCTACGTGGCGATCACTTTCTGGCAGTTCCGCAACTCCTGCGGTGTCGGCGCCGAGCCCGGCTGCTACGCCGTGCGCGATCCGCTGGACCTGGCGATGCTCGCCGCCGCCGGACTCGGTGCCTGTGTCGGTTTCCTGTGGTGGAACGCCGCACCGGCGAAGATCTTCATGGGCGACACCGGCTCCCTGGCCCTCGGTGGCCTCGTCGCGGGCCTGTCCATCGCCTCGCGCACCGAGCTGCTGATGATCATCGTCGGCCTGCTCTTCGTCATGGAGGCCGCCAGCGTGGTCATCCAGGTGGTCTCGTTCAAGACCACCGGACGCCGCGTGTTCCGCATGGCACCCTTCCACCACCACTTCGAGGCAGGTGGCTGGGCGGAGACCACCGTGACAATCCGGTTCTGGTTGTTGTCGGCGTTGTTCGCGGTCGTCGGTGTGGCGATCTTCTACAGTGAATGGCTCAGCGGCGCCTCCTTGTGACAGGTGGGGCCGAAAGGGATGACGGACGGTGAGGGACGGTGACGGACATGGTCGCACAGGTGAACGGTAGGAGTCTGGTGGACGCCCTGGGTGGCGGACGGGTCGTCGTCGCCGGTGCCGGTGTCGCCGGTACCGGGGTGGCCCGGATGCTGGCGGCGTTGGACGCCACGGTAACCGTGGTCGACGACAATGCCGAGGCCGGCGGACGCCTGGCGGGGGAGACCGGTGCATCGTTGGTCACCACCGAGCAGGCCTGTGCCACCAGCTTCCTCGCCGCGGTTGACCTGGTGGTGACATCCCCGGGGTGGCGTTCGGACAGTCCTGTCCTGGTGGCCGCCGCCGACGCCGGGATCCCGGTGATCGGGGACATCGAGGCAGCCTGGCTGGCAGATCAAGCGGGACTGTTCGGCGCGCCCCGCACATGGTTGGCGGTCACCGGCACCAACGGCAAGACGACCACCACCGCCATGCTGGAATCGATTCTCACCGCCGACGGCCGCCGCACACTGGCCGTGGGCAATATCGGCACCCCGCCGGGGGAGGCCCTGCTGGCCGAACCGCCGGTCGACGTCCTCGCCGCCGAGGTCTCCAGCTTCCAGCTGCACTGGGCACCCGATTTCGCACCGGACGCCGGATGCGTGCTCAATCTCGCCGAGGACCACCTCGACTGGCACGGCTCCTTCGACAACTACGCCGCCGACAAGATGCGCGTCTTGACCGGCCCGGTGGCCGTGCTGGCCGCCGACGACCCGGAGGTCACCTCCCGGGCCACCGGCTGTCAGTGGGCCTACACCACAGGTGACCCTGCTGACATCGTCGGCACTGACGCAGCCGGCCTGTCCGACCTGCACCGGGTGACCGGGGTGCGCGACGGCCGTCTCATCGACCTCGATGCTGTCAGTGGGTCGGTGATCGACCTGGGCAGCGCCGAGGGGATCTCACCGCCCGGCCCGGCCGGGGTCGCCGACGCCGCCGCAGCAGCAGCCCTGGCCCGCTCGGTCGGGGTCGCCCCGGAGTCCGTGGCTGCCGCGTTGGCCACGTTCACGGTGCAGGCACACCGCGGCCAGACCGTCGCAGAGTCCGGCCAGGTGCGCTGGATCGACAACTCCAAGGCCACCAACCCGCATGCGGCACTCGCCGCCCTCCAAGGGTTGGACGGGGTCGTGTGGGTGGCCGGTGGCCAGCTCAAGGGTGCCGAGGTCGACGAGCTCGTCGCCGCCGTGGCCCCGACATTGCGGGCTGCCGTCCTGCTCGGTGTCGACCGCGGCATCATCGCCGACGCACTTGCCGCCGCCGCTCCGGGCCTCCCGGTGACTGTCATCGACTCGGTCGATCCGGAGGAGGCGATGCGCCTCGCCGTCGACGCCGCCCGCGGATACGCTGACCCCGGGGACGCGGTCGTCCTCGCTCCGGCGGCAGCCTCACTGGACATGTATCGTGGCATGTCACAGCGGGGCGATCTCTTCGCCGCAGCGGCCTGCAGCGAAGACAGAGAATACAGTGAAGACAGTGAAGATACCGAGGGAGGCGACGACCAGTGAGTGCCGTGACCGCCTCCTCCCGCCGGTCGGAGGAGTCCCCGTGGAAGGGACTGGGTGAGAAGTTCAATCGAGCGTTGGCTGCCCCGCAGATGAACTACAAGGTGATCATGACGGTCACCGTGATCCTGGTGTTCATCGGGCTGACCATGGTGCTGTCGTCCTCGATGGTGTCCATCACCAACGACGGTGACGGCATCGCCGTGTTCACCGAGTTCCTCCGGCAGGCCGCGGTGGTCGCCATCGGCCTGGTGGGCATGTGGTTGTTCCTGCGGGTCCGCCCGGAGACCGTCCGACGGTTCTCGCCGGTGTTGCTGCTCATCGCCTTCATCCTGCTGGTCCTGGTGCTCATCCCGGGCATCGGTGTCGGTGGGGCCGAAGTCGGCTCGAACTCGTGGATCCGCATCGGCGGCGTCGGTATCCAGCCCTCCGAGGTCGCCAAGTTCTCGCTCGCGGTGTGGGGTGCCGCCGTGATCGCGGCGCGGTCCCGGAGCTACACCACGACCCTCAGCGTGATGTTGCCGTTCTTCCTGGTGTCGGGTGTGTTCCTGGTTCTGGTGATCCTCCAGAACGACCTGGGAATGATGCTGTCGCTGGGGTCGGTCATGATCGCCCTGGTCTTCTTCGCGGGCGCGAGCGGAATGCTGTTGCTCGGCATCGCCGTGCTCGGTGCCGGCGGTGCTGTGTTGCTGAGCCTCGCCCACTCTTTCCGCAGCTCGCGGTTCAGCTCCTGGTACGAGACCTTCACACTGTCTTTCTCCGAAGAGACCTCACGCGGGGCGTCCTACCAGTCGAAGCAGGGCATCTTCTCACTGGCGGACGGCGGACTGATCGGACAGGGACTGGGCCAGTCCCGCGCCAAGTACTACCTGCCGGAGGCCACCAACGACTTCGTCTTCGCCATCATCGGTGAGGAGCTCGGCCTGATCGGTGCCGGGTTGGTCGTCGTGTTGTTCGGCCTGCTGGCCTGGTTCGGTCTGCGCACCGCGATGGCCCAGGCCGACCCCTTCCTGCGTCTGCTGGCCGCCGCACTGACCATGGGCATCACGATCCAGGCCTTCTACAACATCGGGTATGTCGTCGGCCTGTTCCCGATGACAGGTGTGCAGCTGCCGTTGATCTCCGCCGGCGGTTCCTCCGCCATCGTGACCCTCGCTTCGCTCGGCCTGCTGGCCAGCATCGCCCGACACGAGCCGAAGACGATCTCGTCGATGCAACATGAGGGCCGGCCGCTGATCGACCGGCTGCTCTTTCTGCGCGAGCCGAAGCCCTACACCCCCGGCCAGCAGCAGCGTGACCGTGTCCGGGAACAGCCCAGGCGGTACGGTGAACCTGTGACCCGACCGCGTCAGCCGGCCGGGGAGCATGAACGGGCCAGGGCCACTCCCAGAGCCACCACCGGGTCAACCCCCCGGGGTACCCGGGGCCGGGGTGCCCGCGAAGCCGTCCCCCCGCCACGGCCACGACGGTCACAGGGCCCACAGGGCCCACAAGGCACCAACGACAAGCAGCGACACAGGAGAAGGTAGAACACGGTGACCCCGACACAGGGACAGAGCTTGTCCGTCGTCCTCGCCGGCGGCGGAACCGCCGGCCACATCGAGCCGGCACTCGCCGTTGCCGAGGCGGTTCGACAGGAGCGTCCGGACGCCCGGATCACCGCCCTGGGCACCACCCGCGGTCTGGAGACCACACTGGTGCCCGAGCGTGGCGTCGACCTGGAGTTGATCCCGCCGGTGCCGGTGCCCCGCAAGCTGAACAAGGATCTCTTCACCCTCCCGTTCCGACTCATCGGGGCGTTGCGCAGCACCCGGAAGGTCCTGAAGAAACTGAAGGCCGACGTGGTCGTCGGTTTCGGCGGATACGTCTCCGCACCGGCCTACCTCGCCGCGAAGTCATTGCGTATCCCGATCGTCGTCCACGAGGCCAATGCCCGGGCCGGCATGTCCAACAAGCTGGGTGTGCGGCTCGGCGGCCGCGCCCTGTCCGCCACCCCGGACTCCGGGGTCGACGCCGACGTTGTCGGTATCCCGGTCCGTCAGTCCCTGCTGAACCTGGACCGGAAGGCTCTGCGGGCCGAGGCCAGGGAGTTCTTCGGCCTCGACCCGGACGCCCCGGTGCTGCTGGTCACCGGTGGCAGTCAGGGTGCCGCGTCGATCAACGCGGCGGTCAGCGGCGCGGCACAGACCCTGGGGGACGCCGGGATCGGCGTGCTGCACGCCTACGGGCGGAAGAACTCCGTCGAGGTCGAGCAGGTTCCCGGAGCCCCGGCCTATGTCGCGGTGCCCTACATCGACCGGATGGACCTGGCGCTCGCCGCAGCGGACATGGTGCTGTGCCGGTCCGGAGCGATGACCGTCGCGGAGATCTCCGCATGCGGTCTGCCCGCGGTCTACGTGCCGCTCCCGCACGGTAACGGGGAACAGGAGCTCAACGCCCTTCCCGTGGTCGACGCCGGGGGAGGGTTCATCGTGCCGGACGCCGAACTCAACGACCGGCGGGTCGCCCGGGAGGTTATCCCGGTGCTGCGGGATCCGGCACGGCTGCAGTCGGCTGGCACGGCAGCAGCGCAGGCGGGACACCGTGATGCGGCCCCGCGCATCGCACAGATCGTCATCGAGACAGCGGCTAAGACAGCGGAGGGCAAGAAATGAGCAGGCGAGACCGCAGGGTCCATATGGTCGGAATCGGTGGCGCCGGGATGTCCGGCATCGCCCGCATCCTCCTTGATCGGGGCGTGACCGTCTCCGGCTCCGACATGAAGGAGTCCCGGGTGGTCATGGCGTTGCGTGCTGCCGGGGCACAGGTCGAGATCGGCCACCGGGCCGAGAACCTGCGCGGTGGCACGCCGGACGGTCCACTGCCGGACGTGGTGGTCACCTCCTTCGCCGCGATCCCGCAGGACAACCCCGAGCTGGTCGCCGCCCGCGAGGCGGGGATCCCGCTGCAGCGGCGTTCGGACGTGCTGGCTGAACTGATGGCCGACCGGCGGGCCCTGCTGCTGGCAGGTACCCACGGCAAAACCTCCACCACCTCCATGGCGGTCGTCGCCCTGCAGTCCGCCGGACTCGACCCGTCCTTCGCCATCGGCGGTCAGCTGAACCGGGCCGGCACCAATGCCCACCACGGCACCGGCGACATCTTCGTCGCCGAGGCCGACGAGTCCGACGGATCCTTCCTCGCCTACTCCCCGGAGGTCGCCGTGGTGACCAACGTGGAGCCCGACCATCTCGACTACTTCGGCACCGAGGAGGCCTACCGGGCCGTCTTCGGCAAGTTCGCCGGACGGATCGTCCCCGGTGGCACGCTCGTGGCCTGCCTCGACGACGAGGGAAGTGCCCGACTGGCCGAGGAGGTCGTTGCGGGCCGTGTTGACATCGCCGGCGGCGTGCGGGTCCTCGGCTACGGCACCTCCGCAGCAGTAGCCGCACACCCGAGGGTGCCGGTCGGTGCGGAGATCCTCGGGTCCGAGTCACTTCCCGACGGAGGCAGTGCTGCCCGAGTCATCTTCGCCAACGGTGACACCTCCGCACCGGGGCTGGTACCGGTGGATGTCACGGTGCGTACCCCGGGCACGCACATGCTGCTCAATGCCGTGGCCGCCATCTTGGCCGGCTCCCTGGTGGGCGCACCGGTCGACGGCCTGGCAGATGGAGTGGGTGAGTTCGACGGTGTCCGTCGTCGCTTCGAGTACCACGGCACCGCGGAAGGTGTGGAGGTCTTCGACGACTACGCCCACCACCCCACGGAGGTCAGGGCGGTCATCACCGCCGCCCGCGGCAAGGTGGAGGCCCGGGAGCGCGACACCGGGGAGACCGGCCGGGTGGTCGCGGTGTTCCAGCCGCACCTGTACTCGCGCACGGTCACCTTCGCCGAGGAGTTCGCCGAGGCGTTGTCCCTGGCCGACGTGGTCGTGGTCCTGGACATCTTCGGGGCCCGGGAGCAGCCGGTGGAGGGGGTCGACAGCCGGGTCATCACCCGTCAGATCACCGGGGCGGACACCAGTGAGGACACTGTGGACACTGAGGTCCACTATGAGCCGAACTTCTCCGGGGCCCCGGAGCTGGTGGCGTCACTGGTGCGCCCGGGCGACGTCGTGCTGACCATCGGCGCAGGTACGGTGACGATGCTCGCTGACGAGATCCTGCGGGAGATCGGTGACCGTGGCTGAGGAGAGCACCCGTGAAGACCGCCGGTCGCGCCAGCCGAACCGGTCAAACCGACCAGCGCGTCCCAAGCGGTCCCGGCGTCCGCTGGTCATCGCCGCAGCAGTGGTGGTGGTCATTGCCGTGCTGGCCGCCGTCGCCTTGCTCAGCCCGTTGCTGCACCTGCGTGAGGTGACCGTCGAGGGTGCTGACCATCTCGACCAGGAGGAGGTCGTGTCGGTGTCCGGTCTGAGCGAGAGGGAGAACCTGCTCTTCGCCGACACCGATGCCGCTGCTGCGGCGGTGTCGGGGATGCCCTGGGTCAAGACCGTGACGGTGTCACGCTCCTGGCCCTCGACGGTGGTCGTCGACATCACCGAGTACCAGGCCGTGGGCTACATCGAGCGCGACGGCGACCCTTCGGTGGTCGACGAGAACGGCACGGTGTTCCTGCGAGGTATGGCCCCGGAGGGCACCACGCGCATTGACGTCGACGATGCCGAGGACGCCGGTGTCGACGCAGCGGTCGCTGCTGCCGCGACCGTTCTCGCGGCGCTGCACGAGGGGCTGCGGGCGAATGTGGAAATGGTGGAGGCGGACTCTGCCGAAGACATCACCCTGCACTTTGCCTCGGGGCGTGAGGTGCACTGGGGTTCGGCGGACCGGGCCGAGGAGAAGGCCGTGGCCACGGAACTGGTGTTGACCCGTGAGGGGCAACGGTGGAATGTCTCGAATCCCTCGGTCCCCTCCGTGCGGTGATGGTGCCGGAATTCCGAGAAAACTCTAAACCCGTCCTTTAAGGATACGACACGCCACAAAAAATGTGCGGGGAAATTGCACCGATGTCACACACAATTGGTCCCGAGCAACAGGACCAGAAGCCGGGACCCGGAAACAGTCAAGAAAGTGGGAGCGCACACCATGGAACTCAATGACAGCCACCTCGCCAAGATCACCGTCGTCGGTGTCGGCGGCGGTGGAGTCAACGCCGTGAACCGGATGATCGACGCGAACCTCCAGGGTGTGGAGTTCGTGGCGATCAACACCGACGCCCAGGCGCTACTCCTCACCGATGCCGACATCAAGCTCGACATCGGCCAGGAAGAGACCCGCGGCCTCGGTGCCGGCGCGAACCCCGAGGTCGGCCGAAAGTCCGCCGAGGACCACAAGGAGCAGATCGAGGACGTCATCGAAGGCTCCGACATGGTCTTCGTGACCTGCGGTGAAGGCGGCGGAACCGGTACCGGTGCAGCCCCGGTCGTGGCGAACATCGCCAAGAAGAAGGGTGCGCTGACCGTCGGTGTCGTCACCCGTCCGTTCTCCTTCGAGGGGCAGCGTCGTGCCAAGCAGGCCCTGGAGGGCATCGAAGCACTGCGCGATGTCTGTGACACCCTGATCGTGATCCCCAACGACAGCCTGCTGCGGATGGGCGACCAGGACCTCCAGCTGATGGATGCCTTCCGCAAGGCCGATGAGGTGTTGCATTCGGGTGTCGAGGGCATTACCCGCCTGATCACCACCCCCGGTGTGATCAACGTCGACTTCGCCGACGTGCGCTCCGTGATGACCGATGCCGGCTCAGCCCTGATGGGAATCGGTGCCGCCCGTGGGGAGAACCGGGCGAAGAAGGCGACCGAACTGGCGATCAACTCCCCGTTGCTGGAAACCACCATGAAGGGCGCCAAGGGTGTGCTGCTGTCCTTCGCCGGCGGCTCCGACCTCGGTCTGTTCGAGGTCAACGAGGCCGCCAGCATCGTCCAGGAGCTTGCCGACGAAGACGCCAACATCATCTTCGGCACCATCGTGGAGGACCAGCTCGGCGACGAGATCCGGGTCACCGTCATCGCCACCGGCTTCGACGACTCCGCCAATGTCACGCTCGCCTCTCAGGGAGGCCAGCACCGCGCACCGGAGCCCGCCCAGCAGGCACCGTCCCAGTCCCAGGTCGCCCCGGTGCAGCAGTCCCAGCCTGCCGCACAGGCCCAGCCGACGCAGCAGTCCGCCCCCGGTATCTTCGCCGGCGAGCAGGCCCCGGAGAGTCCTGCCCGTGAAGCCTCGAGCTTCACCCGACGTTCCCGGTCGGACGTGCCGTCCGCGGCCGGTAACTCCGGGCTGTTCACCTCGTCCGACCGTAGGGACGACCGCCGGAACGACGACGGAGACGATGACCTCGATGTCCCCACTTTCCTCTGACCACGCTGCCGGACAAGCTGCTGAGCGGCCCGTCCGTAAAGTCGTCACCGACCGCTCGGCCGGCAACCTCGCCGACCACGTCGGTGATGATCCCGGTGCCGTGGCCGCCAACCGTGCCCGTCTCGCCGAGCTGATCGGCCTGCCCGCCTCTGACGTGGTCTACATGGAGCAGATCCATTCCCCGAACGTCACCGAAGTGACCGCCGAGCTGCTCGAGGAGCTCGGCGGAGCACCGGTGGAGGTGACGGACGCTCTGGTGACCACACTGCCCGGGATCGCCCTGGCCGTCCTCACCGCCGACTGTGTGCCGGTCCTGCTCTCCGACGACGAGGCCGGGGTCGTCGCCGCCGTGCATGCCGGACGCATCGGTGCCCGCAACGGTATCGTCGCCCGCACCGTCGAGTACATGGTGGAGCTGGGGGCGTCCCCGTCCCGCATCCACGCGCTGCTCGGTGCGGCGGCAGCGGGGGAGGACTACGAGGTCCCGGAATCGATGGCTGCGGACGTGGAGTCCCGGCTACCGGGCTCGCGGACGGCGACCACCGCCGGGACGTCCGGTCTCGACATCCGTGCCGGGATCACCCGGCAGTTGCTCGGGTTGGGCGTTCGTGCCATCGACGCCGACCCGCGCAGCACGGTGACGTCCGAGAACTTCTATTCCTACCGACGCGAAGGCGTCACCGGTCGACAGGCGGGCGTGATCTGGATGCCTTCCGGCGTGTCGACGTCTGCGGCAGCGGACTGATCCCGGTACTTTCGATACTTGACGAAGACGCACAGAAAGCGAGACGACCATGACAGACGGATTCACCGAGAAGGTCAAGGGCTTTTTCGGTTTCGGCGAGGTGGACAGTTACGAAGACCCGTACTACCGGGACGAGTTCGACGAGGCTGACCGGCGTAGCAGCGCCGATGCTGAGCGGCAGGGTGCCCCCGGTGAGTACCGCCGGGGCGACCGTGCCAGCCGTTACGCCGACCTGGACGATGCGCGCGACTCCCGTGATGCGCGGGAGGCCCGGGAACCACGCCCCCGCGACATCCGGGCATCCGACTACGACTACCGTGACTCCCGGGCCGGCCGGCTCGGTGAGCCGGTCGCGTCGGCTGCCGCAGCAGCCCCGTCCGCACGTGAACCACAAGTGGTCCGTCTGGCACTGAGTTCCTTCCAGCAGGCCGGTGAACTCGCCACCGAGTTCCGTGCCGGGGACATCGTGGTCATCAACCTCTCCGGTATGGAGAAGGCGGAGGCCAGCCGCGTCCTCGACTTCTCGGTGGGGCTGGCCAAGGGTCTGGACGGTACACTGAAGAAGTTGGGCGGTCTGCGCAACTTCGCGCTGATCCCCGCGTCCGTGACCCTTGACCAGAGCCAGCTGGACCAGCTGGTGGAGGACCAGTAAACCACCGTGGAAATAACTCTTCATCTCATTGCGCTTCTTCTCCGCGTCTACTGGTTCGTGCTGCTCGCACGGGTCATTGTGGAGATGATCCGTTCCTTTTCCCGGCAGTGGCGCCCGTCCCGCCGGTTCGCGTTGTTCGCTGAGCCGGTCTTCGTGCTCACCGATTTCGTGGTGAAGCCGCTGCGACGCGTCATACCACCGTTGCGTCTCGGCGGGGTGGCGCTGGACATCTCCGTCCTCGTGCTCTTCTTCGGGGTGACTTTCTTGGAGATGATCCTCGTGAGCGTGGCGAACTCCCTGTAGGTCCCTGCCATTCTTGCCGGGGGGGAATAAACTGGGGTATAACAGTGCCCAAAGGCTGTATATGAGGTTGACGTTGAGACTCCCTCGGAGAGTCAAGGTCAACCACTTCACTGCAGTCCCTGATAATATCGCGAATGACGTGTACTACCAACGATTGTGAAGGGAACTACCGATGCCGTTGACTCCCGCTGACGTTCATAACGTGGCATTCAGCAAGCCGCCGATCGGCAAGCGTGGCTACAACGAGGACGAGGTGGACCAGTTCCTCGATCTCGTTGAAGACACCCTCGCTGAATTGCAGGACGAGAACGATGAGCTCCGCGGGCAGGCCGCCCCCGGTGGTTCCGATGCGGCAGCCGCCGCGCCTGCAGCCGTCGCCGCTGATGCCGACCCGCAGCTCGCCGCCGACCTGGAGGCCGCCCAGGCCAGGGTCGCTGAGCTTGAGGCGGAGCTCGACAAGGCCAACCAGGCCGCCGCCGCCGCTGAAGACCGTGCCGCTGCCGCTGAGTCCGCTGCAGCGGACGCCGAGAACCGTGCGGCCGAGGCTTCCCAGGCCGCAGCCGCCGCCCCGGCTGAGGCCCAGGCTGCTGCACCCACCTCGGGCGAGAACGGTGCCTCGGCCGAGACCCACATGCAGGCCGCCCGCGTGCTCTCCCTGGCACAGGAGATGGCTGACCGTCTCACCGGTGACGCCAAGGAGCAGTCGCAGGCCATGCTCGATGAGGCCCGCACCGAGGCCAACCGCACTCTCGAGGACGCGAACAACACCGCGACCGCCCAGCTGGCCGACGCAGACGAGCGTTCCGGCAAGCAGCTCGCTGACGCCGATGAGCAGGCTCGCACCACCATCGCCGACGCCGAGCAGCAGGCCGAGACCCTGGTCGCCGATGCGACCCAGAAGTCCGAGACCCTCATCGCCGACGCCACCGCCCAGTCCGAGGCGCAGGTTCGCGCCGCACAGGACAAGGCGACTGCGCTGCAGGAGGACGCCGAGCGCAAGCACACCGAGATCATGACCACCGTCAAGAAGCAGCAGACTGCTCTCGAGGGTCGTATCGAGGAGCTGCGGACCTACGAGCGCGAGTACCGCACCCGCCTCAAGACCTTCCTGGAGTCCCAGTTGGAGGACCTCAATTCCCGCAGTACCGCCGCACCGAACTCGAACATCGACTTCGGCGACAAGTAAGTGTTCGCACTCGCGCTCCTGATGAGCCTGCTGGGCTTCATAGCCCTGCTGGTGGCCCTCTACGTGGGCTCGATCTTCTGGGCGTGGGTGTGCATTGTCGTGGCCCTCATCGGGGCCGGCATCTTCGTCGTGGACCTGGTTGTCCACCGACGGAGGTAGCGGCGTATACTCGCCGACTATATGAACGACCGCATCGATCCGGCCATCACCGGGGAGCGGATCCGGAAGAACAGACCGCGCTGGAGGAGTTCGGCACAGTCCCAGTAGAACCGGACGGGGTCGCGGCACGTCATCGCCGTATGGAGGAAGTGGGATCCGGTCCGCCGGGTCCAAGCGGGGTGGTACCGCGTAGGCCGTCACCGGCTGGCGTCCCTGTGGTGAAGATCCATACCCACAGACCCTTCCACAGCCACTTTCTCTAGGAGACTTGCCGTGACGACCACCCCCGCCGGCGGAGCCTACCCCCGTACCGATATGACGGACGGGACGAGTTCCTTCCCCACCATGGAGCGCAACGTCCTGAACTACTGGGATCAGGATGACACCTTCCGCGCCTCCCTGGACAACCGCGACGGTGCCGAGGAGTACATCTTCTACGACGGTCCGCCCTTCGCCAACGGCCTGCCGCACTACGGTCACCTGCTCACCGGCTACGTCAAGGACATCGTCCCGCGCTACAAGACCATGCGCGGCTACAAGGTGCCGCGAGTCTTCGGCTGGGACACCCACGGACTGCCCGCTGAGCTGGAGGCGGAGAAGCAGCTCGGCATCAAGGACAAGGGCGAGATCGAGGACATGGGCCTCGCCGCCTTCAACGACTACTGTGCCAAGTCCGTGCTGCGCTACGCCGACGAGTGGAAGGCCTATGTCACCCGTCAGGCTCGCTGGGTCGACTTCGACAACGGCTACAAGACCATGGACCTCTCCTACATGGAGTCGGTCATTTGGGCTTTCAAGCAGCTCTACGACAAGGGACTGATCTACCAGGGCTTCCGGGTGCTGCCGTACTCCTGGGCCGAGCACACCCCGCTGTCGAACCAGGAGACTCGCCTGGACGACTCCTACAAGATGCGCCAGGACCCGACCCTGACCGTGACCTTCCCGGTCACCGGCGCCCACCCGGGCACCGCTTCGGTCGAGACTCTGGCCGCCCACCCGGAGCTGGCCGAGGCCTCCGCCCTGGCCTGGACGACGACCCCGTGGACCCTGCCGTCCCACCTGGCGTTGGCCGTCCACCCGACGGTCACCTACGTCCTGGTGAAGGTCGCCGAGGACGGCGCCGAGGCCGTCGCCGGGCAGAGCGTCCTGCTGGCCAAGGACCTGCAGGGGGCCTACGCCAAGGAGCTCGGCACGGACGCCGAGGTGCTCGCCGAGTTCACCGGTGAGCAGGTCGTGGGTCTGACCTACACCCCGCCCTTCGACTACTTCGCCGACCGGGCGGACCTGGGGGACAAGAGCGCCTTCCGGATCCTCGCGGCCGACTACGTCACCACCGAGGACGGTACCGGTATCGTCCACCAGGCTCCCGCCTTCGGTGAGGACGACATGAACACCTGCAACGCCGCGGGTATCGACACCATCGTCACCGTCGACCTCGACGGCAAGTTCACCAACCTCGTTCCGGACTACGAGGGCCAACTGGTCTTCGACGCGAACAAGGACATCATCCGCGACCTCAAGGCCGCCGGACGTATCGTGCGTCACCAGACCATCGAGCACTCCTACCCGCACTCCTGGCGCTCCGGCGAGCCGCTGATCTACATGGCGCTGCCCAGCTGGTTCGTCTCGGTGTCCTCCTTCCGCGACCGGATGGTGGAGCTCAACCACGAGCAGATCGAGTGGATCCCGGACCACATCCGCGACGGACAATTCGGCAAGTGGCTGGAGAACGCCCGCGACTGGAACATCTCCCGCTCGCGCTACTGGGGTTCGCCGATCCCGGTGTGGGTCTCCGACAACGACGAGTACCCGCGTACCGACGTCTACGGCTCCCTCGACGAGCTGGAGGCCGACTTCGGGGTGCGCCCGGAGTCGCTGCACCGTCCATACATCGACGAACTGACCCGTCCGAATCCGGACGACCCGACCGGCAAGTCCACCATGCGCCGTGTGCCGGACGTGCTGGACGTATGGTTCGACTCCGGTTCCATGCCGTTCGCGCAGGTGCACTACCCCTTCGAGAACAAGGACTGGTTCGACACCCACTCCCCGGCGGACTTCATCGTGGAGTACATCGGCCAGACCCGCGGCTGGTTCTACCTGCTGCATGTGCTGGGCACCGCCCTGTTCGACCGTCCCGCCTTCACCAAGGTCGTCTCCCACGGCATCGTGCTTGGCGATGACGGACAGAAGATGTCGAAGTCCAAGGGCAACTACCCGAACGTCAACGAGGTCTTCGACCGCGACGGCTCCGATGCGATGCGCTGGTTCCTCATGAGCTCGCCGATCCTGCGCGGCGGCAACCTCATCGTCACCGAGCAGGGCATCCGCGAGGGTGTGCGCCAGGCGATGCTGCCGATGTGGAACGCCTACTCCTTCCTGCGTCTCTACGCCAGCACCCCGGCGAGCTTCGACACGTCCTCCACGAATGTGCTGGACCGCTACATCCTCGCCAAGCTGCACGACACCGTCGCGTCGGTCACCGAGGCGCTGGACGACACGAACATCGCCACCGCCACCGACGAGATCCGGCAGTTCTGCGACGTGCTGACCAACTGGTACGTCCGTCGCTCCCGCGACCGCTTCTGGGCAGGCGACACCGGTGAGATCGGCCACCCGGAGGCCTTCAACACGCTCTACACCGTGCTGGAGACCCTGTGCCGTATCTCCGCCCCGCTGCTGCCGATGACCACCGAGGTCATCTGGCGTGGTCTGACCGGTGAGCGTTCGGTGCACCTGGCCGACTTCCCGGATGCCGCAGACCTGCCCGCCGACGACGACCTGGTGGCGTCGATGGACGCGGTGCGTGGCGTGTGCTCCGCAGCGTCCTCGCTGCGTAAGGCCCACAAGCTGCGTAACCGTCTGCCGCTTCCCGGTCTGACCGTGGCGCTGCCGGACTCGGCACGGCTCACCGACTTCGCCTCGATCATCCGCGATGAGGTCAACATCAAGAACATCGAGGTCACCGACGACGTCTCCTCGGTGGGACGCTTCGAGGTCGTCGTCAACGCCCGTGTCGCCGGCCCTCGCCTGGGCAAGGACGTCCAGAAGGTGATCAAGGCCGTGAAGACCGGCAACTACACCGTCGCCGAGAACGGCGCCGTGGTCGCAGACGGCATCGAGCTGATCGACGGCGAGTTCAGCCGCAAGCTGGTGGCCGTGGACCCGGACAACACCACCGAGATCCCCGGCGGTGGGGGACTGGTCGTGCTCGACACGACGGTCACCCCGGAGCTGGAGGCCGAGGGGTGGGCCGCGGACCGGGTGCGTGGCATCCAGGACGCCCGTAAGGCCTCCGGGTTCGATGTCTCAGACCGGATCGCCCTGACGCTGTCGGTGCCGGAGGCACAGGCCGAGTGGGCGGAGTCGCACGCATCGACGATCGCCGGTGAGGTCCTGGCGACCTCCGTGGAGGTCGTGGTCGGGCAGGAACTGCCCCACGATGTCGGTGATGGCTGTACCGCTGATGTTGCCAAGGTCCAGTGACATCTTAGGCTTGGTCTAGTTATTTAGCTTGACTGATCGGAGCCGGCCCCCGGGGTTCCCCGGGGGTCGGCACCGTCTCTGCCTTCTGCGGCCGTGTGGTTCTCGGCTGTACATCAACGTGTCGAACATGTGGTTGACTGCACTGCTGATGCGAGATATATTCGTTGGAGAACATTCATTGTGTTGTCTCATCGAATTACTGACTGCGATCGGTGTGACTCCGGGGCACCGGACTGAAGTGTCCCGGCATATCCGGTCGGTTGCCCGGCAACTGGGAGTCTCACCTGGCAAAGCGCAGCAGTACTGTGACATCGGCATCATGTACCACCGATTTCCGACGATCGGGAGCCGGTTGAGTTGCGGGGCCTTCTCCTTCGATCACCTCCGCGTCCTTGCCGACGTTACCGGCGGGGTGTCCGCCAGGTTCCGCCGACTGGTGGACGAGGAGGTGGCCCGTTTGCTGACCCCGGTCCGTGCCCGCCAGGTCGTCCCGGGATTGCGGACCCTGGCGCGGATGGTTCGGGAGATGATCGCCGAGATCGCCCCGCTGGCCCCGCCCGTCGATCCGGAAGGTGAGGGTGAGATTCCTCCACCGCAGGCACAGATGGACTTCGCCGTCGGCGAGCGTAACGATCGCTCCACGACGTTCGTCATCGCAGTGCCGACGGACGAGGGGACCGGGGTGGTACGACTGATCGACGCTGGCGCCACCCAACTGGGGAGTTCCCGGGCAGTGGCTTTCGTCGAACTGATGCACGGCCGGATCAACAAGGATGGCGGGGTGAAGGTGACGTTGAACTGCTACCGGAACCTCGACACCGGCACGATGCACCTGGAGAACGCCTGGCTCAGTGAGGTGGCCACACAACGGTGGATGGCGCGGGTGACCTCGCTGTGCGTTGCCGGGCACAGTGAGCATCAGGGCCGTCGTAATACCGCGCACCAGAAAGCCACGATCGCCGGAAGGGACGGCACCTGCCGGGCCCCGGGCTGTGAGGCACCTGCGGCCACCGCCGAGATCGACCACGTCGCCCGCTGGACGGGAGAGTTCACCGAGGACGGCACCCCCACCGGCGGCAAGACGGCGACCTGGGCCGAACAGTCACTGTGCACACCGTGTCACAGCCTGAAGACCCGCGGTCTGCTGGACGTCCGGCTGAACCCGGACGGCAGCACCTGCTGGACCAGCCACGATGACGGACACCAGTACGTGGACCTGCCCTCGGGGCCGCTGGCCGATGTGGTGCTGGACTTCCATACCCGGCTGCACCGCAATGTCGCCACCCGGGAAGAACACAACCGAGCGCGGCTGGACCACATCGCCGAGGTGGAGAAGGCCCTGCAGAGTCAGGAACGCTTGCCGTTCTAGAATGGCATGTATGACACCAGGCCAGCGGTGGGTCGTGCACCTCGACATGGATGCGTTCTTCGCCTCCGTCGAGCAGCTCACCCGACCGACCCTCGCCGGCCGTCCTGTGCTGGTCGGTGGGGCGTCCGGACGCGGCGTCGTGGCAGGTGCGTCCTATGAAGCCCGTGTCTACGGAGCGCGGTCAGCCATGCCGATGCACCAGGCGGTCCGGCTGTGCCGCGGAACCGCGGTGGTCGTCGCCCCACGCTTCGCCGTCTACTCCGCGGCCTCCGCACAGGTCTTCGACCAGTTGTCCCGCGGTGGGGACGTCATCGAACACCTCAGCATCGACGAGGGGTTCATCGAACCCACCGACCTCGTCGGGGCCACCCCGTACGAGGCCCACGCATGGGCGCTCGACCTGCAGGACACCATCGACCGTGAGGTCGGCCTGCCCTGCTCCATCGGGGTGGCCTCCACGAAGCTCGATGCGAAGATGGCCTCCGACCTGAACAAACCCCATGGGGTGACTGTGGTCGGTGCCGCAGACCGCGCCAAGGTCTTCCACCCGCGCCCGGTCGGTGAACTCTGGGGCATCGGGCCGGTCGCACAACAGAAACTCGCCGAGGTCGGGGTCGACACCATCGGGGACTTCGTCGCCATGGATGACGTGGACGTCCAGGGGCTCCTCGGCACCGTGGGCCTGCAGATTCTCGGCTACGCCCGCGGGAAGGACCGTCGTCCCGTCGCGCCCCGGGCCAGGTCCAAGCAGGTCTCCGCCGAACGCACCCTGGCCGTCGACGCCTCCACGACCGCCGCCGTCGACCCGGTGCTGCTGGACACCGCCACCGCGGCCCGTGCCCGACTACTCAAGGACGGCCGTGCGGCGCGCACCGTGACAGTGAAGACCCGCACCGCCGACTTCCAGGCACATACCCGTTCGACCACCCTGTCCGCCCCCACCGACGACCTCGACGAGATCATCGCCGCAGCCCGGTCCGTGGTGCCCCGCCCCGAGGAATCCGGAGCAGTCCGGCTGGTGGGGGTCAGCCTGTCCGGGCTGACCGAGGAGCGTCAGGCCGTCCTGTTCCCGGAACCCGGCACGGAGGTCCCGGAGGCGACCGTGGTCGACGAGACGGCGGAGATCAGTGAGAAGACCGTGGAAGCAACCGAATCACCCGCCGCCATCCACTGGCGACCGACCCAGGACATCACGCACACCGAGTACGGCCACGGTTGGGTCCAGGGAACCGGGGCCGGGGTGGTCAGTGTGCGGTTCGAGACCCGCTCGACCGGTCCTGGACGGACCCGGACCTTCCCCGTCGACGACCCCGAGCTCAGCCCAGGGGAACCACTGGCCAGCCTGGAGTAGCGCGCTATGCCTGCTGCGCCCGATCCTGCTGTGCCCGACGCACCGCCAGTTCACACAGCAGCTCCATCCGAGCCTGGGGGACACTGAGCTTACCCGCGCTGCGCACCCCGGCCCGGGCGATCGCCCGGCCGCCGCCCGCCCCGCCGTACACAAGCTGCACCCCACCGGCCGGTACTCGGCTGGCCACGACCACGGGGATGCCAGCATCGAGGGCCCGGCGCACCCCGTCGGAGAGGACGCCCACATTGCCGGAGCCAAAGGCGGCGACGACGATGCCGTCTGCCCCGGCGGCGACGGCGGTGTCCACCAGGGACGCCTCGGCACCCTGGTAGGCGGGGACGACATCCACCCGTAGGCCGGCGAGCGGTGCAGGACCCGCCGAGAGCGCAGCGCCCGACGACAGCCGCTCCCGCCGCGGCTCACCGACAGAACCGAAGGCCTCGTCTGCGGTGGTGTGCACCTTGGTGACCCCGTACGCAGGGACGACCTTACCGCCCAGGGCGACGACCGGGGACTCGGCGGTGGCCGCCGCAGCGACGGCATCGCACAGGTTGCGTGGGCCGTCGGGCCCTTCCGGGGACGCGTCATCGGCGGGACGCTGGGCCCCGGTGAGTACCACCGGGCCGCCGAGCAGACGGTCGACGGCCATCGCCGTCTCCTCCATCGAATCGGTGCCGTGGGTCAGCACCACCGGCCCTTCAGCGGAGTGGATATCGACCAGCAGGGCATCGAGGTCCGCCAAGGTCATGGTCGAGGAATCCAGCTGCATCACGTCCCGGGCGGTGACGGCCTCCGGGGCGATTCCGGCATGGGACAACAGCGTGGAGATACTGCAGGTGGGTACGAGGTCGCCGGCAGCGTCGGTGGTGCAGGCGATGGTTCCGCCGGTGCCGAGGACAGTCACATGGGGGTTCACGGATTTCCAGGCTACAGGTCGATGGCCTGTAGACTCTCCGAGGAACGAACTGCCCGAATGACTCCCACCCCGTGAAGGAGCACCCCCACCGTGAAGTCCACCCGCCTGTTTGCCGCCGCCGTCGCCGTGAGTGCCGGGCTGTCCCTGGCCGCCTGCTCGTCCGACGATGACGACTCCAACGGCTCCGACAACGCTGCCGGAACCACCACCGCCGCGGAGAACACCCAGGAGATCCAGCCCCCGACGGCGCAGGAGCTTCAGGACATCCTCGACCGTGCCGTGGATCCTGCGGTGCCGGCGGAGGAGAAGACCGACAGTGTGGAGGGCGGCGAAGAGGCCGTGGAGCTGTTCGACGTGATGACCCGCTCCAAGGAAGAGTCCGGGGCGACCCTGCAGGTCGTGGACCCGGTCCTGCCGGGGATCAGCCCGCAGCAGGTCATGGCCACCTTGCAGATGGAGGTTCCGGATCTCGACCTGAACCCGGTGGAGGGTGTCGGGTTCGTCTACGACGACGGGCAGTGGAAGCTGGAGCGCCGCTGGGCCTGCACCCTGGTGAACACCGTCGCCGCCGACCAGCTCCCGCCGCTGTGCGAGGACGTCGCCGCCGAGCAGGACGCCCCGGCCGAGGACGCCCCGGAGGACGACCCGGCGAACTAGACGCCGTAAGTTAGTCCCCGGATTCCTCGGAGTCCTCACCAGAGGAGGGTTCCCACACCGACTTGGTGCGGGAGGTCTGGACGACCGAGATATCCGAGTCGGGCTCGCCGAAGGTCACGGTGGTCGACGTCTCGATCATGCCGGAGACGGGGACCGGCCGACGCAGGTCAACGGTGACCCGTCCACCGGAGTCGCTGGCGGAATCCACGACCTGAAGGTCGGTGCCCGGCAGCTGGCGCACCGAGGGGGTTCGGTCGATGTCGATGTCCAGCTCGATCTGTGAGCCCTCCCGCTTCATCAGCGTGTAGGTGACCTTCTGCCGCATGGAGATCGAGTCGTCGACCTGACTGGACACCGTCCACCGGGCACCCTCGCCGAGCTCCTCGGTAGGGAAGACCAGTGGAAGATCGGTCATCTGGGTGAAAGACTGCTCGACACTGGCCCGTGCCGAGCCCGAGGCGCTTTCCGGGGAGGAGAAGCTGCGGCTGGAGACCCGGCCGTCCTGGCCGTAGGACTGGGTCATGGTGAAGCCCTCCGCGGTGGCGATGTCATCGTTGCGGTCGGTGTTGTCCCCGGTGGGAAGACCGGCGACGACGGTGGCGTCGAGGTCCTCGCCGTCGGTGTCGGTGGAGACCGTCAGCGGGATCTCCATCGTCCGCTCCTCGTAGGGGATGTCGTCCTCCTCCGGGGCTCCCTGGGTGGACTGCTCCAGGCCACGGGTGGCATGGAAGGTGGTTTCCTGCTCGGTGTCGTCGTTGAACCACACCAGGGGGCTGGCCTCGCCCTCACCGGCGTCAAGGACGGTGACCGCGACACCGGGGACCGGCACGTCGGCCGGGGCTTCGGTAGGTTCCTCGTCGGAGGAGCAGGCGGTCAGACCGCCGAGTCCGAGCAGGACAGCAGTGGCAGCGGCGACCACCGGGTAAGCGAAGGGACGGCGGCGGGCGGGTCGTAGGGTGCGCACGTTGGACAGGGTACCAATGGCCTAGGATGGTCGTCGTGACTGCAGCAAAAGTCCGCCCGTGGGCGCTCATCCCGTTGGCCGTGATCGTGGTACTCGACCAGCTGACCAAGTGGCTGGTCGTGGAGAACCTCGAACCCGCCACCGCGTACCCCGTCATCGGGGACTTCGCCCGGCTGTACCTGATCCGCAACTCCGGTGCGGCCTTCTCGATGGGGGAGGACGCCACCATCATCTTCTCGATCATCCAGATCATCGCCGTGGTGGTGTGTGTGGTGCTGGCGTTCCGGGTGCGTAACCCGTGGGCCATCGCCTCGGTGGCGATGATCGGTGGCGGTGCGGCAGGCAACCTCATCGACCGGATTTTCCGCTACCCCGGTTCATTGCAAGGCCATGTGGTGGACTTCGTGTCCATCGGCAACTTCGCCATCTTTAACGTCGCCGACTCCGCCATCACCGTTGGCGTCGTCGTCTACCTGGTCTACGCGCTGTTCATCGAACCGAAGCAGCTCAAGCAGCAGGAGAATGAGCAGCAGGAGGTTCAGGGCGCATGAGCCGCGAGACCAGGATGATGCCGGTTCCCGACGGACTGGCCGGGATGCGGGTGGACGCCGGGCTGTCAAAGCTGCTCGGCCTGTCGCGCACCGTGGTCGCCGAACTGGCCGAAGCCGGCGACATCAGCCAGGACGGTCGGTCGGTGGGCAAGTCCGACCGACTCGCCGCCGGCGCCTGGTTGGACGTGACCCTGCCGGAACCGCCCCGCGACCTTGCTGATGAGCCGGCCGAGTTCGTCGAGGGGATGGAGATCCTCTACGCCGACGATGACGTCATCGCCGTCAATAAACCGGTCGGTGTCGCCGCCCACCCCACGATCGGCTGGGAGGGGCCCACGGTGACCTCCGGACTGGCCGCCGAAGGCTTCCGGATCTCCACCTCCGGCCCGCCGGAGCGTAAGGGTATCGTCCAACGGTTGGACGTCGGGACGTCCGGCGTGATGGTCGTCGCCGCCAGCGAGCGTGCGTACACACAGCTCAAGCGGGCCTTCCGCGACCGCACCGTGGACAAGACCTACCATGCGCTGGTGCAGGGTCACCCCGACCCGACGACCGGCACCATCGACGCCCCGATCGCCCGGCATCCGGGGGCGGGCTGGAAGTTCGCCGTGCGCGACGAGGGTCGCCACGCGGTGACCCACTACGAGACGATCGAGGCGTTCCAGCAGGCCACGCTGGTCAAGATCCACCTGGAGACCGGACGGACCCACCAGATCCGGGTGCATTTCTCCGCACTGCACCACCCGTGCTGCGGGGATCCGATGTACGGGTCGGATCCGGCACTGTCGGAGTTCCTCGGCCTGAACCGGCAGTGGCTGCACGCCGTGCACCTGGGCTTCACCCACCCCGACGGCCGGTGGATGGACATTGAGTCGCCCTACCCCGAGGATCTGCAGACTGCGCTGGACCGGATACGTAAGGTCAACTGATGCGCTCGTCGGAGAAGATCGCGCCGAACCGCAAGGTCCGACGCAAGCGTGAGTGGGCAGACACCAGGCGCCCGGCGTGGGTGATGTGGCTGTCGGTGCTCTGCCTGGTCGCACTGGGGATCACCGTGCTGACCCTGTCGAACTCCGAACGCATGTCCCGGCCACAGGCGATCAACGGTGATTCCCTGGGTCCGGAGACCGGTGAAACGGTGGTGGATTACGTCACCCGCGCCCGGGAGAGCCTGGTTGAGGCCGAGACCGGGGCCGACAGTGATGATCCCCGGTGGGCACTGGTGACCCCGATGGTTCCGGCGGGCACCGAGCCGCTGACCGAGATGCTGTCGGACCAGGCCGATCTGCGGGTGTCCACACTGTTGGCGGGGAACACACAGTGGTCGTTGCCGGAACCCGCCGTCGGCCAACACCGGGGGGATGTCTTCGCCGAGGCCCGTGCGCTGATGGCAGCCAACGCCGGCGTCGAGGTCGACGACCCGGCCCTCGACGTGCTGGGCGTGCTGGTCCACGGCACCCCGGCGCAGTTGCGTGCGCTGGACGACCGGCCGGACGTCCTGACCGTTGAGGCGCTACCGGCCGACGCGGTGTACGGACGCATCGGTATGCGTCCGGTCTCCGCCGACGCGGAGGATTCTGACGCCCCTGCGGACGAGGGGGAGCCTGCCACATGATCTGGGGACTTCTCGCCTACCTGATGTGGGGCGTCTTCCCCGCATTCTTCCCGCTGCTGCGTCCCGCAGAACCCCTCGAGATTCTGGCCCACCGGTTCGTGTGGACGCTGCTGTTCGTCGCGCTTATCCTGCTGTTGACCACCGGGTTCACGTGGATGCGGCAGATCCCGGCACGCCTGTGGTTGCGGATCGCCGCCGCCGCCGTACTCATCGCCGGCAACTGGGGGTTGTACATCTACGCGGTCAATAACGACCACGTCGCCGACGCAGCCCTCGGATACTTCATCAACCCCCTGGTCAGTGTGCTGTTGGGGGTGCTGGTGCTCCGCGAACGACTGCGGGTGCTGCAGTGGGTGTCGGTGGCGATCGCCGGAGTGGCGGTAGTGATCCTCACCGTGGCACTGGGCTCCCCACCGGTGGTGTCACTGGGACTGGCGCTGTCCTTCGCCGGGTACGGGCTGCTGAAGAAGCGGGTGCCGCTGACCCCGCTGCAGTCGTTGACCGCCGAGACCGCCGTACTGGCCCCGGTAGGTGTGCTGTTCCTGGCCTGGCTACAGACCCAGGGCACCAACACGATGCTGCAGGGCGGCCACGGGGTGAGTCACGTCCTGTTGCTGATCACCGCCGGCGTGGTGACGGCACTGCCGTTGCTGTGCTTCGCCCGGGCAGCCCATGAACTGTCGTTGACCACCCTGGGGATGCTGCAGTACATCACCCCGGTGATGCAGATGCTGTGGGCGGTCTTCGTTGTCGGCGAGGAGATCGAAGCCGCCCGCTGGATCGGATTCGCGGTGATCTGGGTGGCCCTGGCTGTCTTCGTCACCGATATGTTGCTCAACAGCAGGCACCGGAACAAGGTGAGGAAATTGGAGGCCCAGTGACCGGACGAGAGACCGGACAGGAGACTGGACCAGCGAACACGCCCCCGGAGAACCCGCCGGTACTGCCCGGCTGGTGGCGCCTGTTCATCGCGGTCAACCCCTCGGGCCCGCGGTGGCCAGGGGCACTGCGCGCCGCCCTGGCGCTGGCACTGCCTGCGTCGGTGGCTCTGCTGCTGGGCCACCAGACCGCGATGCTGATGATCGCCGGCGGTGGTTTCGCGGTGATCTTCGGTGAAGGGCTGCCGTTCCGCGCCCGGTGGCGGGTGATGTCCATCGTCGGGGCTCTGCTGGCCTGCGGCGCGATGGCAGGGGCGATGGTCGGCACGGTGGTCTGGCAGCAGGATTCGCACTGCTGGCTGCTGCTGATCGTGGTGTTCACCTCTGCTGTCGCCGCGGTGTCCGGGTTCGTCCAGAATGCGTTGCGGCTGCCACCGCCGGGCACCTTCTTCATCGTCATGGTCGCCGGCGGCTCCACCATGATCGCCAGGCAGGGGGTGAACCCGGTCGAGGTCGGCCTGTGGACGTCGCTGGGTGCCCTGTGCGCGGTACTGATCGGCATGGTCCCGGCGCTGTGGGGTCGGCGACGGCCGGAGACCGCGGCGGTGACCCGGTTGGAGCACCAGGTCGAGGCGTGGGAGGCGGCGGTGGAGAACACCGGGCAGAACACCGTCGCCGAAACCCACCGGGTGCGTGTCGCCCTGGCACAGGCCTGGTACGCACTCTCCGACGCTGGCCTGGTGGCCGCTGGCCGGGGCCCGGGCGGTGAACAGCACGACCTGGTGGGGCGTTGTCTGGCGGCGCAGCGTCGGATCGCCGGTGAATCCACGGTGCCGCTGCTGCGTCCGTCGGTGCGCTACCGGATCTTCCGGTCGATGACCCCGAACTTGCACGCCATGACCACTGCGGTGAAGATCGGGGTGGCCAGCCTGATCGCCGGTACCGTCGGCGTTGCGCTGGGGTTCGACCGTCCGGACTGGGCGATCGTCACCGCCATGGTGATCCTGCAGTGGGGTCCCGATCTTCGACCCGGCACGGTCCGGGCAGCCCACCGGGTGGTCGGATCCGTGGCCGGGGTGTTGCTGTTCGCCGGGTTCCACCTGCTGGAGCTCGACGGCTGGAGCCTGCTCGCTGCACTGGCACTGTGCCAGTTTCTCGCTGAGGTTCTCGTGGTCCGCAACTACGCCTTCACCGTCACCGTGGTCACCCCGTTGGCGATGATGATGGGTGGGGCGATGCACCAGCCGCTGGGCCCGGGTGTGGTCTCCCGTATCGCCGAGGTGGGGATCGCCACCGCCTGCGCCATTGCATCACTGTGGCTGATCGCCCGCGGCGCAGACAAGCGGCGGGTGATCCGCCAACGGGAGAACTGCCTGGCGGCGATGACCGGTCTGCTCGGCCGTCTGGTCGCCGGCTCCGTCCCACAGGACGTGCTGGTGCAGCGTCGCGACCTGCAGTTCGAGTTGCTGTGGGAGCGTCGTGACGCCGAGGCGATGGCCACCAACCGGCCGTCGGCGGATCCGGACGGCACGTTGTGGCAGGGACACCTGCTGGTGCAACGCTGCGGCTACCGGATGCTCGACCGCTGTGCCTCGGCCGGTAACCGGAAACTCGGCCAACCGGAGCTGGCGGAGCTCGCCGAGGCGACCAGGCAGGTCGCCGACCAGGTCCGTGTGGAGACGCGTTAACCCAGTCCGAAGATCCGGTCGACCATGGGGTTACGGAACATACCCTCCGGGTCGACCTCTGCGCGCACTGCACCGACGGCATCCAGGTCCGGGTGCACTGCGGCCAGACCATCATGGTCCAGGGTGTGCAGCTTGCCCCAGTGAGGGCGCCCTGCCGCGGCAACGAGTACCGGCTCCACCACCGCGAAGAGCTCCCGGTAGTTGTCCCGGTGATAGCGGTGCACCGCGATGTAGCAGGACTCCCGGTCCTTGGCGGTGGACAGCGGGACATCGTCGGCGGCGGCACAGCGCACCTCGATGGGGAAACCCACCGACAGCCCCGACCCGTCGATCGCCCGGTGCACCTCGGCGAGCACCTCGGGGCCGTCGTCGAGGGGCACGGCGTACTCCATCTCGTTGAAGCGCACCCGGCGCGGGGAGACGAAGACAGCATGGGCGGTGTCGGTGTACTCACGCTGGGCCAGGGTGGCCGCGGCGAGCCGGTTCATCGCCGAGGTGGTGCCCGGCAGGCGGTGCATCAACCGGCACATTCCTTCGTAGGCGAGGTTGCTGACCAGCTCGTCGTCCAACAGTGACTTCCAGCGCGGCACCGGGTTGGTCGGTGCGGTGCCCGGCAGACGGGTGTTGGTCTTGACGTGGGCGACGTCGGTGCCGGGGAACCAGTAGTACTCCAGGTGGTCGACCGCCCGGGCGCGGGTGGGGAAGTCGTGGTGGACCGGGTCGAGGGGTTCGGCCTTCTCCACCGCAGCAAGCAGGAAGGCCTCGACCACCTCGACGGTGATCCGGGTGATGACCCCCAGGCTGCCGAAGGCGACCCGCCCGTAGTCGAACAGTGGGTCGCCGGGGCCGACGTCGTGGACGGTTCCGTCGGCGGTGATGACCCGCATCGCGCGGACCATGCCGGCGAAACCGGTGAGCCCGGCACCGGTTCCGTGGGTGCCGGTGGAGACTGCACCGGCCAGGGACTGGGGGTCCACGTCACCCTGGTTGGCCAGGGCCAGCCCGTGGGGGCGCAGCAGTGCGGGAACGTCCCGCAGCCGGGTGCCGGCCAGGAAGGTGACCTCCATGGCGGCCCGGTCGACATTCACGATGCCGGAGAGATGGTCGAGGTTGACCAGTACACCGTTGGTCACCGCGACCGGGGTGAATGAATGTCCGGCACCGACGGCCTTCACCGTCGACCCCTGCTCGGCGGCGTGGGTCACCACCTCCACCAGCTCTGCCTCGGTGGCTGGTTGGGAGACCTGTGTCGGGGTGGCGGTCTGCCCACCGGACCAGTTGCGCCAGCGCTTGCCGATCATGTGAAGCTCCGTCCTTCGCCCCGGTAGGTGGGCCATTCATCGAGGATGTCGCCGTCACTGACCACCAGGACGGTCTCGGCGAACTCCGCTTGCTCGCCGGCCTTGGCGTGCCGCATCCACACGTGGTCACCGAGTGACAGGGAGTCGGCGACCTCACCGCGCAAGGGCGTCTGGACCTCCCCGGCCCCCTCCATGGAGGTCATCGCCAGGCCACGGGGGAAGTCGATCACCGGGACCCGGTCGGCACCCGGTGGGCCGGAGGCGATGCGTCCGCCACCGGCGACGGTGACGAAACCAGGGGCCGGTCGGCGGACCACCGGCAACACGAACCACTCGGCAGACAGGGGCCGGAAGGTGGTGTAGTTGTCGAACAGTCCTGGGCCGACGACCCCGGAACCGGCCCCGACCTCGGTGACGACGTCCTCGGCAGTGGTGGACTCGATCGACCCGGTGCCACCGCCGTTGACGAACTGCAGATCCCCGGCGACCTCCTGGACCGCGGCGACGATGCCTGCCCGACGGCCGGCGAGTTCCAGGGCAGACAAGGCCTTGACCGCGGCGACGGCGGGGGAGGTGTCGGTGGTGCCGGCGATCTGCCCCTCGTAGGCCATGATGCCGACCAGCTCGAAGCCGTCGCGGTCGACGATCTCCTCGGCAAGACGGCGGGCCTGCTCCACCGAGTGCACCGGGGAGCGACGCGCCCCGAGATGGAGCGGGCCGAAGGAGAGCGAAGCGTCCACGTCGATACACACCCGCACGACCCCACGCTCGGCCGGTGGGGCGACGGCATCGATGACGTCGAGGTGCTCCACCGAATCGACCATCACGGTGATCGCCCGGAGGTACTTCTCCTCACACGTCAGACGGTGCAGGTACTCGCGGTCGGCACTGGGGTAGGCGACCAGGATGTCGTCGCAGGTACCCTCGTCGACCAGCCACAGGGCCTCACCGAGGGAGTAGGACATCAACCCCCGGATCCCGTCGAGGGTGAGAAGGCGGTCGATCAGCGACCGGATCCGCACGGACTTCGTCGCCAGCCGGATCGGTGTGCCATTGGCCCGACGGACCATGTCGGCGGCGTTGGCGAGCGCACTGTCAAGATCGAGGACGCTGAACGGGGCGTCGAGATGCGCGACGGCTTCGCGCACAGCAGGGCGGGGAGTGCTCATTCTCCTGAGAATACGTCCAGTCCCTGGGGTTGTGCAGGACTTTCGGATATCATCGTCCGACATGACTGTGACGACTACCGGGACGACTACCCGGACGGACGGCTATGCGAGTCCTCTGATGGAGAAGATCTACCGTGCCCCTGGGCATACCGGGCCGGACGGCCCCGTCGGACGATGGGAGGGCATCATCGGCGACGAGGAATGGGCCTCGGAGATCCGACGGCTCAAGAAGGCACGCAATGCCGTGATCCTCGCCCACAACTACGAACTGCCCGAGATCCAGGACATCGCCGACTACACGGGTGACTCCCTGGCGCTGTCCCGCATCGCCGCGGAAACCGACGCCGACGTCATCGTGTTCTGCGGGGTGCACTTCATGGCGGAGACCGCGAAGATCCTCTCGCCGGAGAAGACCGTCCTGATCCCCGACGAGGACGCGGGCTGCTCCCTGGCCGACTCACTGACCGAGAACGAACTGGCCGAGTGGAAGGCCGAGCACCCTGAGGCCCTGGTGGTCAGCTACATCAACACGACCGCCGCGGTGAAGGGGCTCACCGACGTGTGCTGCACCAGCTCCAATGCGGTGGACGTGGTTGCCGGACTGCCGGCGGACAAGGAGATCCTCTTCGGACCCGACCAGTTCCTCGGCGCGCACGTGCAACGCCAGACCGGACGCGACAACATCCACGTCTGGGCAGGGGAGTGCCACGTCCACGCGGGCATCTCCGGACCGGAGCTGGCGCGCCGGGCCGAGGAGAACCCGGATGCCGACCTGTTCATCCACCCGGAGTGCGGCTGTGCGAACTCGGCGATCTACCTGGCAGGCGAGGGCATCATCGACCCGGAGCGGGTGCACATGCTCTCCACCGGTGAGATGCTGAGCTCGGCGAAGACCGCGTCAGACGCCGGACGCGGCAAAGTACTCGTCGCCACCGAGGTGGGCATGCTGCACCAGCTCAAGGGAGTCGCGCCGGACGTCGACTTCGCCCCGGTGAATGAGCGGGCGTCCTGCCCGTACATGAAGATGATCACCCCGGCCGCGCTGCTGCGCTGCCTGTCGCTCGGCGCCGACGAGGTCGATGTGGAACCCGATGTCGCCGAGAAGGCCAGGGCCGCAGTCGAGCGGATGATCGCTGTGGGAACCCCGGGAGGCGGCGAGTGAGCGGATCGACCACCGAGTTCCCTGTCACCGCCCCACTGGGTGACCTGCATTCCGACGCTTCGCTGTTCACCGCCCTGGCACGGGTGGCGCTGACCGAGGACCTTAGTGCCGGTGACACCGGAGAGCATGCGTCCGGCGACGCCACCACCTTGGCGACCGTGCCCGCGGACATGCACGGACACGGGGAACTCATCGCCCGGCAGGACGGAATCATCTCCGGGGTGGACGCCGTCGCCGCGATCCTCGAGGTCGCGTCCTCCACCCCTGCGTTCGCCGAGGTGCTCGGCGGAACCGTCACACTAACTGATGCGGTGGACAACGGTACTCGGGTCGCGCCGGGGGATGTGGTGGGAGTGCTCAGTGGGAGTGTGCGGGCGATGCTGCAGCTGGAGCGCACCGTGCTGAATATGCTGTCCCATGCCTCTGGTGTGGCGACGCATACCGCGGAGTGGGTCGAGGAAGTCGCTGTGGCGGTGGAGTCCACGAGGTCCGGTAGAGGCGTCGCGGTGCGGGATTCCCGCAAGACCTTGCCGGGCCTGCGGCTGCTGCAGAAGCGCGCGGTGGTGCACGGCGGTGGGGTGCCGCACCGCTACAACCTTTCCGACCAGGCGATGGTGAAGGACAACCACGTATTCGCCGGTGGTGGCGTAGTGGATTCCTACCTGGCGGTGCGCCACGGACACCCCGACCTGTGGTGTGAGGTGGAGGTCGACACCCTGGACCAGCTGCGCGAGGTACTGGCCCTGGATGAGCCGCCGCAGCAGGTGCTGCTGGACAACTTCTCGGTGGAGCAGACGGAGTCTGCGGTGGCGGTGCGCGGCCAGCTGGCTCCTGAGGTGTTGCTGGAGTCCTCAGGTGGGCTGACCCTGGAGGTGGCCGGCGACTATGCGGCTGCCGGGGTGGAGTCGCTGGCGGTCGGGGCGCTGACCCACTCGGTGAGCGTCATGGACATCGGCCTTGATCTGGGGTGAGAGACAAGACCGGCCGGTAACGCGGTGTTGAACCTCATCGTTTGTCTGAGAGAAACAGATACACACGATGAAGATCGAGGGTGAACTGTAATGAGGAACCGCAGAAACCGTAATCCGGTGCTGGCCGTGGGGGCGTGTGCGGCACTGCTGCTGGGGGCGTGCGGGAATTCGGGCGGCGAAGACAACGACAACAACTCCGCTTCGCCGGACACCGTGGCCGACACCGTCACCGAGATCGCCGGTGGCCCCGGGGACGGCACGCAGCCTGACCCGAGTGACCCAGGCGACCCGGGCGACCCGGGTGACCCCGGCGAGATCACCGTGCCCGGTGAGCAGGTCGAGACCTACTACTCCCGTGAAGGGGCCGTGGTGGGTGTCGCCGGACTGACACCGGACATCGCCCCGGAGATCATCCGGGCACAGCCGAGCCTGGAGTCCGAGGAGGTCGGCCAGGTGTGGCGCACCGGATCGGTCGAGCTGGTCGGTCGGGAGTGGAACAACACCACGCTTCCGGACGAGGGCTACTGGGTCGAGGTCCGACAGGACGGCGTCCAGGGCTGGATGCCTGGTGCCCACCTGTTCTACTTCGGTGGTGTCACGGATGTCACCGGTGAGTGGGCGCACATCCCGCCGTCGGACGATCCCGTCCGCAGCCTCGCCGCCATCGGGCACGAGGTCACCTACGGTGACATGGGCCGATGGGCGATCGTCACCAAGCCCGAGGACACCGGGGACGGCGCCTTCCGTATGGACATCACCGGGGTGCCGGACGATGCCCAGGCCGGTGAGCGTCTGAAGGTCACCTTCGACGAAAACAACGGCGAGTACACGATCTCCCAGGTCGAGCGCACCCTGCTGTGTGCCCGCGGCGTCAGTGGCGGGCTGTGCCTGTAGATCTGTTGATAATCAGTCCGCCGTGCGGTCGCGCACCCACCGGGCCATGCCCGGGGTGATGAAGTGCAGTCCGCCGGCCGCACTGCGGTAGATCGTCCCCTTCTTGATCAACCGGTCACGCAGGTAGGACACCGCCTGTGTGGCCTCGCCCAGTGCGGCGGCCACGTGGCCGCCATTGGGTTCGTCGACATGCTGCTGCACCGTAGCTAACGCGGAGAGGTATTCCTGCTCCCGGGCGCTGGCGCCGTCCCACCGGCTGAGGAACAGCTGGTCGAGGTCGGCCTCAATGCGGGGAACCGCAGTCCGAGCATGTTCCACTTCGATCGCGTCACTGCCGGTGGAGGACCGCCAGGCGAAGTGGCCGGCCACCTGGATGGCGTAGGGGTAGCCGCCGGACTGGGAGAGAAGGAGATCGGCGGCCTCCGGGGTCATCGGACGGCCCGACTGCGCTGCCGGACCGGTCAACGCCTCGTGGGCGTCGGACCCGGGGAGGGATTCAAGCGGGTGCCACTCGGCGCGCTCCAGGTAGGTCGGCAACCGCTTTCCGCGCTTTTCGCGCAGGGACGGAAGCGCGGCGATGGCGATGACGAGAGGCCAGTGCTCCGGGACGCTCTCCTGCAGGACCCCGCCGAGTTCGTGGAGGTCCGCGGTGGAGGCGTTCTGCAATTCATCGAGGGTGATGAGCAGGCCCGCACCCCGTTCGAGGGCTGCCTCCATCGTGGCCCGTAGCTGGTCGCGCAGGGTGGGCTGCGGGTCCGCTGCGTCCCGCTTGATTTCGACGCCACCACCGACGCCGAGGATCGTAGCCTCCACCTTGGTGCCGGTGATCGTGGTGCGCGACGCAGGGGAGGGAGCGGTGCCGTGAAAGACGTCCTCCGCGTCCTTCAGTCGGGAGACCAGGACGTCGATGAGCTGACCAGGTGTGGCCTCGACATGGACGGTCGGCCAGCTGTGCTGTTGCGCGGCCGCAGCGGAGATCTGGCCCAGGGTGACGGTCTTGCCGACCCCACGCGGCCCGACCAGGATCAACGGGCGGGGAGTGCGTCCGTCGAAGGCGGCGACCTCCAGGGCTTCACCGGCGGCGTCGAGGACCTCGGTGCGCCCGGCGAAGACCATGGGTGCCTGGTTGAAGCCGGGGGTGTACGGATTCGGCTGGCGTGGTGACATGGGCACACACTAGCACGTATAGCGTAAATGGAGACGTATAGCGCGATGTAGCGCTGCGGGGATGGAGCAGCTATTACGACGTGAGTGACCTGAACTTCGAGTAGTGCAGCTGATGCATCACCGTGAACGATGCGATGGGTCCCATGCGGTTCTTCACCACGTGGATGTCAGCTTCCCCGGACCGTTCGTGGTCCAGGACGGCAGCGTCCGGACGGTCCAGTTTGATGACCACGTCCGCGTCCGCCATCAGTGGGCTCTTCGACAGGAACTTCTTGTGGTGACGGGCGGTGACGATGACCGGCCGGCCGGACTCCAGGGCGTACTTCTTGAGTCGTCGGGAGATCCCACCCAACGTCCTCCCGTTACCGCCCACGTAGTCGGGGTCGACCAGGTCGATGCAGTCGATCGCCAGAATCCGGTCCCCCTTGTCCTCGGTGAGCATGAGGAAATCCATCAGCTCGAGGTCGCCGCGGACCTCCAGGTCCAGCACCGTCCCCGGGAACATCGCTGAGGCGGCGGAGAGGTCCGACAGCGGCTCCCTGCCCTCCCCGGTGTCCAGTGACTGCAGCGTGACCTCTGCCTCCCCGCTGAACAGCCGTTGACGGATGTCGGGCTCGGACATCTCCAGGGACACCAGGTGCACCAAGTGGCCCTGCCGGATGGCACTGCGCAGGAACTGCAGCATCAGGGTGGTCTTGCCCGCCCCGGGGTCCGAGGTCACGACCACGAGCTGACCGGGGCGTATTCCGCCGGTGACCTTGTCCAGTTCGTGAAGATCGTAGGGGATGAGTGCGTTCGGGTCCGGCGCCATGCGTTCATCGTAGCGGGGGATCGAGCGATTGATTGAACGGTCCGGGGGCGACGGTAGACTGTCGTCCATGAAGAAGTCCTCCTTCGTCCACCTGCACAACCACACCGAGTACTCCATGCTCGACGGCATGGCGAAGGTGGATCTCCTGGCCGAGGAGGTCTCCCGCCAGGGGATGCCGGCGGTCGGCATGACCGACCACGGCAACATGTTCGGCTCCGACGCCTTCTACCGGGCGATGACCGGTGCCGGCATCAAACCCATCATCGGCATCGAGTGCTACATGGCACCCGAATCCCGCCTGATCAAGGACCGCGTCAAATGGGGCGAGCCGGAGCAGAAGCGTGATGACGTCGCCGGCGGTGGCTACTACCTGCACCAGACGATGATGGCGGAGAACGCCACCGGGCTACGCAATCTCTTCCGCCTGTCGTCCCTGGCGTCCTATGAAGGCCAGGTCTCCAAGTACCCTCGAATGGACGCCGAGATCGTCGCCGAGCACGCCGAAGGCATCATCGCCACCACCGGCTGCCCCTCCGGCGACGTGCAGACCCGGCTGCGCC
>DHKFJ23503__coassemble_575_pt1 | contig 56829 bp, 55 predicted proteins | sample DHKFJ23503__metabat2_low_PE_011 | metagenome-assembled genome bin DHKFJ23503 | reverse complement strand
GACTCCGGCGATAATGTCGGAACCCCCGGCACCGACGCCACCGGCGAGGATGTCCTCGGCAACTCCGGCGACCATGTCGGTGGCTCGGAGACCTCGGGGGAGACGTCCAGCTCGCAGCCCGAGAGCATCGACGCCGGTGGCGACGGACCCCTCTGCGTGAACTAGCTGGCTCAGTCCCACGGGAAGCGGAGGTACTGGCGTACCGGCCGGGCCCGACCCGAGACAGCCCACGCGCGGGGGATGGCGTCGGCGATCTGGGACGCAGACACCGGGACACCGGCACCGTCTCCCCCGATGAACCGGCCACCACCGGCAGCCTGCTGTGCCGCGACCGCTGCCGCCCGCGCATGCAGCGCCGCCGCTTCGTCCGCCACATGGTCGGCGTTGCCGAGCTGAGCGACCGACTGCGCCATCAATGCCCCGGCCAGGCCGGACAGCACGTCACCGGACCCGGGCGTCGCGCCCCATGAGGTACCTGCGTCGATGCAGTACACCGACACGGTCTGCTCGTGGCCCTCCTCCCCCACGACCGGACGCTCGACCACCACGGTGTGCCGGCCCTTGAGCAGCACCCCGCACTGCAGTCCGCGGGCCATGGCCACGGCGGCACCGATACGGTCGGCGTCCGGATCCGGGATGTCCACGTCCCGGGCCGCAGACGTCCCTGCCCCCGTGGACACTGTCGCCGCCAACCGCCGGAACTCCCCGGCATGCGGGGTGAGCAGCGTGGAGGACTCCCGGGCAATCAGGACGTCCAGCAGCGCGGGGTGTTCGGCGAGCACGGTGATCGCGTCGGCGTCGATGAGCAGCGCCTCCTCGCGTCCCAGCAGTTCGGTCAGCTCCGCCACGGCCTCATCCCCGGTCCCCCGCCCGGGGCCCACGACCCAGGCCTGGACCCGGCCGCACCGGGACAGGTCCGGTGCCCAGATGACCTCAGGGGTGGCCCGCAGGACTTCCGGGGCCCCACCACCGATGTAGCGCACCATCGCGCTGGTGGTCCGCACCGCGCCCGTGGCGGCCAGCACCGCTGCCCCCGGATAGGTCTCCGAGCCCGCACACACCCCCACCACACCCTGGGTGTACTTGTCGTCGTAGGGGCCCGGTTCCCGGGCCACCCCCACATGCGTGGTCGGCACCGGGACCAGTCCGCTGTCCCCCAGGTCCCACGGCCCGCCGAGGTCCAGGGTGCCGACCGCGGGCGTCCCGTCACGGTACGGACTGGCCGGCGCGGCGATCGACGCCCGCACCTTGAGCGTGGTCTCCTCGCGGAGTTTCCAGAGCTCCTGGGCTATGCTCCGGCCGTCGTCCAACGTCGGGTCGGCGAGGACGACCTGTCCGCAGTAGGCGTTCACCGCGTGTGCCCGTCGCAGACTGCCGAAGGTCACCGTCATATCCGCGATGACATGACCGGGTGCGCGGTCGTTGTCCAGGACCGACTGCCCCGCCGGATCGCGCGGGGAGTCCACCACGACCGGTTCCGGTGTCGCCCCGGTGTCGGCCTCGATGCCGGACGGCACGTCCACGGCAAGCACCGGGATGAACCGCATTCCGGCAAAAGCGAACAATGTCGCTGCCACCGGGTCCAGCCCGCCGGCCCCGCCGAGCCCCAGCACACCGTCGACGACCAGCCGGAATCGTGACCCCTGCGGCCACACCTCGTCCAGTTCGATGACGGTACCGCCGGCCCGGGTGAAGGCATCCAACGCCGGCTGGTGCACCCTGAGCTCCCCGGTGTCCCGGTCGGTGCCGAGCAGGACCGCATCGACGTCCCACCCGTCCTCGGCCAGCGATTCACCGGCGTACAGTGCATCGCCACCGTTGCCCCCGGCGCCCACGGCCAGCAGCACCCGGGATGCTCCGGTGAAGAACGGTTCGCGGGCGAGCATCACCCGTGCTGCCGCGGCGACCGCACTGGCGGCGGACTGCATGAGCTCGTCCTCGCGGGTCTGCGCGTCCAACAAGGGGGCTTCGGCGGCACGGATCTCGTCGGCGGTGAATGCCAGGGAACGCTGGTATTCTCCCAGCGTATTGTGATGGTGTGTGGTCATGTTTCCACGCTACGGGCACTAAGCTCTGTACGCATGACGCAGCCCCTGACCGCTACCCCACACCCTCTCGCTGCACCGTGGAGGTCCTGGGTGAACCTGACGTTGGTCGGTTACACCGGGGTGGTCATCGCGCTGACCCTGCTGAAGTCCTTCTACACCATCGGACTGTTGTGGAAGCCGGAGAATCAGCGCCACCAGGAACTGCGTCTGGTGCCGTTCCAGATCATCCAGGACGCGAACTCGACCTTCAGCGCGGTCTTCGACATCCTGGGTAATCTGGCACTGTTCGTCCCCCTCGGCATCATGCTGATGATCGTGGTGCGACGGGCGCCGGTCGTGCTGGGGGTCGCTTTGTTGTTCAGCCTGGGTATCGAGGTCACCCAGTACATCTTCTCCCTGGGTCGCAGTGATTCCACCGACGTGATCTGCAACGTGGCCGGTGCGGGTGTCGGCGCGTGGATCGCCACCTGGTTCTCCTCCCGCCCCGGGTGGTCCCGGCACTGGCACCGGGCGCTGACGGTCATGGTTGCGGTGACGGTGGTGGTGTTCGTGGTCCTGGTGATCCTGGGGCCGACGTTGGGCGATCCGACCGCGGTCGTCCCCGCCTAGTGCCGGGTGGACGCATCGAGCAGATAAACTCCAGGGCATGGATCTCATGGCCCCGCTGCTGGCGTCCGACGCCGCCTCCCCCCGGTTGACCACCTACACCGATGCTGGACGTATGGAGCTGTCCGCCGAGACGGTGGCGAACTGGGCGGCGAAGGGCGGCAACCTCATGGTCGGGGAACTGGGGCTGGGCCCCGGGGACGTCGTCGCCGTGGACGCCCCGGCGGACTGGATGCCCGCGGTACTGGTGTTGGGCTGTTGGCGGGCCGGGGTGGCGGTGTGTTCGCCGGACTCGCCCGCTTTCGACGCGGCAGCCACACTGCTGACCACCGATGCCGACGCCCACCCTGACTTCGGCGGGGAGGTGCTGTTGCTGTCCACCGATCCTTTCGGACGGGGCGTCGGCGAGGCCGGCGGGGACGTCCCCTTCGGTATCATGGACCTGTCCCCGGAACTGCGGGTGCAGGGTGACCGCTACGCCGGACCGGAGACCGGGGAGGACGCCGTCCTGCTGGTCGATGCGTCGGGTGCGACGGTGAGCGGGACTGACCTGCGGGCGCGGGCCGTGGAGCGTCACGGTGGCAGCGTCGGCTCGAGCGACACGGTCCGGGCGGTCGGTGGCGCCTGGTCGGACACCGACGGTCTGGTCGACTGCCTGCTGCCACTGTTCACCGGCGGGTCGGTGGTGGTCAGCACCGATGACACCGCCGAACGACTCGCCGAGATCGCAGCCACGGAACGCGGCACGGTGGTCTGAACCGGGCTGGGCCGGCGCAGCGTCTCAGGCGGTGATGACCCGCCCGGCAATGTCGCGGGCCTGGTCAAGCGCCTGCTCGTCGTCCCCGGTGCTGGTGAAGTAACCCTGCACCAGGAAGGGTTGCAGGTACTCCCCGTTGTCGATCGCGAGGTTGAGCGTCAGGCTGAACTGGACGCCGTCCTCGGCACCAGCCTCGGTGTCCTCCGAATCTCCGGTGTCCTCGGTGGCCTCCGTGTCCTCGGTGTCCTCCGTGTCCTCGGTGTCTTGAGCGTCCTCAGCATCCGACTCCACGATGGTGTAGACCGCCAGATCACCGCCGGGGGTCTCCCCCGCATCAGCTTCGACGAGGGTGGCACCGGCCTCGTCCAACGCCGGCTGGATCCCCTCGACCACCTCGTCGCGGTCCACCGGCATCATCTGCCCGTCCAGCGGCCCCAGGGTCACCACCGCGTAGCTACCGGCCGAACGGTAACCGAAGGCGACGGTGCCTGGTGTGTCCTCCGGAAGTGTCTCCAGGGACTGCCAGTGTGAGGGGAGCTCGAGGGAGCGCCCGGAGTCCCCGATGGAAAACGTCAGATTCTCGCCCATGACAGCCAACCTACCTGAGCTACCGGACATCGGCGCGACGGTCACGCCACAGGCCTCCGGCGGTCAGTGCCACGAACCAGCCGAGGATGATCACCACGCACATCACGGCACTGATGTTGAGGTCCAGGCCGTAGACGTCCTCACCGTAGACCAGCTGCATCTGTCGCTGGCCAGGGCTGACGGCGGCGATGGGCCGCAGCCAGTCGTAGGTCTGTGCAAACGAGCCGATCATGCCATCAATGACCATCAGCCAGGCGATGGGCAGTGCCACCGCACCGACCTGGCTGCGCACGACACACGCCAAGCCCACGGTCATCGCCGCGAAGGCCACGGAGGCGAACAGGTTCGCGGTGAGGTTGGCGACCTCGCTTCCCACGAGGTCCAGCCCACCGCCGAAGAGGATCGCCGACAGCATGGCCAGCCCGACGCCGAGCAGGTACAGCACGGTGGTGAACACCGTGGTCACGATGACCTTCGAGAGCACCCACAGTGACCGGGAACGCTGGGTGAGGAATGCCTGGGCGTGCATGTGGTTGCGGATGTCGCCGGCGGTGGTTGCCGCGGCGAAGACGATGGCGATCAGCTGGAAGATCATCGCCCCGCTGTTGAGGCTCGACCACGAGGCGACCGGGTCCGACTCGGCGGAGAACCACATCACCAGCGTCACCGGGCCGAAGAGGGAGCCGGTGAGCAGGATCGCGTAGATCAGGGTGGAGCGCACCGACAGGACCTTGGTGGTCTCCGAGCGCAGGGAGTTGAGGAAAGCGGTCATCGTCCTAGTTCCTTTCGGCGGTGAGATCGGCGGACACATCGTCGGTGCGGTACTCCTGGGCGGACGAGGTGGCCGCGAGGAAGCGGGACTCCAGGTCATCTGCCTGGGTCTTGAGCCCGGTCACGGGCACTCCGGCGGTCAGGGCGATCTCGGCGACTGCGCGGCGGACGTCGGCTTCCCCGGAACCGTCCGGGATGGCGACGACGAGTTCAGGACGCTGCGCTGCCGCAGCGTCCGCAGTACCGTCTGCGACCTCGAAGCCGGCTCCGCGCAGTGCGGCACCGAGGGTTCCCCCGGACGCCTGGTCCGCGGTCTCGACAAGCACCCGGGATCCGCCGGCGAGGAACTCCGCCATGGAATGCTCGCCGATCATCCGGCCCTTGCCGATGACGACCAGACGGTCGGCGGTCAGCTGCATCTCGGAGAGCAGGTGCGAGGAGACCAGAACCGAACGGCCCTCGGCGGCGAGGGCACGGATCGTCCGGCGCATCCAGCTGACACCCTCGGGGTCCAGCCCGTTGACCGGTTCATCGAGGATGAGGTGCTTCGGGTCGCCGAGCAGTGCCCCGGCAAGGCCCAGCCGCTGCTTCATGCCGAGGGAGTAGCCGCCGACGCGCTTGTCACCGGCTGCGGTCAGTCCGACGATCTCCAGGCACTTCTCCACCCGGGAGTCGGGGATGCCGGCACCACGGGCGAGCACCCGCAGGTGGGAACGGCCGCTTCGTCCCGGGGTGAACCAGGTGGCTTCCAGCAGTGCGCCGGCAAGGGAGGGCTTGTCGTGGGCGGTGGCGAACGGCTCACCGTCGAACAGTGCCTGGCCTGCGGTAGGGCTGTCGAGGCCGAGGATGCAACGCATCGTGGTGGACTTGCCTGAGCCGTTCGGCCCGAGGAAGCCGGTGACTGCGGCATCAGGGACGTGGAAGGAGAGGTCGGAGACGGCTTGGTGTTTGCCGTAGTTCTTCGAGAGGGACTCAACTGTGATCATGGTGTCCATGATCGTCGGTCAGGACCCCACGATCATCGGCCCGCGGGTTGATTGCCCACGGTCATACCGCGGTATGACCCGTTAGTCCTCGAGGGCGCGGGAGGCGTCCACCAACCCGTGGCGGACGGCGAAGAGCACAGCGTGCACCCGGTCCCGCGAGCCGGTCTTCGCCAGGATCCGTCCAACATGCGTCTTCACCGTCGGCAGCGAGACGAAAAGCTGCCGGGCGATCTCCGGGTTGGAGTAACCACGGGCGACCAGCACCAGAATCTCCCGCTCCCGCGGAGTCAGCGGGTCGACCAGCCCGAGGTCGTCGTCCTCGTCCGGGGTGTCTGCACCAGATCCGCCGCTGGCCTCCACACCAAGGTGGGACGCGCCGCCCCGCACCTGCCGCAGCAGCCGCGCCGTCGCCTTCGGCGAGATCACCGCAGAGGCCTCCCCCACCGTGCGCACCGCGTCGATGAGATCCTCCGGGTCGGTGTCCTTGAGCAGGAAACCGCTGGCCCCGGCGGCGATGGAGTTCATCACGTACTCATCGTTGTCGAAGGTGGTGAGCACCACCACCCGGGTCGGTTCGCCACCGGGTCCGGCCACACCGGATTCGAGAACCTCCCGGGTCGCGGCGATACCGTCCAGGTTCGGCATCTGCACGTCCATGAAGATGACGTCCACCGGCTGCGAACCAGCCAGTTCCACCGCCTCCACCCCGTCAGCAGCCTGCCAGACCACCTCGACATCGTCCTGGGAGTCCAGCACCATCGCGAACCCTGCCCGGACCAGTTGCTGGTCATCGGCCAGTCCGACCGTGACCGTCCCACTCCGGGGCTCGCCTACAGCGCCCACTGCACTCACACCTCCACTGTCACATCGACGCGCCAACCGCCGACGTAGATGTCCGATCCTCCCCAGTCTGCCGTACCACCGTGGATCCCGGCGCGTTCCCGCAGCCCCACCAGTCCCTGACCTCGTCCGTCCGTGGACAGATCTTCGCCGACCAGGCTGCTGCCCGGGGCATTGTCCACGGTGATCCGCAGCTTTCCGGGGACGTTCCAGTCCAACTGCAACCGGCAGGTGGTCGGCCCGGCATGCTTCAGCACGTTCGTCAGCGACTCCTGGACCGTGCGGAACACACTGAGGCCCACCGCCACATCCACCTCCACCGGGTTGCCCAGCACCCGGTAGTCCACACGCAGCCCGGCGCGCTCGGCATCCTGCACCAGGGCAGGCACACCGGCAAGGCCGGGTGGGGTATCGGTACCGCGTGCGGGGGTTCCGGAGTCGTCCCGCAGGACGCTGAGCAGTTGGCGCATCTGCGTCAGGGCGTCCCGCCCGGTGCTGCTGATCGTGTCGAGGGCCTCGATGGCCTTCGGCGGGTCCTTGCGTCCGGCGTAGCGTCCGCCATCGGCCTGGGCGATCACAGCGGTCAGCGAATGGGCGACGATATCGTGCATCTCCCGGGCGATCCGGGTGCGCTCGGCGGCCGCGGCGAGTTCCACCCGGGTCGCCAGGTTCTCCATGCGTTCCTGCTGGCGACGGGTGGTCATGCCCAGCTGCCAGAACAGTCCGATCGACAGCACCGCGACGAGAACCAGGACGACCAGAATGAACCCCGTCTCCCCCATTCCGGCGGACTCCAGCGCGTCCGCCGGCTGCACCCCGTAGACCTCCATCAGCACGAAGACCACCACGGACACCACGGACCCGGTCAACAGCAGGGCCAGCCACATGCCACGTCGCTGCCGGATGAACGCGGAAATGAACCACGATTCGTAACAGACCACCAGGTAGGCCAGGAAGTAGATCCCGGACATCCCCGCTGCTGCGAGGACCATCCCCACCGCCACGACCGCCAACCCGACTTCGGGACGCCAGCGCTGCACCAGCAGACCGACGAACACCAGGATGTAGCCGACCGTCAGGATCACCGCAGGAAGGGTTTCACTCACGTAGAAGGCATTGGACACGTCGGTGATCCCGAAGAAGAGGAACACGGCGCACTGGATCACCAGCTGCAGCCAGAAACCACGGTCGCGCCAGAACCGGGTGGACGTCGCACTTGTCGCCGGCGAGGTCCGGGGAGACACGGATCGGGTACTCACGGACGTTCATCCTACGGAAGTCGCCACCTGCGCCCCATCGTCCTGCGGTATGATTCCCCACCATGGCTGACGTCGTCTTCGAGAACGTGGACATCCGCTATCCGGGTGCCTCCTCCCCCACCGTCCCAAACCTCAACCTCACCATCGGTGACGGCGAGTTCCTCGTGCTGGTCGGTCCGTCGGGCTGCGGTAAGTCCACCATCCTGCGCTCCCTGGCAGGACTGGAGCCCACCAGCGCCGGGTCGATCTCCATCGGTGGCCGCAACGTCACCGGTGTCGAGCCGGGCGACCGGGACATCGCGATGGTCTTCCAGGACTACGCGCTGTACCCGCACATGTCGGTGCGGGAGAACATGGGCTTCGCCCTGACCATCGCCAAGCGCCCCAAGGCCGAGATCGAGGAGCACGTCAACCACGCCGCCGACCTGCTGGACCTGGGCGACTACCTGGACCGAAAGCCGAAGGACCTCTCCGGTGGCCAGCGTCAGCGTGTGGCGATGGGCCGGGCGATCGTGCGGGAACCGCAGGTGTTCCTCATGGACGAGCCGCTGTCGAACCTGGACGCGAAACTGCGCGTGCAGACCCGTGCGCAGATCGTGAAACTGCAGCACGACCTGGGCGTCACCACCGTGTACGTCACCCACGACCAGGTCGAGGCGATGACCATGGGTGACCGGGTGGCGGTGCTGAAGGACGGCGAGCTGCAACAGGTCGACAGCCCGTCGGAGCTCTACAACAATCCGGTGAACTCCTTCGTCGCCGGGTTCATCGGGTCCCCGGCGATGAACCTGATGGAACTGCCGGCCGACGCGTCCGAGGTCCCCGGACTGGGGGTGGAGCGTCCGGCGGGGGTGGCCGGCGCGCTGCTGGTGGGTGTGCGTCCGGAACACCTGCTGGCCGCTGCGTCCGATTCCGCTGCGTCCGATTCCGCTGCGACCGACGTCAATGCCGGAAGCGGCCTGCACGGCGAGGTGACCCTGGTCGAGGAGCTCGGCGCGGACGCCAACATCTACGCCCAGACCGCCGTCGGCCAGGTCACCGCCCGCACCCACGATGACCCGGACTCCCTCCCCGGCATCGGGGGTGGGGTGGAGTTCACCCTCTCCCCCTCCGCCCGGGTGCACTTCTTCGACCAGGAGTCCGGTCAGCGCGTGGAATAACCCCGGTTGCCCCCGAAAGTGGGACACGGGGGCCGCTGAGTTACTACACTCGACGCAAGGATCACGCACACCCGGTTCACCCGGTGCGCGTCCCACCTGTCCACGTACCTGGTGTACCGAATCAGAAAGGTCCGGCCATGGCCCACCTCTCAAAGAAGATCCTGGCGACGCTCGCCGCTGTCGGCCTGGGCGCCGGGCTGGCGTCCTGTTCCTCCGACGACGACGGTGGCGACGCCACCCCCACGAACACCGAGGGCCGCGGCCCGATCACGTTCGCCATGGGCAAGAACGACACGGACAAGCTGCGTCCGATCATCGACAAGTGGAACGAGGAGAACCCGGAGGAGGAGGTGACCCTGCAGGAGCTCGCCGGTGAGGCGGACGCCCAGCGTGAGACCCTCGTGCAGTCCCTGCAGGCCGGTCAGTCCGACATCGACGTCATGGCACTCGACGTGGTCTGGACCGGTGAGTTCGCCGCCAACGGCTGGATCGACCCGCTCACCGACGACCTGGAGGTCGACACCTCCGACCTGCTGGAACCCACCGTGGAATCCGCAACCTACAACGACACCCTCTACGCGCTGCCGCAGAACACCAACGGCCAGCTGCTCTACCGCAACACGGACATGGCGCCGGACGAGGCGGAGACCTGGGACGACGTCATCTCGACCTGTGAGGACGTCACCGCCGACAACAACGACTGCCTGATCACCCAGCTCAAGCAGTACGAGGGCCTGACCGTGTCCACCGCCGGCTTCATGTCCGGATGGGGCGGCGGCATCGTCGACGACGAGGGCGAGGTCAACGTGACCTCCGACGAGTCCCGCGAGGGCCTGCAGGCCCTGGTCGACGCCTACGAGGACGGCACCATCTCCCGCTCCTCCACCGGCGCGACCGAGGAGGAGACCAACCTGGCCTTCACCCAGGGCCAGAACGCCATGGCGATCAACTGGCCGTACATGTACACCGAGGCCGAGGCCGAGGGTTCCGCCATCGCCGGCAAGGTCGAGGTCCAGCCGCTGGTCGGCAAGGACGGGGTGGGTGTCTCCACCCTGGGTGGCTACAACAACGCCATCAACACCAACTCGGAGAACAAGGCGACCGCCCTGGACTTCATGGAGTTCATCATCAACGAGGACAACCAGCGTTCCTTCGCTGAGGCGTCCTTCCCGCCGGTGCTGTCCTCCATCTACGAGGACGAGGACCTCATCGAGGAGTTCCCGTACCTGCCGGCCCTGCAGGAGTCGCTGGAGAACGCCGTGCCGCGCCCGGCGTCCCCGAACTACGACGAGCTGTCCAAGGCCATCCAGGACAACGCCTACGCCGCCATCACCGGCGGTAAGAGCGTCGAGTCAGCGACCGACGACATGGCGTCCGCGATCGGCAACGTCAGTTAGTCCCGCTCTCCACGCCCTCACGCCCGTCAGCCTGCTCCAGGCTGTCGGGCGTAGTGCATTACCGATAAGGTCTTCCTTGTGACTGACACCTCACCCCACCCCGGCAGTGCCGCCACGGACAGCTCCGCGCGCGCCTGGCCGCCGAAGAAGAAGCGTGACCTGCGTGCCCTCTGGCTGGTCGGGCCCAGTCTCGCCCTGCTGGCGGTGGTCATCGGCTACCCGGTGGTACGCGCCCTCTACCTGTCGTTCCAGGCCGACCGGCACCTCGACCCGGACACCGGCATGTTCGTCGACGGTGGCTTCGCCGGACTGGACCACTACCTCTACTGGCTGACCAACCGGTGCATGTCCGCCACCGGGGAGGCCACCACCTGTGCGCCCGGCAACCTGGCGACGGACTTCTGGCCGGCGGTGGGCGTCACCATGTTCTTCGTGGTCATCACCGTGGCCCTGGAGACCGTCCTGGGCCTGTGGATGGCGATCACCATGTCGAAGTCCTTCTGGGGTCGCAGCCTGCTGCGTGCCGCCGTCCTGATCCCGTGGGCGATCCCCACGGCGGTGACCGCGAAGCTGTGGCAGTTCATCTTCGCCCCCAACGGCATCATCAACTCCACGCTCGGCCTGGACATTGCCTGGACGACCGACCCGTGGGCCGCCCGCTTCGCCGTGATCATCGCCGACGTGTGGAAGACCGCTCCGTTCATGGCGCTGCTGATCCTCGCCGGTCTACAGATGGTCCCCGGCGGCGTGTACGAAGCCGCCCGGGTCGACGGGGCATCGAAGTGGCAGCAGTTCACCCGCATCACCCTGCCACTGATCAAGCCGGCACTGATGGTGGCGATCCTGTTCCGCACCCTCGACGCGCTGCGCATGTACGACCTCCCGGTCATCATGATCAGCGAGTCCACCAACTCCCCGACCGCGGTCATCAGCCAGCTGGTCATCACCGACACCCGCTCGGGCAACTTCAACTCCGCCTCGGCGGTGTCCACCCTGATCTTCCTGATGGTCTTCGTCATCGCCTTCATTATGGTGAAATACCTGGGTGCGGACGTCACGGGGAACCAGAACATGCCGAAGGCGCAACGTAGCAGTCTGCGCGACCGGCTGTCGTCACTACGGTCGCCGAAACACCCGTCTGGACAGGACGCACCACCGGACGTACCGGACGCACCCGCCGCGACGGGTGCGGCGACCGGAGCGTCCGGCAGCAACGGAGCGTCCGGCGAGACTGAAAGGGACCGGCGATGAAGACCAGCATCCGCAGTTACATCAGCAACTACGCCGCCGTGATCATCATCCTGGTGTGGGCCCTGGCACCGTTCTACTGGATGGTCGTCACCGCCTTCCGCGACAAGGCGCACACCTTCTCCACCAACCCCTTCCCCAGTCACCTCACGCTGGAGAACTTCCGGGAGGCGATGGCCACCGACGCGGGCAACAACTTCCTGCGCGCGATCGGCAACAGCCTGATCATCGGCTTCGCCACCACCGCCATCGCCCTGCTCGTCGGCGTGTTCACCGCCTACGCCCTGGCCCGGGTGGACTTTCGCGGCAAGGGATTCGTCACCGGCATCATCCTGGCCGCCTCGATGTTCCCGGGCATCGCCCTGGTCACCCCACTGTTCCAGCTGTTCAGCAACATCGGGTGGATCGGCACCTACCAGGCGATGATCATCCCGAACATCTCCTTCGTCCTGCCCCTGACGGTCTACACGCTGACGTCCTTCTTCCGGGAACTGCCGTGGAAACTCGAGGAGGCCGCCCGGGTGGACGGTGCGTCCCGCGGTCTGGCGTTCCGCAAGGTCATCCTGCCGCTGGCCGCCCCGGCCCTGTTCACCACCGCCATCCTGGCGTTCATCGCCACCTGGAATGAGTTCATGCTGGCCAAGCAGCTCTCCACCACGTCGACGGAGCCGGTGACGGTGGCGATCGCCCGCTTCACCGGCGCCAGCGCCTTCCAGTACCCCTATGCCGCGACGATGGCCGCCGGTGCGCTGGTGACCATCCCGCTGGTGATCATGGTGCTGGTCTTCCAACGTCGTATCGTCTCCGGTCTGACGGCAGGTGGCGTGAAGTGAGTGGCCTGAACCACCAGGCGGGCCCGACCCCGGACCACTCCGAGACCCGGCGCCGCAGGACAGTGCTCGAATCGATCCTCGGGTTCCTGGGGTTCTTCACCGTTCTGGCGCTGGTCCAGGCGGTGTGGAATGTCCTGAAGGACGATCCGGACGTGTGGCCGTCCCTGCTGCTCGCCGGCCTCCTCATCGCCACGTGGCTGGTGTGGCGGCGCTGGCGCACCTACGACTGAGCACGCGAACCCGAGCGCGACATCTGGACGTTCCGCTGGCAGCGAACCGGCGCATCCGCCATGGTTCGTCGCACGGTCCGTACCTCAGTGGGCTCGCAGCCGGCTTCCGGAGGGGTGGTGCACGGGCTGTCGTCAGAAAGGTGGGATCATCTGCTGGTTTTCCCACGAGATCACTACGATCCATCCCACGAATCCGACATCCGTCACGCTTCGGCTCCCATCACGCCTCGCGTCGACGTCCGCACCAACTCCCTGACCTCCCCCATCGCCGACGCCGAACGGCGCCGCCAGGGGGAAAAGTGCAAGAAGAACTTCCTCAGCGTCGACTTCAAGGTCTCCGACACCGGGTTGACCACCTCCTCGGAGGACAAGGAGTCCCGCACCCACGCCGGCACCGTCGCCGACGCCTACGAAGCGGTCGAGCAGATGGACGCCGCGGAGGACAACATCGACCGGCTGTTCACCATGGAGCACGGTGACTCCACCGTAGGCCGTGAGGAGCTCACCGAGCTGGCCGAGGTTCTCGCCGAGGCGGAGGTGAAGACGAAGTACGAGGCCCTGCAGAATAGTCTTGTCGATGTCGAGGCCACGGTCAAAGAGCTGAAGCAGGACCTGGAGGCCCCGGACTGCATGGACCGGTTCGCCGATACGGTGCGCTCCTACGGCCACGGGAACTACATCCCGTTCGTCATCGTGGTCCTGGCACACCGCCGACGTGAAAGCCGCACAGAGTGCTGCGTCGTCCTCGTCCTCGACGAAAGTGTCCTTCAGCAGCGGTTTCTCCGGCGGCTGCGGGTCCGGACGCTTCTAGGACCTTTTCGGGATGCTTCTGGGACGCTTCTGGGACCCTGTCAGGCCCGGCCGAACAGCCGGTAGATCGTCAGGGCGACGAACTCGCGCAGATAGGACGCCAGGAGTACCTTTTTCGGTGTCGGTGCACCGAGTACCTCCGCGTCGAAGGAATGCACGCTGCCGCTCTGCTGCATCATCCTCACGACCCGCTCGGTCCGCGTCACGTGGAAGTCGGAGGTACACACCAGGATCCTGGGGTGTTCCACATTGCGTTCGGCCAGGATATACAGGCTGAGGTGCAGGTTCTCGATGGTGTCGATGGACTCCGCCTCGGTCACCACCACGTCCCGGGGAAATCCGCGGCGAGCGTAGTAGCGACGCATGGCGTACGCCTCCGGGCAGGCCTCGTCCGGCCCCTGTCCCCCGCTGACGATCAGCGGAACCTGCCTCGCGGCACCGGCACCACGGGCTTTCTCCACGTCCCGCCAGGCCGCTGCTCCCCGGTCACACCGGGCGGCAAGTAGATCACTGACCTCCTCACCGACCAGTCCGGCGCCGAGCACCACCACCGCATCGACCGAGCCTGGGTCACTGGGGAGCCGCAGCCGACCACGGCGGATATGACGCAGGAACCACAGCATGCCGACCAGCGCCATGGCCCACACCAGCACCCCGAGCGTTCCCAGGAAGGTCAGCACGATGAGGGTGTCGTCCACCCCGGCACCCCACCTGCTGCGGGCCTGGAAGACCGTCACCACCCACCCCGCGCCGATGGAGAGTGCCAGCGCGGCGGCAATGACGGTACTCAGATGGAACCAGCCGCGTCCGTCGGCGCCGGGCAGGGAATCACCCATCCACCGCGCGGTGAGAACACCGGCACCGACAACCAACACATGGCAGATCCCCCAGGTCAGCCACATCGGCCCCGGGTACTCGCCACCGTGGGCGGCGACCAGCAGCCAGATCCACAGCAGTTCGGCCACGGCCATCACCAGGAGACCGTTGCCCGCCCACCGGGGACGGGTCTTCACGCTCCAGGCGGTGACGCCGAGGGTCACCAGGAGCAGCAGTGCGACGAGGAGCAGGCCGGTCATGCGCGTGTGGTCCCGCTACTCACCCATGAGGTTGGCCTGGAGACGACGGTCCTTCTCCAGCACCTCGTTCTTCATGTTCTCCTGGTAGGCGACCATGGCCTCCATGAGTCGGTCGTCGGCGACGGCCAGGGTACGCACGGCCAGCAGGCCGGCGTTTTTCGCACCATCGATGGACACCGTCGCCGTCGGTACCCCGGCAGGCATCTGGACGATGGAGAGCAGCGAGTCGAGGCCGTCGAGGTTCTTCAGTGCCCGCGGGATGCCGATGACCGGCAGCGGGGTGGCCGCGGCGACCATGCCCGGCAGGTGGGCGGCGCCACCGGCGCAGGCGATGATGACCTTCACGCCCCGGGTGTGGGCCTCGCGGGCGTAGTCCAGCATCCGCTCGGGCGTGCGGTGGGCGGACACCACACCGATCTCCATCGGCACGCTGAACTCGGCGAGCACCTGGGCGGCGGGCTCGACGGTGGGCCAGTCGGAGTCCGATCCCATCACGATCCCCACGAGGGGGGTGGGCTGCTGGTCAGGTGTGGAAGTCACGGTGGTGTCCCTTGTGTTGCGTCATGTTGCGTCAGTACGTGTCCCGGAAGACCTTACCTGCTGACCGCCAGAGAGTTACGCAGACCAGCCGTCGGTCCAGCGGGCACTGACCAGGAAATCGGATGCGAGCCGGGCGTCGCGGCGCAGGGCCTCGACTGCCTCGGCGCCTGCCTGCCCCTCGGCCGGGGCGCCCAACGGCAGCGACATGTTGACGTGACCGATCTTGCGACGCGGCCGCCAGTCCTTGCCGTAGAGGTGGATCTTGGCGGTCGGGAACCGTCGCCAGACCTCGTCCATGCGCTGCGGCATCGGCATCTCAGGGTCGGCGGTGTCATCGCCCAGGACGTTGGCCATCACCGTCGTCGAGGCGGTGGGGGCGGTGGATCCCAGCGGACGGTCCAGCACAGCCCGCAGGTGCTGCTCGAACTGGCTGGTCACGCAGCCGTCCTGGGTCCAGTGGCCGGTGTTGTGCGGACGCATCGCCAGCTCGTTGACGATGATCTCCGGCTGGCCGGCCTCGTCCTCGGTCTCGAAGAGTTCCACGGCCAGCACACCGGTGACCCCCAGATCGGTGGCGACCTGGCGGGCCAGCAGCCCGGCCTGCTCGACGATACGTCGCTGGCCTTCGGTGGCGACCGGTGCCGGTGCCACAGCGAGGTAGCAGATGCCGTCGGCCTGCACCGACTCCACCACGGGCCATGCCTCGACCTGTCCGGAGGGGGTGCGGGCGACCATGGCGGAGAGTTCGCGGACCAGGCGGACCTTCTGCTCCGCCATCAGCGGCACACCCTGCTCCAGCAGGTCGGCGACCAGGGTTGCGGTCTCTTCACGGGTGGCCGGGAACCACACGCCCTTGCCGTCGTAGCCACCGCGGCGGGCCTTGAGGCAGATGGCTCCGTCGGTGGCGTCGAAGAATCCGGTGGCATCGTCGACGGCCTCTATGGCAGCGAAGGGCGGCACCGGGGCGCCGATCTCGCGCATCTTCTTGCGCATCACCAGCTTGTCCTGCGCGTTGATCAGCGCCGAGGGCTGCGGCTGGACGTTGACGCCTTCGTCGATCAGCGCCTCGAGGTAGGCGTTCGGCACGTGTTCGTGATCGAAGGTGACGGCGTCGGCACCTGTCGAGATCTCCCGGACGACCTGCTCCTCGGTGTACTGGCCCAACCAGACGTCGGCGGTGGCCTGGGCGGCCGAGGACCCCCCGGAGCCGGCCAGGAGCCGGACGGTCAGGCCCAACTCGATACCGGCCTGCTGCATCATCCGTGCCAGCTGACCGTCGCCGATCACGGTGACCAGTGGCATGTCCGGGGCGTGTGCCTCCGGTCGGGCCAGCGAACGGTCCGGTCGGCTGCTGTTCTCTGGGCTGTTCTTCTCGTCAGTCACGACTGCCCAGTATAGCGGTTCAGTACAGCGTTCTGGGCAGGTGGACCGGGATGCGGGATCGCAGCAGTTTCACGAACTTCCGGGTGAACGGAACGTCGCGCAGCACCAGCGGACGACCGCCGCCGCGCAGACAGACCTCGACGTTCGACCCCTGGTGGCGGACGTCGACGATATGCGATAACGGCACCTCGCCGATCTGGCTGCGCATGTGCCCGGTGGCGGTGACCAGCCGTCGGTCGGTGAGGATCATCCGGGACCGGGAGCGGAACAGCAGGTGGCGCAGGCACCGGCGCCAGCTCAGCCACACCCAGGCCACCAGCAGTGCCCGTCGCCCCCACAGTGCGGCTGTCGCCGCCCCGGCGTCCTGTTCACCAACCAGGTCCGGCACGCTGGCGATCGACTCGGGCACATACCCCAACCACTGTCGTGCCAGGTCGGCGAGGTAGGAGTCCACCAGGCCGACTCCCAGCCACACCACTCCGGTGATCACGACGAACTCCAGCACCGGGAACACGGTGGATTTCCGGGACGGACTGAGCTCGGCGAGGACCTCCTCGTCGGGGTCGAATCGGATCTTCGGCATCGTCAGGTCATTCTCCGGTGGGGCGCAGGTGGACGACGTCACCGGCGGTGACGGTGCGGCGCTGTCCGGCACCGGTGTCGATCACCAGCTCCCCGTGCTCGCCGAGATCCACGGCGGTACCGGTGAGCTGGGTGCCGTCGGGCAGTTCGGCACGCACCCGGGTACCCAGGGTCGCGGAGAGCTCCCGGTAGCGTCGCCGCAGTGCCTCCAGGTCCGCCCCCTGGCCACGCCAGGCCGCGTCGGCGGCGAGCAGGTGGGTGATCTCGGCGGCGGCGACGTCGGCCCGGGCACCGGTGTCGGGGAGCGTGGCCCCGGCGGTGATCATCGAGGTGGCGCTGCGGTCCGGGATCCCGGCGTCCGCGAAGTCCTCGTCGGTCAGCGAGACGTTCAGGCCGATGCCGGCGATGATCACCGAGGGCTCGACACTGGCCGCCTCGACGAGGATGCCGGCGAGCTTGCGGTATCCGAAACGGGAGTCGTCGTCGAGCACGACGACGTCATTGGGCCACTTCAGCACCGCAGGCACCCCGAACTCGCGGGCAGCCTCGGCGATGGCCACGCCGACCAGCAGCGGTAGTTCCCCGAACGCCTCCGGGGTGATCTGGCCGGGGTCGGGACGCAGCAGCACGCTGAAGATGACCTGGGCGCCCGCCGGGGCGGACCAGGCGCGTCCCAGCCGACCGCGGGCGGTGACCTGTTCATCGGCGAGACGCACCGTCCGGTCGACCGGAGACGCGCCCGAGCGCCACGCGTCGGCGAGGTCGGTGTTGGTCGATCCGGTGCTCGCCACCCACTCCAGGGACCCCGGCGCGACGCCGGTACCGGCAGCTCCCCGGAGGTGGACCCGGTCCTGGATCCGCTCGAGTACGGCGTCGGCGTCCAGCGGGTGGCGGGACGGGTGCGCGGGTGTTGCTGCATTCATGTTGACCAGAGTAACGCCCTTCGGCACCAATGCTTCTACACTGTTGTGTATGACTTCACCGACCTCCGTGCCCAACCCGGCCGACACAGCGACGACCGCAGGCAAGCTCGAGGATCTCCGTCAGCGTCTGGCGGAGACCGCTGCCCCGGTCGGGGAGGGTGCCGTCGCCGCCGTGCACGAGGCCGGCCGGCTCACCGCCCGGGAGCGTGTCGAGCAGCTGCTGGACCCGGGTTCCTTCGTCGAGATCGACGCCCTGGCCCGGCACCGCTCCACCTTCTACAATCTGGACCGGTCCCGCCCTGTCTCCGACGGCGTGGTCACCGGGTACGGCACCGTCGACGGTCGCCAGGTCTGCGTGTTCTCGCAGGACGGCACGGTCTTCGACGGCACCGTCGGCGAGGTGCACGCCGAGAAGCTGACCAAGGTCATGGAGCTGGCCGGACGCTCGGGCGTCCCGCTGGTCGGCATCCATGACTCCACCGGTGCCCGCGTCGGCGAGGGGGTCGTCTCCCTCGGTATGGCCGCCCGGCTGTACAAGCTGCGCGCCGAGCTCTCCGGTGTGGTGCCGCAGATCTCCGTGATCGCCGGTCCGACGGCGGGCACCGAGGCCCACCAGCCGGTCCTGGCCGATATCGTGATCATGGTCGAAGGCGCCTCGCTGTACCTCACTGACGCGGCGACGACCGAGCGCGTCGTCGGCGAAGCTGTCAGCGCCGAGGAGCTGGGGTCCGCCGCCGTGCACGCCGGACGCACCGGCACCTCGCACCACACCGCTGCCGACGACACCCAGGCCCTCGGTTTCGTACGGGACGCCCTGGCCCACCTGCCGTCGAACAACCGCTCGGTGGTGCCGGAGGTGCCTGCCGAGTCCGCCGATTCTGCCGCCACCGCCGCCACTGCCCTGGACACCCTGGTCCCCGACTCCCCGCTGGCCGGCTACGACATGACCGAGGCCATCACCGGGATCGTCGACCCGGGCAGCCTGCTGGAGCTGCAGCCGGAGTTCGCCGGCAACGTCATCACCGCCTTCGCCCGGGTCGAGGGACGCGCCGTCGGTGTCATCGCCACCCAGCCGCTGGTGCTGGCCGGTGCGCTGGACACCGCAGCGTCCGAGAAGGCTGCCCGGTTCGTCCGTACCTGCGACGCCTTCAATATCCCGCTGCTGTTCCTCGTCGACTCCCCCGGTTTCCTCCCCGGCACGGCGGAGGAGCACAACGGGCTGCTGCGTCGCTCCTCGGTGTTGCTGTACGCCGTCGCCGAGGCAACGGTGGGAATGATCACCGTGGTGACGCGCAAGGCCTTCGGGACGTCCTACATCGCGCTGGGCTCCAAGAACATCGGCGCTGACCTGGTCTTCGCCTGGCCGAGCGCGCAGATCTCCCACGCCGACGCGGAGAACACCGTCGCACTGGTCCACGCCGACGCCCTGGCGAAGGCCAAGCGCCGGAAGAAGGACGTCGCCGCGCTGACCGCCGAGTTCACCGAGGAGATCGAGCGCACCCAGGTCAACCCCTACGCCGCCGCCGAGCGGGGTTACGTCGACGCGGTCATCACCCCGAACGACACCCGCCGTCAGGTCGCCGACGGACTGGGGCTACTGGAGCGCAAGGTCGTCGACAGCCCGGCCCGCAAGCACGGCAACCCGGCGCTGTAACCGGACCCGGGAGAAGGAGCACACCATGACCCAGCCCCAGCAGTCGCCCACCGTGCCCGTCACAGCGATCACGGTCGTCAAGGGCACCGTCGACGAGGTCGAGACCGAGGCGATCAGCCAGGCACTGTCGACCATCGTCGCCGAGTCCGCTGCCGCCGCAGCGGCCGCCACCGCCAACACCACCGAGGCCCGGGAGACCGCCCGCCGGTCCGCCCGCACCCACGCCAAAGGTCTGTGGGGCACCCCGGCGGAGTCCCTGCGTGGAGTGCGCAACTTCAACCCGACGGGCTTCCGTGGCTGAGTCAGCTGGGTCGGCTGAGTCGGCACCCCGCATCGTCCTGGCGTCCTCCTCCCCGTCCCGACTGTCGGTACTGCGTTCCGGCGGCATCGAACCGCTGGTGCTGGTCCCCGGGGTCGACGAGGACGCCGCCACCGCCGAGCTGCACGCCCGGCACCCCGACCCCTCCCCTGCCCAGGTCGTCGCCCACCTGGCCGCGGCGAAGTGTGCGGCGGTGAGCGAGCAGTTCGCCGGGGATATCCCGTCCGGTTCCCTGGTCGTCGCCGGTGACTCGATGCTGCTGCTCGACGGCCAGCTGCAGGGAAAGCCCCACACCGTGGAGAAGACCGTGGCACGGTGGCAGCAGCAGCGGGGCCGCACGGCGAGCCTGATCACCGGGCACGCCTTCACGAACGTCATGGTCGATCCAGACACCGGCACGACCGGGTTCACCCCGGTGGACACCGCGGTCAGCGAGACGGTCGTCCACTTCGCCGAGGCCACCGACACCGACATCCTCGCCTACGCCGAGACCGGGGAGCCACTGGCCTGCGCCGGCGCATTCACCCTGGAAGCCCTGGGCGGCTGGTTCATCGACCGGATCGAGGGGGACCCTTCCAGCGTGATCGGACTGTCACTGCCCCTGGTACGCCAGGCGATCACCGGTGCCGGACGGAATGTCTCCGACTTCTGGAACGCCGCAGGCTAATTCGAGCCTGACCGGGGGGGCTGGACCGGGTATCCCCCTGAGCGTCCCCAAAACCCCGAACGAGCATAGGCCACACCGCCGGGGCGGTTACACTACAAGGTATCGACATGAAAGGCGGTGCCCTCACCCGTGGGAATCGAACGTGACCCCAACCCGCAGCTGCACCAGTACGCCCACCCGGAGAAGCTGGTCACCAGCTCCTGGCTCGGCGCAAAGCTGGGAGGCCCAGGGCTGAAGGTGGTGGAGTCGGACTCCGATCCGATCCTCTACAACATCGGCCACCTGCCCACCGCCATCCGAATCGACCTGCACGAGGACCTCGGCGATCCGGTGACCCGCGACTTCCTCGACGGTGAGGCCTTCGCCGCACTGATGGACAGCAAGGGCATCACCCGGGACGACACCGTGGTGGTGTACGGCAACGACTCCAACCTGTGGGCCACCTACACCCTGTGGGTGTTCGAGCTTTTCGGGCATCCGGACGTCCGGCTGCTCGACGGTGGCCGTGACGCCTGGATGCAGGACGAACGCGAGACGTCCTACGATGCCCCGCCGTCCCCCACCACCGGCTACCCGGTCGTCGAGCGGGACGACACCAACCACCGCATCTTCGTCGACGAGATCCGCGCCAACCTCTCCGACCGGCTCCAGCTGGTCGACATGCGGGACGCCGAGGACTTCATCGGCGTCGCCCCGGCGGAGGCCACCAGCCGCACCGGTCATATTCCCGGTGCGGTGAACTTCCCGCCGCGGGCGGCGCTGCTGCCCAACCACCGGTTCCAGTCCCGGCCCCAACTGGAGGAGACCTTCTCCTCCCTGGATCCGGCGGTCACCACGGTGCCCTACTGCCATTCGGGTGCCCGGGCGTCCCACCTGTGGTTCGTTCTGCACCACCTTCTGGGGTGGGGGAATGTGCGCGCCTACGACGGTTCCTGGCTGGAGTGGGGAAACATGGTCCGTATGCCGATCGACACCGGTGCCTGACACCACGTAACACCTGTGTTGGAACAGTCGCTGTGGAATAGTAACGTCAGTGTTTTGCTTCTGACTGCAGATGAAAGATAACGAGGAGTGGATGTGCCGGTAGAGGTCCGGAAATTGTCGAAGGTGCTCGTCGCGAACCGTGGCGAGATCGCCGTCCGGGTCATCCGGGCTGCCCGCGACGAGGGTATCGCCTCGGTGGCCGTCTACGCCGAGCCGGACGCCACCGCCCCCTTCGTGCGGATGGCGGACGAGGCCTTCGCCCTCGGCGGCACCACCTCCGCCGACTCCTACCTCGACATCGCCAAGGTCATCGACGCCGCGACGCGCTCCGGGGCCGATGCGGTACACCCGGGCTACGGATTCCTCTCCGAGAACGCCGACTTCGCCCAGGCCGTCATCGACGCCGGACTGACCTGGATCGGCCCATCGCCCTCGGCGATCCGTGAGCTGGGTGACAAGGTCACCGCACGCCACTACGCGGAGAAGGTCGACGCCCCGATGGTGCCGGGCACCCCTGAGCCGGTCGCCGACGCCGAGGAGATCATCGCCTTCGCCGAAGAGCACGGCCTGCCCGTCGCGGTGAAGGCCGCCTTCGGCGGTGGCGGACGCGGCATGAAGGTCGCCCACACCATCGAGGAGATCCCCGAGCTCTTCGCCTCCGCGACCCGTGAGGCCGAGAAGGCTTTCGGTCGTGGCGAGTGCTTCGTGGAGCGGTACCTCGACCGGGCCCGCCACGTGGAGTGCCAGGTACTCGCAGACACCCACGGCAATTACGTGGTCTCCTCCACCCGGGACTGCTCGCTGCAGCGTCGTTTCCAGAAGCTGGTCGAGGAGGCCCCCGCGCCGTTCCTCACCGAAGATCAGGACGCCCGCCTGCGCGAGTCGGCCAAGGCGATCATGCGGGAGGCCGGCTACCACGGTGCCGGTACCGTGGAGTACCTCGTTGGGTCGGACGGCCTGATCTCCTTCCTCGAGGTCAACACCCGCCTGCAGGTCGAGCATCCGGTGACCGAGGAGGTCAGCGGCTGGGACCTGGTGCGTGAGCAGTTCCGCATCGCCGAGGGTCTCGAGCTCTCCCGCACCACCGACCCGGAGATCCGCGGCCACTCCATCGAGTTCCGGATCAACGGGGAGGACGCCGCGGCGAACTTCATGCCCCACCCCGGCACCGTCACCGCCTACCGCGAGCCGGCCGGCCCGGGTGTGCGCGTGGATTCCGGTACAGAGGCCGGCACCGTGATCGGCGGTCAGTTCGACTCGATGCTCGCCAAGCTCATCGTCACCGGCGAAGACCGGGACCAGGCGTTGGCCCGCGCCCGTCGCGCCCTGGACGAGTACGTCGTCGAGGGCCTGCCCACCGTGATCCCCTTCCACCGTGCCGTCCTCGATGAGCCGGCCTTCACCGGTGACTCGCTGGAGGTCTACACCCGGTGGATCGAGGAGGAGTGGGACAACCAGTTGGAGCCGTGGACGGACCCGTCCGACGGTGTCGCCGGTGCCGGTGCCGACGCCGCTGGTGCTGCAGTGCCGCCGCGGCGTATCGCGGTGGAGGTCGACGGTCGCCGGGTGGAGGTCACCGTCCCGGGTGACCTGGTCGGCACCGGGGCAGGGCGCAGCCGCAGCGGTCGGCGTTCGTCGGGACGCCGCGAGGTCAAGGTCTCCGGTGACACGGCCGTGGCACCGATGCAGGGCACCGTGGTGACCGTGTTGGTCACCGAGGGAGCCGAGGTCGCCGAGGGTGACCCGCTGCTGGTCATCGAGGCGATGAAGATGGAGAACTCAGTGAAGGCTCACAAGGCCGGTACCGTGGCCGACCTGGCCGTTGCCGCCGGCGACGGTGTCACCAAGTCCCAGCCGATGCTGAAGATCGTCTGACCCTAGCTAGCAGAGTCAAAGGGAGTCCCCCACCATGGTCGACCGCCTGAGCCACCTCTTCCGCCCCACCGGACAGCCCTGGCACCGGCGCCGCGACCAGGGCTACGTCCTGGCCGTCGACCAGGGCACCACGTCTTCCCGGGCGATCGTCTTCGACGCGTCCGGGGCGATCACCGAGTCCAGTCAGCTGGAGCACCGGCAGATCTTCCCCCAGCCGGGGTGGGTGGAGCATGACCCCGAGGAGATCCGTCGCAACACCCGACGGGTCATCGGCGACTGTGTCGCCCGGGCGGACATCGGTACCGAGGACATCGCCGCACTCGGGATCACCAACCAGCGCGAGACCACGGTGATCTGGGACCGGGAGACCGGCGAGCCGGTGTACAACGCCATCGTCTGGCAGGACACCCGCACCGGTGAGTTCTGTGAGCAGCTCGACGCCGAGCACGGCGACATGTTCCGTAAGCGCACCGGACTGCCTGTGTCGACCTACTTCGCCGGGCCGAAGATCCGCTGGATCCTCGACAACGTCGAGGGGGTGCGCGAGCGCGCCGAGCGCGGTGAACTGGCCTTCGGCACCATGGACACCTGGGTGGTGTGGGAACTGACCCGTAGTTCCCGTCGGGGACGGGGACCGTCGGGTGGTCGGCGGGGCCAGGCCCGGCACGTCACCGACGTCACCAATGCCTCCCGCACGATGCTGATGGACCTGCGGACCCAGCAGTGGGACCCGGAGCTGTGCGAGGCGATGGGTGTGCCGATGTCGCTGCTGCCCGAGATCGTCAGTTCCTCGGAGGTTCTCGGCAAGGTGGAGCGGTCCGGGCCGGTGCACGGGGTGCCGATCGCCGGCATCCTCGGCGACCAACAGGCCGCCACCTTTGGCCAGGCCTGTACCGAACCCGGCGAGGCGAAGTGTACCTACGGCACCGGAAACTTCCTGCTGATGAACACCGGCACCGAACCCAAGCCTTCGGAGCACGGACTGATCACCACCATCGCCTACCGGTTGGGCGATGAGCCGGCGGTGTACGCCGTCGAGGGCTCGGTGGCGGTCACCGGCTCGCTGGTGCAGTGGCTGCGCGACAACCTCGGGCTGATCGACGACTCCTCACAGATCGAAGCCCTGGCCCGCAGTGTGGAGGACAACGGTGGATGCGTGGTCGTCCCGGCGTTCTCCGGTCTGCTCGCACCCCGGTGGGAGCCGGAGGCCCGTGGCGTGATCGCCGGGCTGACCCGCTACGTCACCAAGGCGCATATCGCGCGTGCTGCGCTGGAGGCGACCGCCTTCCAGACCCGGGAGGTCGTCGAGGCGATGAACGCCGACACCGGGGTGCCGCTGACCCGACTGCGCGCCGACGGTGGCATGGTGGTCAACTCGCTGCTGATGCAGTTCCAGTCCGACCAGCTGGGTGTGCCGGTCACCGTGCCGAAGGTCACCGAGACCACGGCGTTGGGTGCGGCCTACGCCGCCGGACTGGCGGTGGGGTTCTTCTCCGGGGTCGAGGAGATCCGCGCCCTGTGGCAGGAGGAGCACAGCTACCTGCCGGATGTCGCCGCCGCCGACCGTGACGCCGCCTTCGCCCTGTGGAACAAGGCGGTCGGTCGGACGCTCGACTGGGCCTGAGAAGCCGCTTGGAGCGCAGTGCTGTCCGAACCGTGCTCTAGACTGGGGGCATGGCACGCGTCCCCTACGATCCCTCCAAGCACAGGGACTTCTCTACGTCGCACCCCGAGTCGTCCCGTAGCTCCGCCGCCTCGTCCACCCCGTCGTCCTCCGCGGCGTCCACCCCGGGCGTCCGGGTCGGCGACGCCGAGCGCGAGGGCGCGCTGTCCCTGTTGGCCGTGCACTTCGCCGACGGCAGGATCACGCTGACCGAATACGACGACCGCTGCCGGGACGCCGCGGCGGCAACCACCCGCGACCAGTTGGACGTCCTGTTCACCGATCTGCCCACCCTGCCCGACCAACAGGCGCGACTGTCCGGCAACACCGGTGGGACCAGCACGGAGCTGGCGGTCTACTCCGCCCAGGAACTGGCCGAGCAGCACCGCCGAGGTGCCCGCCCGCGGGCCGGAATCATGGGGCTGACCACCATCGCGGCAATCGCCGGGGCCGGGATATTCAGCTCCTCGGTGGCGGGCCCGCTGTTGCTGCTCATCATCCCGGCGGTGGCGATCCTGTTGTACGTGGTCAAGATCGGCCCCGAGTCCTGGCACGCCCCCTCCCCCGAGGCCTTGGAGCGTGCGCGGGTCAAGCAACTACGCCGTGAGCATCAGCTGGAGCTGGAGGAGAAGGCGCATGCCGAGCAGATCGCGAACGAGGAGCGTAAGGCACAACGTCGGCAGAAACAGTCGGAGATGGGCACGGAAGCCTGGGACCTGGCACAGCGTGCGGTGAAGGGCGCCGGCAACATGTTCACCAACCGCGGTGGCCGCGGCGGCAGTGGCAAGCACAGTAAATCCGACGACGACTGAGTCGAGCGGCAGCGCCGTAGAACCAGCGCCGCGTTACTAGATCTGCAACGCGTCGGCCTCGACGCGTCCGAACTGCTCCACCACTCCGGCGAACAGCCGCACGCCCACCGGGATGCAGGCCTCGTCCAGCACGATATTCGGCTGGTGCAGGTCCGGTTTCTCCCCCTCGCCGGTCCAGGCACCCAGCCGGGCCATGGCACCGGGGACGTGCTCCAGGTACCAGCTGAAGTCCTCGCCGCCGGAGGACTGCGGGGCCTCCTGCAGTGCGTAGGGGTCCACGTCCTTGACGGCCTGGGCCATGAGCGCGGTACAGGCGTCGTCGTTGGTCACCGGCGGAACACCCTTGGTGTAGCGAATCTCGGCCGTGGCACCGGTAGGCGCCAGGACCTGCTCCACCAGCTCCGGGAACAGCGTGTCCAGCGTGCGCCATACCGTGGGGCTGCCGGTACGCAAGGTACCCAGCAGCGTGGCCTGCTGCGGGATGGCGTTGAAGGCGGAGCCGCCGTTGACCGCACCGAAGGTCAGCACGGTACCGGTACGCGGATCGACCCGGCGGGACAGGAGACCGGGCAGCTGGGTGATCAGCTGGCCGACCGCGAAGATCACGTCGGCGGTGAGGTGCGGACGACTGGTGTGACCACCGGGCCCGCGCACCACCAGTTCCACGACATCGGTGGCCGAGGTGATCGCCCCGGTCTTCACACCGATCTGGCCGGCCCGCAGCTTGGGCTCGGCGTGCACGGCGAAGATGTGGCTGACCCCGTCGAGGGCACCGGCGCGGATGACATCGGTGGCACCGCCGTCGAGCACCTCCTCGGCGGGCTGGAAGATACACCGGACGCGCTGGTCCAGCCCACCGTCACGGTGCAGGTCGGCCAGCGCGCAGGCCAGGCCGAGCACCACGGTGGTGTGGATGTCGTGACCGCAGGCGTGCATCACCCCGGGGGTGGTGGAGGCGAAGTCCAGTCCGGTGACCTCGGTCAGCGGCAGGGCGTCGATGTCGGCGCGGAAGGCGATCAAGGGGGTGGCCGGGTCGGGTTCACCGATGTCGACGATCACGCCGGTACCCGGCAGCCGCACCGGCTCCAGGCCGGCCTCGGTGAGGGTCTCGACGAGGAACTCGGTGGTCCCGAACTCCTTGTGGGACAGTTCGGGGTGGGAATGCAGGTAGCGCCGCCAGCCGATGACCCGGTCGTGGTTGTCGACGATCCAGGACGCGACGGCGTCAGCCACCGGGCCGGTGTCGGCGGAACCGAGAGTGCTCACTGTGGGCGGTGCTCCTCACCATCTAGACCATGCAGTTCATTGCCAGTTCATACTAGCCACCTTGTGCCCCAGACTCCTACCCCGGTACCTGTCCCGCTCCCACCCTGACGGGTTCGGCCAGCCCGCCACCCTCGCTGGCCTATGCTGGGAACCATGACTGACGCTGACTTTTCCGTGGCGGAACTGGCGGACCGCGCTGCCGCCGAACTGGCTGAACGCACCGGGCGTGACCACCATGACGTGGCTGTTGTCCTGGGCTCGGGGTGGCGTCCTGCCGCCGATGTCCTGTGTTCTGGGGACGGTGTGAAAGGGGCAGACGGGCCGGACGGCCTGACGGAGTTCACTGAGTTCCCCATGTCGGACCTGCCCGGTTTCCTTCCCCCGACCGCCGAGGGCCACGGCGGGACGGTCCGGAGTCTGCGGATCGGTGGGCTGAATGTCCTCGTCCTGTTGGGACGCACCCACGCCTACGAGGGCCACGCCCTGTGGCGGACCGCGCATGCGGTCCGCACTGCCGCGGCCGCCGGGGTATCCACGGTGGTGCTGACCAATGCCGCCGGCGGGCTGGCCGAGGGCATGAGCGTCGGCGAGCCGGTGCTGATCAGCGACCACCTGAACATGACCGCGCGCACCCCGCTGGTCGGCGCCGATTTCGTGAACCTGGTGGACGCCTACTCGCCGAGGTTGCGCCACATGGTCGGACGCCTGCGCCCGGGTATGCGCGAGGCGGTGTACGCGATGATGCCGGGACCGCAGTACGAGACCCCGGCGGAGATCCACATGCTGCGCACCATGGGGGCGGGGCTGGTCGGCATGTCGACGGTCTACGAGACGATCGCCGCCCGCGCCGCCGGCGTCGAGGTGCTCGGGATCTCCCTGGTGACGAACCTGGCCGCCGGGATCACCGGTGAGCCGTTGAACCACGAGGAGGTCCTGGCCGCCGGAGCCGCGGCGGCAACGGACATGGGCACCCTGCTCGGTGAACTGATTACCGAGATGAACACCGACACCGCCAAGGAGCAGGCATGAGCAACCAGTTGAGTTTCGGGACAGCCGGCCTGCGGGCCCCTTTCGGCCCGGGCGAGGACAAGATGAACGTCTCCACGGTCACCCGCGCCACCGGTGGAATCGCCGACTGGCTGACGAAGAACTGCGATCATGAGGGTGATCATGACGGTCAGTTGAGCGTCGCCGTCGGCTACGACTCCCGCTACGGTTCGCACGCGATGGCCCGGGCTGCGGCGGAGACCTTCGCCGGTGCCGGCTTCGACGTCACGCTCATCGCCCACCCGGCCCCCACGCCGGTGCTGGCGTGGGTGGTGCGCCACCGTGGTCTGGACGCCGGGGTGCAGATCACCGCCAGCCACAACCCCCGCACCGACAACGGCTACAAGCTCTACCTCGCCGGAGGTTCCCAGCTGGTCAGCCCTGCCGACCGGGAGATCGAGGCGCTCATCGCCGCCCAGCCGCCCGCCGTGGAGGTGCCCCGGTCCACGACGGTGTCCCTGGACCTCGGCGCGGTGGAGGGCTATGTCTCGGCGGTCACCGCACCGCTGGCCTCCGGTGACGGCCACGTCCTCGCCGCCCGTCGTGACCTGCACGTGGTCTACACCGCCTTGCACGGGGTCGGCGGCTACGCCCTGGAGGAGACCTTCCGCAAGGCGGGTTTCCGTCGGCCGTCGACGGTCGTCGCGCAGCGCTGGCCGGACCCGGAGTTCCCCACGGTCGACTTCCCGAATCCGGAGGAGCCCGGTGCCACGGACCTGCTGATCGACACCGCTACCGCGGCCGGGGACGCAGCAGAGCGTCCTGACCTGCTGATCGCCCTGGATCCGGACGCTGACCGGTGCATGCTCGGCATCCCGGACCCGAGCGCCCCGCAGGGCTTCCGGATGCTGCGCGGCGACGAGACGGGCCCGCTCCTGGCCACCCGCGTCGTCAATGAGCATGCCCCGGGCGCGGAGTCCCCCGCCCCGGTGGTGGCGACGACGGTGGTGTCCTCCAGTCTGCTCGGCCGCATCGCCGGGGCGCGCGGCTGGGACTACCGGGAGACCGCGACCGGTTTCAAGAACCTTGCCCGCGCCGCCGACGATGCCCCTGGTGAACTGGCCTTCGCCTACGAGGAGGCGATCGGGACGTGTCCCTTCCCCTCGATCGTGGCGGACAAGGACGGCATCGCCACCGCGCTGGTCGCCGCGACATGGGCCGCGGAACTCAAGGCACAGGGCACCAGCCTGCTCGAGCAGCTGCACCGCGTCGACGACACCTACGGGGTCGTGCGCACCGCCCAGGTGTCGGTGCGGTGTGACTCCCCTGCCGCAGCGGCGGACCTGGTGGCAGGGTGGGCTGCCCGGCCGCCGGCGGAGTTCGCCGGTTCCGAGGTCGAGGACATCTCCTCGGGGCTCCGGCTGCGGTGGTCCACCGACGGGTTGGAGCACCGGCTGATCGCCAGGCCGTCCGGCACGGAGCCGAAGGCGAAGTTCTACCTGCAGGTCGCCGCCGGTGCGTCCGACGGTGCCGGTGCTGATGCCACCACGGTGGAGGACGCCCTGTCGTCACTGGTGGCGCAGGTCCGCTCACTGACGGACTGAGCGAGTTCACAGGGCATTCGGGAGTTCTCCTGAGAAGTTCTCACGAGGAGTTCTCCCCGAACTCCGCCTTTGGTGTGCGTGGCATCCTCAACGGCAACGGGGGTAGTGTCCGAAAACGATCGTTTCTGGCACAACTGGTCGTGAGTGCGGCGCGCGTTGTGTCAGTGCAGGTGGTGCTGTCGCAGAACCCTGCATCAAAATCAACATGCCACTAGACTCTCCACTGACGAGTTTCGGACACCTCGGCACACGAAAGAGGGTTTCACGGGTGAAGTATTCGGATATGCGCGGGTATCGACGACGGATCAGGACGCGAGTCTGCAACGCGATGCGTTGAGTCGGTACGGCTGCAGCGAGATTTTCACCGATGTCGGGTCTGGGTCACGGGCGCACCGTCCGGAGTTGGACCGACTGTGGGGCAAGCTGCGCGGTGGGGACACGGTGGTGGTGTGGCGACTGGACCGGTTGGGCCGTTCGGTCCCGCATCTGATTGATCAGTTGGAGGATCTACAGGCCCGCGGGGTCGGGTTCGTCTCGTTGCAGGAGACGATTGATACGACGACTCCGGGTGGTCGGCTGGTGTTCCATGTGTTCTCGGCATTGGCGCAGTTCGAACGTGGTCTGGTGATCGAGCGCACCACTGCCGGCATGGCAGCTGCCAGGGCACGGGGCCGGGTCGGGGGTCGTCCGAAGAAGCTTACCGAACAGCAAGCCGCCACCGCCCGCTCACTGTATGAGGCGAAGACGATGACGGTGTCAGAGATCGGGAAGGTACTCGGGGTCAGTAGGTCGACAGTATATCGGAGTCTCAATGCAGAAGATAAGTAGAGGCCTATACCGGTCGGATGTTATCTGCCGCCTGGACCGGGCACAAATGGCGGCAACCCATTTCTTCTACGGCACTCATTTACAGAATATACGTATGTGTCGAACTTGTCCTCCACAAAATAGTCTACAAGTTCTTCTTTTAGTGCGCTTACGATGTCGTGTCCGCATTTATTCCATTCTTCCACTTTGGAACCCGGTCTCCATACCGGCGGATCATCGAAGCGGGACGATTCGCTAACAAACATGTCCTGAAAGTACGCAGTCCAAGAGTGTAATTTTCGTGTCAACGCTTCACTTAGATTGAAGTCTTCCGCTGTTACATAAGGACGAATTCCAACTGATTCATCCCTCGGGGGTTCCCCCCAGAGTGAGCTCGGGTGGCCATGTTCTGGACGGAGTACTAGCTTCCTAATTTGTTGTCCGCCTACTTCCATAGGACCTCAAGACCATCCACGCGGCCGTGCCAGTTTCCGGAGTATTCGTCGTATCCTGCCCACGCTGTCCACAGCTCGTTCTCGGTTCCAGATGGTCCGCCATTCGGGTTGACGATTGCTACGCTGTTCACCCCTGACTTCTTATTTCCCCTTTGTCTTCCCCAATTGTTTCCATGAGCATTATCGAAGTCCTCTGCGTTGAGCGTATAGTTAACGCAGGCTAGAAAATCGTAGTAGTCTGACCTGGTCGGAGGTACCTCGTTAAAATGCCCACTTCCTGGGTTAGCTACGGAGACTATGTGGTTTCTAAAGCGTTCGCAGTATAGTAGGACACTGCCTTTGCCATGAACATTAAATAGTGCTAGCTTTGTGTCGCCAGAGACCTCGTAATCTACGCATCCCAGAACTCGATCTTCGTAATTCTCTGCCGGTCCATCAACCTCTGCCTTTGCTCTTGCGTTGGAATTGGTGGAGTTCCCAATGGGCCAGTACAGATCCTTCGATATGGGAGCGCCTGTAAGAGTTCCGCCTGTGAATGTTTGGTCATACCAGATAGATGTAGTGGGTATTGCGTCACTTACGGGGTAGCCGTATGCTCCTGATTCTCGGTCGAGAGAGTCCCATCGCAAAAGTATTGTTCCAGAAATTGGATGCGCTCCATATTCTGGATGCCAATAGATATCTCCTCCAATGAAGTGGTTATGCCCACCAATCCCGTCGGGTGTGCCGGCTTCGTCAGCGGTGGGGTATCCCAGAGGCCCGCCTTCTGCGCCGGTGGCGACCCACTTGTCGTAGATGAGCCCTTCGATACTGGCGAGGCCGGCGAGGGAACCGTAGATGTGTCCGCGTTGGAACGACTGCTTGCGTCCAATACCGTCGGACAGTCCCAACTCGTCGGTGGTGGGGTAGCCGAGGCGCCCGGCTTCCCATCCGTTGCGCGCCCACACGGTGGAGAAGTGTGTGGTGACAGGGTGTGCACCGGTGGTGGGGTGCCAGTAGATGAACCCGTTGACGAACTCGTTACGCCTCCCGACCCCGTCGGGGACTCCGAGCTCATCGGATTTCGGCCAAGTGAGGAAGCTTGTGGGCCCGCCAATGGCGTCATACTTTTCGCGGATTGCTCCGCAGACCTTGTAGGGGCTGGGCCAGTAGGTGGTGCAGTTGACCGGCGCCGCTGCTAGCGCTCGCGCCAGGGGGTTGGCTGCACGGTCTTGTTCGGCCTGCTGTTCGGCGGCTTCCTGGACCTCGGCGCGGTCAGCTTCCTCTTTGGTGAATCCGCCGGGAATGTCCTCAGTGTCTGAGCGCATCTGCCCGGGGGGTGATCGTCGCCTCGGGGTTAGTGGTGGCGTGCCAGTCGGCCCCGGCATCGTTGTCGATCGTGTTGTCGTCGAAGCCGGGTTCAGCGGGTTCGAGGTCTTCTCGACCGGCAGCGGGTGTCGCTGCAGCCTGGGCAGCATTGTCGATCGCCTCTTGTTCAGCGTTCGCTCGCGCGGAGGCCGAGTCATCGGGCCCGGTGGTGATGCTGGGTTGCGCCGCCGAAGTTGGGGACAGTGTTGAGCTCAGTCCGAGGGCGAGGACAACCGCGAGCAGCGGTCTGAGTACTTTGTGTCGCATTGATTCCTCTTGTTGGTGAGTGCATGGGGAGAAACGTCAGGTGTGCCAAACGCCACGTTAGCGAAGTATTTTGAAGGGCTGTGCAAGTGTTGGTCACTATTGTCGAGTGAACCATGTTTTCGCTCAGTCGAAAAGAGTGGGGGTGGTGCGCCTCGTTCGGAACCTCCAGCCCGCTTGAGATGTGCGGTCTAGTCACGGTGACTTAACGCGCCAAATGCTCGGATTGGGCCCTCTTGTCTACCCACAGCGATGGGTTACAGTAACCCCCGTCATAGCCAAACCATCCTTCATGAGGTTCCCACCATGATTCGTCCCGCCGCCCGTTCCCTCGCCGTCGCCGCCGCCCTGTCCACCGCCCTGGCACTGACCGCCTGCGGTGACGACGGTGACGATTCCACCGACACCGGCACCGACCCCGTCTTCACCGAGCAGGAGACCGCCGTGGAGCAGGACGACACCACCTCAGCGTCCGCATCGGCCGCTGAGTCTGCGTCTGAGTCCGCCCACGCAGATGACGACGCCGATGACGATGACAACGATGCAGACGACAAGGCAGTCGAACCGTCCTCCTCCGGGGACGTCGAGATCTCGGTCACCGCACCGGACAAGTCCAGCTACTCGAACACCATCATCAAGACCGGTCAGACCACCTACGAAATGACCGCCGACTACTCGGAACGCGACAGCCTGACCAAGCTGCCCAGCGTGGGGTGGTCGCCCTCCGAGGAGCTGCGTAACTGCTCGACCAAGGTCACCTACACCAGCGAGGACGGCACCGAGATCGCCCAGTACCGTACCCAGGACTGCGAGAGCTCCATCAGCGAAGGTGAAAGCTCCGACGCCTACGAATGGTTCGACCGCAGTCCGCTGCCCACCCAGGGCCAGGAGATCGATCTGACCATCGTCGTCGAGATCGAGGCCGACGACGACACGTACGAAGGTGAGTCCACCATCTCCCTGCGCAACCCGAACAACTACCGCTGACGCGGCAGGATCAGAACCCGTCAGAGCCCGTCGAGGTCGATGTTGCGCGGGCCGTACAGCCGGTCGCCGGCGTCGCCGAGGCCGGGGACGATGTAGGCCGCCTCGTCCAACTCGGGGTCGATGGTGGCGGTGACCAGGCGCGCCACCGGGTAACCGGAGTCACGCACCGTCTCCACGCCGGGCACAGCCGAGACCATGCACACCACGATGATGTCGGTCGCCCCGCGGGCCGACAGCAGGCGCAGTGCGTGCAGCAGCGAGCCGCCGGTGGCGAGCATCGGGTCGACGAGGAAGACGGTGCGTCCGGTCAGGTCCTCCGGCAACGCCTCAAGATACGGGACCGGCTCGTGGGTCTCCTCGTCACGGGCCATCCCCAGGAAGCCGACCTGTGCGTCCGGGATCATCGACAAGGCGGGGTCGATCATCCCCAGCCCGGCACGGATGATCGGCACGATGATCGGCGGGTTCGACAGCCGGTGGCCGGTGGCCGTGGCGACGGGGGTCTCCACGGAAAACTCCTCCACCGGGAGGTCCCTGGCGGCCTCGTAGACCAGCATGGCTCCCAGGTCCGCCAGGGCTGTCCGGAATGCGACGTTGTCGGTGCGGGCATCGCGCATGATGGTCAGGCGGGACGCTGCGAGCGGGTGGTCGACTTCGATGATCTCCATGGCTCTCCACGGTAGTCGACGCCGGGGCAATCCCCTACGTTCGCGCTTGTCGGGGAATCTCAGGGAACCTCGGGGAACCTTCAGGGCCTGCCGTGGCGTCTCTCCGGGCATGACACCGACTACTGCATCTCCCCAGCCACAGCAGTGTGGCATGCTCACTGCTGACCCGGAGTCCCTGGCCTCCGCCGCCACCCACCTCGCCGGAATCGCCGACCTGCTCGGCGCCCCGACGGGCCCCGGTGGGCCTGGTGGCTCCGGTGGCCCCGGTGGCCCCGGTGCGTCCGGTGAACCCGCCACCCTTCTCGCCCCGGTTCCGCAGGCGGCCGCTTTCACCGCCGCCATGGCCCGGGTTCGTGGCGAACAGGCCACGGTGATGTCCGGGTTCAGTGGCTTCTACCGCTCCAGCGCCGAGTCCTTGTCCAGCACCGCTACCGCACTGCGTCGTGGTGAGGACGCCGCGGCAGCACGCTTCGCCGGCATGGGCACCGGGGCCCTGTGATGACCGATCTCCTGGCACTGCTTGAACCGGTCCGTGCCCTGGCCCCCACCGCCGCATCACCGGGGAGCCATCCGCTGACCGCGCTGTTGTCCGCCGATCAGGCGGAGCTGACCGGACTGCTCATCGACAATGCCCCGACCTTGGTGGACACCGCCCTGCGTGGCTCGGCCGGCACCGCCGCCGTCGGGGCGCTGGGTGAAGCCGGACGCAACGCTGCTGCCCTGTTGTCCCAGTCCGGTGAACTGGAGGAGGTGGCTGCCGAGGCGACAGTGGCGGTGGAACGGGCGGCGGCCGACATCGCCGGTATCGCCGCCGACTGCCTACGTGACCTGGTGCCCGCCGTGGCGGCCGCCCCGTTCTCCCCGGCAACTCCGGCGGTGGCCGTCCAGATCGCCGGTGGCCACCTGGTCCGGGCACATGCCCGGCTGGACGCCCTGGGTGCCGAGCTCGGTGGGTTGACCGGGCGGGTCGAACAGATCGGGGCGGCGCTTCCTGCCCCTCCGCCGCTCCCCGGTTCACCGTCGGCACTGTCCCTGATACCGGACGCAGGGCCAGACTCCGGGCCACCGTCGGGATCCATCGCACAGCAGGTCAGCGACACCGGCACCGCCAGCGACAGCGCCACCGAGGTCGTCGACGCCCCGACCCCGGAGGCCGCCGCCGCGGTCACCGCCGCCACCAGTGCCCTGGGCACGCCGTATGCGTGGGGCGGGACCACGCCCGGGGTGGGCCTTGACTGCAGCGGGCTCACCCAGTGGGCCTACGGCCAGGCCGGGGTGGACATCCCCCGCACCGCCGACCAACAGGCCGTGGGCCCCCAGGTACCTGCCGACCAGCTCGCCCCCGGGGACCTGGTCGTGTGGGACGGCCATGTCGCCATGGTCACCGGGGATGGACAGATGATCGAGGCCGGAGATCCGGTCCAGATCAGCTCGATCCGTACCGACAACATCGGCATGAACTTCCTCGGCTTCTACCGCCCCACCGGCTGACTCCGGGCACTGCCGAATACCGACCCCGAATCCAGCCCCGAATACCGGCCCCGAATCCGACGAGGAGAACCTCGACATGTCCCCTGGCATCCGCCACTCCGGCCTGGCCCGGATCACATCCGCCCCACCAGTCGCCGAGTACAACGTCCAGCAGTTTCTCGGCGATCCGCCACCCACTGTGCCGCCGGTTCTCACCGCCGAACTGTTCACCCACGGGCCCGCTGGTGAGCAGTGACACACAACGGCGATCCGGTCATCGACCAACGGGCACCGTACGGCTAGAATCGTCGGTCATGGCAGACAACGGAATCGTCACCCTCGAACTCGAGACCACCGCCGGCACGTTCTACACGCTGTGGGCCCCAGGGTGGGTATCCCGGGGTGAGGAGTGGCAGGCGTTTCTCGGTGACGACACCGGTGTCTTCGGCTTCTCCTCCCCCGCTGAACTCCTCGCCCACATCGAGTCCAGCAGCAACCACGACCTGGTCGACCACCCGCGGTGGAAGGCTTTCCTCGAGGGGGCCGAGTCCAAGGTGACCCCGAAGGCCGCGGGGAAGGTCAGTTTCGTCGAGCTGCCGAACAACCTCGCCGGCCGGGCGTCCTTCGAGAACACCCGGACGGTCTCCAACGCCTTCAAGGTGCTGCGCTCCTTCGGCACCGTCTGCGGTATCCAGCGTGTCAACCGGTGGTTCCAGGCCTACTCCCTGCTGGCGAACGTGTCCCGTGGACCCGACCACTACGCGGGGGAGAACGGGCTGAACGAGTGGTCCAGCATCGGCTACACCGTGGTGGACAACTGGGCTGACCTGGTCGATGCTGTCGACGAGAACATCGTCACCCCGGAGGTGGGCGCCGATGCGGTGGTCGCCGCCCAGGAACGCATCGACGCGGTCGCGAAGGCTGAGCAGGACGCTGCGGAAGCTGCGGCAGAGGCGTCGAAGAACACCGACGACAACGGTTCCGACTCAGACTCAGACGCTGCGTCCGGTGCCGATGCAGACGATGCCGACCCCTACGACTCCACGCCCTGGGGAACTGCCGGCATCGACCCGATCCGTATCACCATCGACGGCACCACCGTCTACACGCTGCGGTGCTACATCGGTGACCGTCAGCCGGTGTTCCTCGGACGGCTCGGCGAGATCCACACCTTCCCGTCATCGCGGTCCATGGTCCGCTGGATGATCGACGCGAAGGACCACGACCTGGCGGAGATGGAGACCTGGGGCGACCTGGTCACCCTCGCCAACGCCGGTGAGCTGGAGGTGACCGTGCACCAGTCCAACGTCTACGGCTTCACCGGACTGCGCGACGACATCTCCACCGGTATCGATTCGGTGGACACCGACCAGCTCTCCCGGGCCTATGAGTTACTTGCCGACGCCGCCGACTGGGCGAAGGATGACGGGGTGAACAAGGTTCTGCTGGCCTACCCGCGTCTGCAGGACTACATCGCCTACATCCTCGGCTCCCCGTCGCAGGGCACCCCGAGCGCCCCCTTCGACGAGGAGTCCGAGGGCTGGGGTCAGCTGGAGACCAAGTTGACCGAGCGTTTCACCAAGTTCTAGTTAGCTTCCCTCGCGCCACCGGTCATCCCCGTCGGACACGTAGTAGGTGTCGAAGTGGGCGAGGGTCTCGGTGTCCCCGTCGGAGTCCGAAAAATAGATGAGGCCGCCGAGAACCTCGATGGTCCCGCCGTCGACGTCGACGGTAAAGACACCCTCGTCGATGTCGAACCAGGCATCCTCATCAACCGGCCCCTGGGCCGTTCCACTCTCAAAATCTGCCCGCATGTAGTAGCTGTCGTCCACCTCGTCGAGGCAGACCACTGCGTCCGATCCGCCGCCAGTCCCGGCGTACACCCACGTGTCATCGCCATCGCACAGGGCGTCGCTGTTCTCGAAGCCCGGGTACTTCAGGTTCGACGGTAGACTGGAGGATTCGCCCGTATCATCCGACGAGGTGTCCTCGTCGAGCAGACGGTCCTCCAGACCACTGCGGCCCGCATCGGTGTCGTCATCGCCGGTGTCCCGGTCCTCCGACTCGCTGGGGACGAAGGCGACGGAATCGGAGGAGTCGTCGGCATCGGAGTCGTCCTTGGTGAGGAACCACAGTCCGGCACCACCAGCACCGATCAGGACCACCAGTGCGGCGATCACACTGACGATGACACCGGTGTTCGACTTCTTCTGGTCCTGCTCATTCGGCTGCCCGGGGTAGCCCTGCGGGTACGGGTAGCCCCGCTGCCCCGGGTAACCCTGCTGCTGGTATCCGGGTTGACCGGGCGGGTATGCCCCGCCCTGCCACGGCTCCTGACCCTGCGGCTGACCCTGCCTGTCAGGATCCCCACCCCAGTTGTTCCCGTTACCCCAGGAGCTGTTGTTCATTGCCTCAACGACCTTCCGGTGTCTCTCTCGCAAACGTCAGTTGCGCATAATCCTATCTTCCACTGAAGTATCTCGCAGCAACCGCCCCGCGCGGCGACATTGCCGATCAACCCTGTGGCCAGCACAAACGGCCGGGAACCCCTGGTTCCCGGCCGTTAATTCTGTTCACTCGAGCAGCTACACCGTCGAATCCCTGACCTCCTCGTCGGCGGCCGGAGTAGCCGGTGCACCGGCAGCGTCGACCGGGGCCGGCGCATCGGGGGCGACGATCTTCCGGACGCCCCAGATGACCTCGTTGACACTGACCACCGCAACGGTGAAGGCGAGGGTGAACAGCGTCGCCCGGAACAGTGCCATCGAGGTGTCGGAGGCGGCCATGGTGGCGATCAGCGGGTAGAGCATGCTCAGGGCAAGCACCGCGAGGATCGCGACGTAGACCTTGGATTCACTGCGTCGGCGGCCGTTGAGCGCCCACTTGCTGGTGTCGAGTCCTGCTCCGCCGGACTTCTGCGACGACTGGCCGAAACCTCCGGCCGACTCCTGGTGTGGTGCGGAGTAGTTCGGAGCTGCCGCCGGAGCCGCGGCCAACCAGGCGCTCGAGGTGGAACCACTGCCACCAGCGGGAACCACTGCCTCAGCCGCATCGGATTGCTCTGCCTCGCCTGCCTCGGCAGCAGAGTCGGTGGCGTCAGTGGCGTCAGCAGCGTTATCGCTGTCCGCCGCCACTGCCCCACCCTCAGCCTCAGGCGTCCCATTGTCGGGGATCGGGGCGGCCGAGAAAGCGGGGTCATAGGCCCCCGCAGAATCCGCAGAGTCAGCAGAACCATCGGCATCGTCCGGCACCGGGGAGATGATCGAGGTCGTGCTCGACGACGGCTCATCAGCGTCAGCATCCGCGTCCGTGTCCGGAACAGAGGGACCTTCCGAGGTCAGCGGTTCGTACCCCGGGTAAGCCTGCTGACGTGTCGGAGCGGCGGAGGGAGTCTCCGACGCGACCGGCGTCGCCTCATAACCAGTGTCGGGGCCGACCCCGTAACCAGCACCGTAGCCGGCACCGTAGCCGGCACCGTGGCGTCCTACGCTGTCCGCTGCCCCGGAGTCCCCCCGTCCCTCAGGTTCCACGGGCTCCGCAGACACCTGCTCGCTCACCGTGGACTCCGGGGTCTTGGCGTCGGCGAGGTCATGGAGCCAGCGGATGTTGACCACGTCGTCCGGCCCGCTGTAGAGCGCGGCCTCGTAGATGTCGCGCTTGTACGGGTCACCGAGGATGGCCTGGGCGGTCTCCAACTGGTCCATCTCCGGTGACTCCGGCCTGTACCCCTGAGTCCTCAGATCGGCGATGCGTCCCGCCAGGATCTCGGAGATGCCGCTCGGCGGCATGTCCTTGTCGAGGTGGAGTTCGCTGTACAGGTCGTAGTTGGCCATTGGTGCATCCCTCGTAGTTGGTGGATCGGTGTGGTTTTGTGTGAGATGGACTCACCGGCACCTTAATACATTCGAGGGTCGCTGCACATGGGGACAAACCGGAGAATGCCAAACCGGGGAATGCCGGTGTATCAGCAGACCGGCATGTTCTGCACCACATCAGTGGGCTCGTCCGCCGTATCAACGTCAAGGCCGGCCAGGATCATCGCGTAGCGGGTCTTGTCGCTGTCCCCGGGAAAGACCATGATGTTGTCGCCGTCGGTCTCGACATCGATGACACAACCGTTGTAGTCCATCGGCGTGCCCTCACCTGAGACGTAACGGGCCCGCGTGTCACTGTCGCCGAAGTCCACGACCACCATCGTCAGCGAGGAATCCGCGCAGACCACCCGGGCGGTCTCGTCGCCGGACGGTTCGCGCCCCGAACAGCTCATCGACCGCCAGCCGTCCTGCTTCTGTCGCTCCGGCAGGAGATCGGGGAACGCCTCGACCATCCTGGCGTCCCGGGAGTCCCACCCCGGGTACAGCACCTGCTGGTAACCGAGCACGCCCAGCAGCCCGGTACCGGCGATCAGCAGGACGATGGTGACCAGGATGCCGACGCTGCGTCCGGTACGACGCCGCGACTGTGCCGGTGGCGCCTGTGCTGTCGGACGCTGCGGCGGTGACACCGGCGCCACCGGCGCCACCCTGGTCTGCTGCACTGTCGGACGCGGGGCCGCCGCGGTGTGCTGCGCCGACGGGCCCGCCGGGGACACCGCTGCAACCAGGGCATCCAGGAAAGCGACCGCGCTGGTGTACCGGCTGCCCGGATCATTGTTCAGGGCGACGCCGAAGACCTCGGTGACCCGCTCGGCCACACCGGGGACCTGTGCGTCCTGCGACGCCAGGTTGCCGACGGTCAACGCCGGCAGGGTCCGCTCACCCCGCCAGGCCCGCTGGCTCATCGTCTCGCGGAAGGCTGTGAGGGTGAGCATCTCCACGGCGATCAGCGCCAGGGCGTAACGGTCGGTCGCCGGACTGTAGTCGACCTTGTGCGCACCCCAGGTGCTGGCCACCGAGAAAATCTCCGGCGCCATGTACTTCTCGGTGCCGATCACCAGCCCGGTGGAGGTCATCCGGGTGTCCTCACCGGCGATGCTGATACCGAAGTCGGTGAGCACCGAGGTGGTCCCCGGGTCCTCCGGCAGCAGGATATTCGCCGGCTTGAGATCGCGGTGGATCACCGGGGACTGCCGGTGGTGCAGGTAGTCCAGCGCCTGCGCCACCGGCCGCAAGACAGAGTCCACCTCGGCGACGGTGAAGCGGTTCCCGCTGGCCCGTCGGTCGGTGATCGCCTTCTCCAGGTCACCGCCGGGCACGTAGTCCATGACGAAGTAGGTCGACGAGTCGTCGGCGTCGCTGCTGCGTCCGGAATAGTGGATGTTCATCACCGCGGAATGCCGGATGCCGGCCAGGGTGCGCATCTCGGCGGCGAACCGCTTGAAGGCGTCGTCGGTGGAGACCGCTTCCGGACGGATCACCTTCACCGCGACCCACCGGTGCAGCGCATTGTCGAAAGCCCGGTAGACGTGCCCCATCCCGCCATGGCCGATGAGGCTGAGCTGGGAGAGGTTGTGCTTCTCCTCGAGAAGCTCGGCGAGCTGGGCTTGTCCGTCGGGAACCGTCATGAGTTGTCCGCGCTCCAGGTGAAGTCGCGCCCGGAGCGCTCACTGCCGTCCTCCCGCAGCACCCGGACGCCGTCGGAGGTGATCTCGATGCGCAGCGACCCGACCTTCTCGGTCACCCAGTACCCGCTGCCGACGCGGTCCATGTCGATGTTGTGCTCGGCGGCACCCTCGTTGTAGTAGCCGCGGTAGTAGTAGTCACCCCGCTCACCGACCTGGCAGATCACCGCCCGGTCGTCGCCGTTGGTGCCGGCGAAGATCCAGGTGTCGTCGCCGTTGCACTGGGCGGCGGGGACGCCGTTGGCGGCACGTGGGGTGTTCGGGAACCCCTGGGCGGTCACCCGGTCGCCGTTGAGGTCGCCGCTGCCGCCGAACCGGTCGTCGTCGTTGTCGTCATTGTCGTCATCGTCATTGTCGTCGTCAGGACGCTCCGAGGGCGACGCCGAGGAGGTCGACGACTCATCTGTGTCGTCTTCGTCATCCGTGTTGGCGGCACCGGACTCGGGCACCGGGACGAAGGTGACGTTGCCGGCCCCGTCGGAGCTGTTGGAGTCCGAGTCACCGTCGCGTCCGAACATCCCCCAGATGACCACGGCCGCAATGACCAGAGCCACCACGGCGATGAGGGCGACGGTGATGATCGGGCCGCGGCCACCGCCGGAACGCTGCGGTGCCCCGCCAGGGGTTCCGGCGGCCGCCGCAGCGTCCGGGACGGGCTGCACGGCCGTCTCGTCCGGCAGCCACGGATTATTGCGCGGGGTAGGCGACCCCCACTCATTATTGCCCACGTGCGGACCTTCCGACTACAGAGACCAGTAGTTTTCCTGAGCATACCTGGCCAGTGCCAGGCGCCGGGTCGGCGCATTGCCGTTTTTCGCGGAGAACCCCGGCACACCGCTGGCCTCCAGCGACTTACAGATGTAGTCGATCTTGGTGTTGACCTTCTTCTGTGTCCAGCCGAGGGACTCCTCCAGCTCCTTGACCGAGGGGACGTCCGACAGATCACTGCCCGGACGCTTCACCAGCGGCCACGCCAGCGCACGCAGCAGTGCCGACTGCTCGGCGTTGGGGATGAAGTCACCTGTGGTCATGGTGGAACCGACGGGGGCGCTGACTCCGCTGGGGGGACGCAGCGTCGCCGCGACGGTCAACGCCAGCTCATAGGTGGTCAACGAGGTGGCGAAGACCATCGAGGACTCACCCAACGGCAGCGGCAGGGTCGCCCCGGGTCCCAGACGCAGCTGGCTGAAGGAGTTCTCCGCCCGGGGCTCGATGCTGGCGGTGATCCGGGTGCCCAGGTTGGTGACCATCCAGGTGCCATCGGCGGCCCAGAACTGCAGGAACATCCGGTGCATGAACTCATCGTCGGCGGCCAGCGGGAACTGCGCGGCACGCCCCAGGGTGATCCGCTGCCCCGGATTCAGCGCGACACGGTTGCCGATGAGGTCGTCGATCAGGATCTGGCCAGGAAACGTCATGGGCTCATACTCCTACCGTTCGAGCTCATGCGCCAGAGAATCAAGTTCGCCACCCCCGGCCATCTGCATCGTCAGCTCCTCCAGGGTGACCTCCTCCCGGGTGGCGTCGAGCACCTCACGGCCCATGTTGAGCAGGATGAAGTGGTCCCCGACCATGTGGGCGTGGTGCGGATTGTGGGTGATGAGAATGACACCGATGCCGTCGTCCCGGGCGGCGGCGATGAACCGCAGCACCATCCCGGACTGCTTCACACCCAGGGCGGCGGTCGGCTCGTCCAGGATCAGCACCCGGGCCCCGAAGTACACCGCGCGGGCGATGGCGACGACCTGACGCTGCCCACCGGACAGCGAGGCGATGGGCACCCCGACGTCCGGCAGGTCAACGCCCATGTGGGTGAGCCGCTCCCGGGTGATCTCGCGCATCTCGGTCTCCCTCATCCGACCGAAGCGTCCGGTCAGTTCCTGGCCGAGGAAGAAGTTGCGCCACACCGGCATCTGCCCGACCACCGCAAGGTCCTGGTAGACCGTGGCGATGCCGTGGTCCAGGGCGTCCCGCGGGTTGGCGAACTCCACCGGTTCGCCGTCGACGAGGATCTCCCCGTCGGTGGGTTTGTGCAGTCCGGCCAGGGTCTTGATCAGCGTGGACTTGCCGGCGCCGTTGTCGCCGAGCACGCAGGTCACATGGCCCTGCCGCACCGACAGGGAGATGTCGTCGAGGGCGCGGAAGGACCCGTAGCTCTTGCCCACCCCGCGCAGCTCGATCACCGGTGCGTCCGTCGTGTCTCCGCTCATGTCGGCACTCATGTCGGCGCTCATTTCTTGGCCTCCGAGAACTTCGAGAAGGAGTTGTTCGCCAGCACAGCCATCAGCAGGACGGCACCGAGGAAGAACTTGAGCCAGTCCGGGTTCCAGCCGGCGTAGACGATGCCCTGGTTGGTCATGCCGTAGATCAGCGCGCCGAGTGCCGTGCCGATCGCGGTGCCCTTACCACCGGTCATCGCGCAGCCGCCGACGACTGCGGCGATGATGTAGAGGAACTCATTGCCCACACCCTGCCCGGCCTGGATGGAGTCGAACTCGTAGAGGTTGTGCTGACCGACGAACCAGCAGGACGCTGCGACGGTCATGAACAGGATGATCTTCACCCGGTCGACCGGGACACCGACGGCGCGGGCGGCCTCCTTGTCCCCGCCGACGGCGAAGATCCAGTTGCCGAAGCGTGTCTTGAACAGCACCCAGGTGGCCACGGCGACGAAGAGGATCCACCAGAAGACGGTGACCTTCACGGTGACCCCGAAGATGTCGACCGAGCCGGCGAAGATCATCCGGCAGAACTCGTAGCCCTGCATGTCGGAGATGACCGGGGTGGCGACCTGGTCGTTGACCAGTTTGGTGATCGCCAGGTTCAGCCCCTGCAGCATGAGGAAGGTCGCCAGGGTGATGAGGAAACTGGGTATGCCGGTGCGGGTGACCATGAACCCGTTGAAGAAGCCGATGGCCAGCGCGATCGCCAGGGCGAGCAGGGAGCCGACCCAGGTCTGCAGGTGGAAGTTGTAGGCCAGCATGGTGGCCGCCAGCGCGGTGGTCGTCACCGCCACACCGGTGGACAGGTCGAACTCGTCGCCGATCATCAGCAGGCCGACGGCCAGGGCGATGATCCCCAAGGTGGAGGACGTGTAGAGCACCGTGGCGAAGGAGTCCATGGAACGGAAGCTCGGGGCGACGATCATGAACAGGACGAACACGCCGATGGTGCCGATCAGGCTGGCGAGCTCCGGACGGTGCAGCAGCTTGTCGAGTCCCTGGCGGGTCCGTGGCGGCTCGGTGTCCGTGGCGGGGACGGTGGCCGGGCTACTCATCGCAGTCCCTCCTTCGTGGCATCGGCGATGGTGTCGATGTTGTCGGCGTCGACGAAGCTGGGCCCACTGTAGACAGGACGTCCGCCGCCGACGGTGGTGCCGTTGCGCTTGGCCAGCCACAGCGAGTCGACGGCCATGTAGCCCTGCAGGTAGGGCTGCTGGTCGACGGCGAAGCTGACCCGGCCGTCCCGGATGGCGGGCACCAGCTCGGAGTTGGTGTCGAAGGTGCCGACCTGGATGTCGACACCGGCGGAGTCGGCCGCGTCGGCGGCGACGAGGGACACCGGGGTGACCAGGCCCATGACCCAGTCGATGTCGCGGTCCTGGGTGAGCTTGGACTGCACCGTGGAGCTCACCGAGGTGAGGTCCTGGCCGTTGACGTAGAGGATCTCGACGCTGCCGCTGCCCAGTCCTTTACGGATGCCGTCGCACCGGGCCTCCTGGGAGGAGTTGCCCTGCTCGTGGATGACGCAGAGCACCTTGTCTGCACCCTCGTCCTCGAGACGTTCCCCGGCGCGCTCACCGGCCACGCCCTCCTCCTGGCCGAAGAAACCGGTGAGACCGTAGTCCTGGTACTCGTCCATACCGGCGTTGAGGCCGACGACGGGGATGCCGGCGTCGACGGCTTTCTGGGCGACCGGGCCGATCGCACTGGCGTTGGGCATGGTCACCGCGATGCCGTCGACGTCGGAGTCGATGGCGGACTGCACCAGGGACGCCTGGTTCGGGGCCTGTGGGTCGGAGGCGTAGCGAAGTTCGATGTTGTTCTTCTGCGCGGCGTCCTCCGCACCCTTGCGCACCAGGTCCCAGAAGGTGTCGCCGGGGGCACCGTGGCTGACCATGGAGACGGTGTAGCGGGGGGTGTCGACGGTGCCGCCGCCTTCCCCGTCACCGTTTCCGCGTGGCGCACCACCGGTGGACGAGCAGGCGGCGAGGGATACCGCGAGGGCTGCCGTCACCGTGGCGGCAACAGTCTTGAGCGTCTTCTTGAACATCACAAGGTGCCAGTCAAGGCCTCTGAAGCGATTAAGTCAAGCCGTCTGACCTGCATATTCGTCGTTTGTGTACCGATCAAGTTGATCGGTACAGCATTCGCCACCTGCGGTAGGACGCCGACACCTGACGCCACGTCCTGTCCGGACCACACAGTATGCTCGACGATATGACCACCCCGGAACCGACAGGCCCGTCCGACCCCAGTAACGCCAGCGACCCCGGCAACCCGCTGCCCGCCCGCATCGACGATGCCCGCCGCCAGGACCTCAACGAGAAGCTCACCCTCGCCGTCGGTCAGGGTCGGATCGACCTCAGTGAGTTCTCCGCGATCACCGACGCCGTGTGGTCGGTCACCGATGTCGACCGTTTCGCCCGCCTCGAGCAGCTCATCGCCGGCAAATCGGGCACCCCCGATGACGCCGAGATCGACCGTCTCGCCGAGAAGGCCGGCCCGTCACCTGAATCCGGAACGGACAACCCTCCAGCGAAGAAGCCCAAGGGCAGTATCAGCTCCTTCTCCGCGGCCATCAGCAACTTCGAGGCCACCACCGTCGTCCCGCATGATCATGTGCCGACCCAGTCATCCTGGTTCGGCGACATCGAACTCACGGGCACCATGCAGCTCGGCGAACGGCAGGGCTACAGCCTGGTCTTCGGCGACCTGACACTGGATCTGCGGGAGGCCTCGCTCACCGCATCCACCACCGTGCTGCAGGTCAGTCTGGTCTTCGGCAGTCTGAAGCTCACCGTTCCTCCGGGTGTGCAGGTGGTCAACCAGATGAAACTTCCGTTCGGGGACGTCAAGGTGACGCAGCGTGAGGGCGGGCCGGCCCCGAACTACCCGGGCGCTCCGACGGTGGTGCTCACCGGACGCTCGACCTTCGGTGACCTGCGGGTCCGGGTCGCCGAACCTGGCGAGAAGCAGAGTTTCTGGAGCTGGCTCACCGCGGGCTGAACCAGTACCGGCCACCGCCCCACCGACGTAACCTGGAGTCATGACAGAACTCCCCGACCGGATCGACGCCTCCCGCCGTCAGCAACTCAACGACGACCTCACCCTCGCCGTCGGCCAGGGACGCATCGACCTGGCCGAGTTCTCCGACCTGGTCGACGTCATCTGGTCGACCACGGACGCGGAGCAGTTCGCCCGGCTCGAGCGTCTCATCCGCGGAGAACGTGACTCCACGGACCTCGAGACTCTCGCCTCCAAGGCGGCTGCACCGACGCCGCAACTCTACGACGCCTCGTCCGCCCCCGCCCCGGTGTCCCAGACAGGAACCACCCACTGGTTCAACGAGATCACCCGGGCCGGCGGCTACCAGTTGGCCGAGCGTGAGACACATACGCTGGTCGCCTCCGACATCAACCTCGACCTGAGGCAGGCCACCCTCTCCGCCCCGGTCACCACCATCACCGTCACCTCCTACCTGGGCACCATCAACCTCACGGTGCCGCCCGGCATACGGGTCGACAACCGGATGACCGGGATCCTCTCGGACGTCACCGAGGACCCAGGACGAAACATCGGACCGTCCTCCCCCACCGTCGTCCTGCAAGGACGCAGCTACGGCGGGGACATCACCATCCGCGTCCGCGAACCAGGCGAACGCAGCCGCAGCTCCTGGTGGTCCTGGCTCATCGGGTAGTCATCGAGCCCGTGCCGACAGGCCCATGTACCGGACCAAACTTCCCCAGGACAGGTCACGGATCACGGCGCCAGCAGGGAGAACCCCGTTAGACTCCAGGTCATGGCTCCAGAACAGCAGACCACCGCCACCGCCTCCACCTACCTCACCGCCGGCACAGTCGAGGAGTTCCGGAAGAACCTTTCCACGGTCCGCACAAGCATCGACGCCGCCGCAGTCCGCGCCGGTCGGGACCCGGCCGAGATCGAGCTGCTTCCGGTGAGCAAGACCGTCCCGGAGGACCGGATCCGTCTCGCCGTCGAGGCTGGCTGCACCCGCCTCGGCGAGAACAAGGTGCAGGAGGCCACCCGGAAGTCCACGAACCTCGCGGACCTGGATGTCGACTGGGTGGTCATCGGGCACCTGCAGACGAACAAGGCCCGCGACGTCGCCGCCCACGCCGCCGAATTCCAGGCGCTGGACAACCTGCGCGCCGCGTCCGCCCTGCAGCGACGCCTGGAGACCGCCGACCGCGAGCTGGACGTCTACGTCCAGGTCAATACGTCCGACGAACCACAGAAGTACGGGCTGTCACCCGACGACGTCGCCGACTTCCTCACCCAGCTCACCGAGTTCCCCCGGCTGCACGTCCGCGGGCTGATGACCCTGGCGGTGTTCAGTGACGACACTGAGTTGGTGCGGGCCTGTTTCGTGCGGTTGCGGGAGTTGCGCGACCGGATCATGGCGTCCACCCCGGAACTGCTGGGCGGCACAGGCGGCACAGGCGGCGGCAAGCTGTCGATGGGCATGTCCGGCGACTACGAGATCGCCGTGGAGGAGGGCGCGACCTGCGTGCGGGTGGGCCAGGCGATCTTCGGCGCCCGCGCGGTGCCGGACTCCCACTACTGGCCGGGAGTGACCGGCACGGAGTGAGCGGGGAGATTTCCTGCACAGCCCCGGACCTGTGTTTTACAGTAGAGTTCCCCTAGGAAAGGAACGTCACCATGCGACGCCGTCTACTCCCCGCCGCCTCCGCCGCTCTCGCCGGAACCCTGCTCGTGTCCGGCTGTTCACTCTTCGGCGGCAGCGTGAGCAAGGGCGACCTGGAGGACAAGATCCATGAAGAGATCTCCGCGGAGGCAGGGGAAGAGCCGGACGAGGTGCGCTGCGAGGGCGACCTGGAGGCCGAGGAGGACGCCGAACAGACCTGCGCCATGCGCGTCGAGGACGAATGGGTGGAGATCGAGGTCGTCGCAACCGAGGTGGACGGCAGTGACGTCGAGTTCCAGTTCCGACCCACCAAGCAGATCGACGAGCCGGACTACTGACTCTCCTCCACGGTGTTGACCGTCGTGGCCACCTCTCCCCCGGTTGCTGTCGCGGTGACCCGGATGTCACGGTCGACTCCGGGGCTGCTGACCTCGACGAAGGCGAGGTCCTGACCATTGGGACGCAGGACGTCCCGGTCAGAGTCGAGGCCCAGAGTCTGGTCAGGCTCGGTGGCGAGCCGGTCCACACCTGTCTCCGTACGGGCCTCCAGGACCCCGGGTGCATAAGGCAGCGTGAAACGGGCGCAGAGATCGTCACCGGCGGTGGCACGTCCGACGACCGCCCCGTCCAGACTCAACTCAACGGTGGCCCGCACCTGTGCGTAGACCTCGACCGTCGCGCCCACACCCTCATGCCCCGGCCAGGTCCAGCTGCGCACTGAATCACTCATCCGCCAGTTCGAGGCGACGATCTTCTCGCCCGCATGGGTGAGGGGACGCACCGCGATATAGGGGTCGTCGCGCAGACCCCACCCGATCTCGTAGGCGTAGGACTGTGGCTGACGGTGCCCGGTGATGTCGATGACCGGGGTTCCCGCGGTGAGCGCCGGGAACGGGGCGAACATGCGGGGATGGTCGTTGTACCGCGCGGCGGCGACAGCGCCTTCACCGAGATAGTCCCAGCCGGTCCACACGAAGTTCCCCAGCGCCCACGGCGCATCCTGGGTATCGCGCCAGGTCTGCATGAACAGTTTCGGGGTTTCCTCACTGCAGACCATCACACGCCCGGGATGGAGCTCATGGTCGGCGACCATACGGACGCCCGTGTGGTTGTAGCCGGCCACATCAAGCTGGGCGTAGGCGTCCCTCGTCTTCCGGTCGATGATCGGTTTCGGGACGATCCAGGTCATCAGACGCGACATCGCACCCATGACCATGTTCATCAGCAGGATCACACCGCGGTTGGATGCCTGCTTCCCGCTCTCCCTGGTCTTCGCCGCCTTCGCCTGGACCTTGTCTTCGTCAGCGTCAGCCGCCAGGTTCAGAAGACCGTTGATGCAGTTGGTGACCGGCCGGGTGGGGTCCAGCGCCCGGACCTTGTCGGCGAGGGTCTTGTTCCACCTCAGCCCGGCCTCGACAGCCGTCGAGCAACGCCCGCGAGGCCGGGTTGTGCGCGCTGCGGATGGCGTTGAAGCCCGCCTCCTTGAGGATGCGCACCCGGCGGGTCTCGGCGTCCCGGAACGTCGCCGCACCCAGCATGCCGTTGTCGTGGTGGATGCAGGCTCCGCGCAACATGTGGTCTTCACCGTCGATGGACAGCCCGTCGACCGTCACGCTGAGGTCGCGGATGCCGAAACGTGCTGTGGCTTCGTCCGTCTTGTCAGCCTCACCGTGACCTGTGTCGGCAGGACCGGACCACGACCCGGGCCTCATGGAGGTGCGGGTGTGCCGGTGACCAGTGCTGTGCCCCGTCGATGCGCAGCTCGTGGTCGACGATCGCTTCACCACACCTCGGAATGTCGACGGTCTGCGCCGCCAACGGGTGCTCGTCACCCTGCGGGCCAGTGACCACTCCCGCCACCTCGGCGGTGGTGTCGGCATCGGTCGTGTTCGTAACCTTCGTCCTGACGGTGACCACGTCACCATCGGTCGTGACGCGCAGCCATGTCGGCTCGATGTGGACCGCCGGTCCGGTGAGCAGGTGAACCTCCCGGTAGATGCCGCTCCCGGTATACCAGCGACTGCGTGCCCTGGGGTGGGAGGCCGTGCGGGTGGATGCGGCGCTGATGGCCACAGTCGGCCGGATGATGGAGGACATGCAGGACGCTGTCTCCCGGGCCGAGGCCGTTCTCCGAGTCGACAGTACGGCTGGCAGAGCGGTTGACGGTGCGTCTGGCGGAGCGGTTAACAGTGCCGTTGACAGTGCCGACGAGAAGTAAGGCTACGGCGAGGTCACGGACAGGGGCTAAAAGTGACCTCTCCGTAGCCCTATTTCAGAACGCCCTTCGACGGCGGCCGGTCATGGAACCGACCAGAGGGCGATAACGGGGAGGAACTACTTCTCGGTGCCGTCCTCGCCATCAGCACCATCAGCACCGTCAGCGCCTTCCTCATCCTCGCCCTCGTCGAGGCTCAGCCCCAGTGCCTCCAGCTCGGCACGCAGGTTCTCCATGGACAGCTCGACCTCTTCAGTGCCGAAGCCCTGCCCGTGCTCGTGACCGTGCTCCCCCTCACCGTGGAGCTGCCCCAGCCCACCAGCGGCCCTCTCGCCGTCGCCAGCAGCCGCGCCCAGGGTATCGCCGAGCTCGGCGTAGGCCGGGTAAATGACCTCGCGCTCCAGCGTCTCGCGCAGCGGCTGATCGCAGAAGGCGTTGTCCAGGGCGTTGGTGGTCATCTCCAGGAACTGCCAGTACTCCATACCGAAGGCCTCGGCCAGCGCCTCGAACTCGCTGCTCATGGTGCAGCCGGACACCAGCCGGTTGTCGGTGTTGACGGTGCAGGCGAAGCCCAGTTCGTAGAGCAGGTTGAAGGGGTGCTCGGCGACCGTCTCGCACACACCGGTCTGGGTGTTGGAGGTCGGGCAGATCTCCAGCGGGATCTGTCGGTCGCGGACGAACGTGGCGACCGGGCCCAGCTCGATGCCGTTCATGGTGGCCTCGAAGTCCTCGTAGATGCGCACGCCGTGGCCGATGCGCACCGCACCCTGCCGCAGCCCGTCGGCGATGGACTCCACCCCGGCGGCTTCACCGGCGTGCACGGTCACCGGTACCAGGTTCTCCCGCAGGATGCGGAAGGCCTCGACGTGGTTCGACGGCGGGAAACCGTGCTCGGCCCCGGCGATGTCGAAGCCGACCACGTAGCCCTCACCCGGGCTATGTGCCCCGTAGTTGTCGACGGTGAGCTGGGCGATCTCGGCGGCCCGGTCGGCGTGGCGCATGGCGCAGAGCAGCAGGCGGGCGTGGATGCGTCCGCCGGACGCGGCGACGGCATGCTCGCCTTCCTTGACGCCCTGCACGGTGGCGTCGACGACCTGCTGCAGGGTCAGGCCCTTGGCCTGGTGCTGCTCGGGGGCATAGCGCAGTTCGGCGTAGCAGACGCCGTCGGCGGCGAGATCCTCGACGGCCTCGCGGGTGACGCGGACCAGGGAGTCGACGGTCTGCATCACGGCGGTGGTGTGGTCGAAGGTGGTGAGGTAGGTCGGCAGGTCACCGGAGTTGGCCGAGTCGAAGAACCACTTCTCCAGTTCGGCGGCGTCGGTGGTGGGCAGGCCGTCGTAGCCGGTCTCGGCGGCGATGTCGATGATGGTCTGGGGACGCAGTCCGCCGTCCAGGTGGTCGTGGAGCGCCACCTTGGGCAGGCGCTTCACCACCGCAGGGTCGACGGTTGAGGTGGTCTCGAAGTCGCTGTCGCTCATGGTGATCCAGGATAGCGAGCCACGTTACCGAATGTTGCACGGCCCGCGACTAGAGTGGTTTTCCTGATGTTTCTCTCCTCACACCCCCGCCGCCGCGTCGGCTCGCTACTTCTCGCCGCGTCGTTGATGCTCGCCGCCCCGGCCTCCGCCGAGGTGGGACGCAACGGCGTCGACAAGGACGACTGGCTGCCGCTGACCCCCGACATCGGCGCGCCCATGCCGGACGATCCCTTCCTCGACACCGACGACTGCCCCTTCGCCCAGGAGCTCCCACCGGCTTTCGATGCGGACGCCCTGCCCGCCCGAGGCCAGGACGCCCCCACCCCGGTGCCGGTGGAGTTGCCCGGTCCCGGCGGCGCGGACCTGGACACCTGCGGGGAGGTCGCCGCCTCGGGGATGACGATTCCGGAGGATCTGAGCCTGGGCGCTTTCAGCGTCTTCGACATCGACTCCGGTGAGGTGCTCGCGGCGAAGGACCCCTACGGGCTGTACCGTCCGGCGTCGATCATCAAGGCTCTGCTGCTGCTCACCGCCATCGATGAGCTGGATCTGCAGCAGAACATCCCGGTGAGTGACGAGGCGGCGAATGTCGACGGTTCGCGGGTGGGCATCGGCACCGGCGGCCGGTACACCGCGAGGCAGTTGCTGTTGGGCCTGGTGATGCGCTCGGGCAATGATGCGGCGATCGCCCTCGCCGAAGCCATGGGCGGGCAGGACGAGACAGTCATCAAGATGCAGGACCTCGCCTACTCGCTCGGGGCCACGTCCACCCGGGTGATGACGGTGCACGGGTTGGACAGTCCCGGGGTGCAGACCACCGCCTATGACATGTCGTTGATCTACCAGGCGGTGTTCCAGAACGAGACGGCCCTGGACCTGCTGGGCACCGAGTCGATGGACTTCCCCGGGTTCGACGACTTCGAGGGTTTCGAGCTCTCCAGCGACAATCCGCTGTTGTTCTCCTACCCGGGCACGATCGGCGGCAAGACTGGGTTCACCGACAATGCCCGGCACACCTTCGCGGTGGGCGCGGAGCGGGACGGTCGACGTCTCGGCGTGGTGTTGTTGAACTCCACCATCGCCGGCGGTCGCCCGTACGAGCAGGCCGAGAAGTTGTTGGACGCCGGCTTCGACACCCCCGACGATGCCAGCGTCGGCGAACTCGTCGCTGTATCGCAGGACGATGCCGCTGACCCCGACGCAGCCGCCAAGGCAGAGAGCGCAGACAGCGCAGACACAGTCGACGGTGCTGCGGACCCCGACTCCACAGCGTCCCCCGACGGGGTGGACGTCCGGGTGGTCGTGGCGGTGGTCCTGATCGTGGTCCTGCTGGGCGGGGCCGCGTTCGCCGGGGCCAAGTTCCGGCGCCGCGGCTGATCCCCGGAGCCCTCCCGTTCCTACTTGCGGCGGAGCGCCCGGCCGATGAGGCCGACGGCCGCGGCACCGGCGGCGGTACCGACACCCACCAGTCCGGCGCGGCTGACCTGGCGGGAACCCGGGCGCACCTCCTGGCGCACGCGGATGACCGCGGGCGGCGGAGCGTCCGGCACCATCTGCGCCAGTGCCTCCGGGGTGGTGGCGGTCCAGGCCGCGACGTACAGCACGATGCGCCAGATCAGGTACAGCATCACCATGATTCCGATGATCGGACCGAAGGCGGCCGCCGCCGGGCTGGACAGGGCGTTGGAGAAAAGCAGGGTGGCGAACTGCTTGATGACCTCGAAGGCGATCGCACCGATGACCGCCGCCCGGGCGGCCGCGGCGCGCGGCACGTGGGTGCGTGGCAGGAACATCATCAGCCAGAAGAAGACGATCCAGTTCGCCACCAACGCCACCACTAGGGCCACGAGCCAGGTGAGGAAGCGGATGCCCGGGATATCGCCCAGTCCGATGGCGTCGAGCAGGCCCCGGGTGAATCCACCACCACCGATGGCGGTGACACCGAAGGCGACGACCAGGGCGAGCAGCAGGCCGATCAGGCCGATCAGGTCGCTGATCTTGCCGGTGATGAAGTTCGCCGCCTTGCCGTCGACCTTCCACATCTCGGAGACCCCGAGTCGCAGGTTGGCCATCCAGCCCAGACCGGTCCACATGGCCAGAACAAGACCGATACCGAACACGCTGCCACGTTGGTCGATGGCACCGTCGATGATGTCGTTGATGGTGGCGCCGAGGTCATCGCCGGCCGATTCGGTGACCGAGTCGGCGATGTCGTTCATCAACTCCTCGTTACCGGCGAGCACCATGGCCACGGTGGCGAAGATCAGCATCACCAGCGGGAAGATGGACAGCACGGAGAAGTAGGTGATGCCGGCGGCGAAGTGGTTGCCGCCCTGGTCGCCGTAGCGTTCATTCATCCGCATGACGTGGTCGAACCACGGCCATTTGTCGCGGTAGGCGTCAATGGCGCCGGGTGCATCGTCTGTGGACCGTTCGATGCCGTGATCGTCGAGCTTGTCGGGATCGGCAGCGGTCGTTGTGCGAGCCATCGGAGGGACTCCTCGGGGTAACGTCAAGAATCTATGAGGGTGTGCCGTTCTACCGTAGTGCAAGACACCGGTGCGTGACCGGCACTCTCACAGATCTCCTACCGCTGCTCCGACGAGCGGTGTGCTTCACCGCCTAGCGGTAGGCGGCGACGATCGGGATCGTCTCGTCGAAGAGCTTCTTCAGGTTGGACGGACGGTCGCCGTCATCCGCTCCGAACTTCTCGCCCTGCACCTCGATGTCAGGGTTGGAGTAGTACGGCACGCGCTGACAGTCCGGGGCGCAGGATGCGGCGTTGTTGTACGCCATGACGTCGACCAGACCGTTCGCGGTGACGTGGCCCTTGTTGTAGGGGTGGTGCGGGTTCGGCTCCGCGGAGCTGTTCCAGTCGTGCGTGGCGTCGAGGTTGTGGCCGAGCTCGTGGGCGAAGACGCCGGCCTCGCCGGTCGCGTCATCGGACCGCAGCCAGTCGGCACCGACAACGCTGAAGGCCATGTCATCGGTGTCCTCGGTGGGGATCGGGGACTGGGCGATGCCGGCCTGACCGGAGACGACCACGGAGGTCAGGTCTGCACTGTGCTCCTCGCGCAGATCGGCGACCTCGTCGCTCTCGCGGGCCCAGGTCATGGCCTCGCCCTGGTCGTCGGTCTCCTGGAAGTCGATCTTCTCGGCGTGGGCCAGGGTGACCTGTCCCTCGATGTCGCTGCGTTCCAGCGCCTTGTTCATTCCCTCGAGCCCGGAGTCGATGGCGTCGAGGATGTCTTCCTCGCTACCTTCTCCTTCTTCAGCCTCACCGGTGTACAGGACGAGGACGTCGATGGTGCGGTCCGCGGAGACGTCCGACTCGTCGGTGGTGCCGGTGTCATCCGCCTTTTCCGTCTCGACGGAGCTCCCGGGCAGGGTGTCCTTGCCGGAGGTGAAACTGGACTGGCCGACGGCGGCGGTCCGGTAGATGCGCTTGGTCATGTTTCTCTTTCCCAAGGTCGATGAAGGTCAATGAAGGCCGATGGAATCACGTCTTGCCTGGTGACAGACTTAAATCGGGGAATCGGTCTGATCCCGTCCGCCTTCACAGCACGCTACCGAGACCCCCGGAGGTGGCACGACCGAATGCGATGATAACGAACAGGTAACGAACTTTCGATCACCCCCATCCGGGTGCCCGACCCCGTAGGGAACCCGGAGGAAACCACACCCCGCCCCGTATCAGCTACCCCCGTAACACCCACTACAGGTACCACCGTTCCCCCTGCGTGGCCCCTCTACGCGCCCGCTGTCTCCTCCCCGCCTCCTCCCCGGGGAGAGCTCGACAGCACCTGGGAGCTCGACAGCCCCTTAGGAACTCGGCAGTGCACTGGCGACGACGTCCGGCAGCGGAATGTACTGCGGGACCGCACCCATCGACGGCGACTGGACGCGCACGCCCGGCGCGACCTGGTTCACCCAGGCGGTGACATCGTCCACCACACCCTGGGCGACAGCCCGGGCCGGCCAGTTGGTCATCCCCGGCCCGGCGTCGGGAGTCGGCGGTCCGACCCGGTCCAGGGCACCCGTGAGGTCCCGGTTCAACGCCCCACGGTTGCCGCTGGTCTGCACCGCGACCGTCCAGCCGCCGCCGAAGCCGACCGAGGCGTGGTAGGTCGACCGGTCGTCCGACCAGCCCGACTTCCACCCGTCCACGCCCGGCAGCAGCGCCACGCCGAAGCGCTGGTTGTAGCCGTCGGCGGCGACGGTGGTCGACTGCCGCATCGCCGACAGCGGCGGCCCGGTACCGGTCGGGTCCTCGCGCAGCTTCGCTGAGAGGTAGCGCGACCAGTCGTTGCTGGAGAACTTCCAGTTCCCCCAGGTGTCTGCCGGGACCGCGGAATTCAGGTTGTACTGGTTCGCGGTGGCGCGGATGGCGTTGGGGTATTTCCCTGCCAGTTCGGTGGCCAGCCCGTCGTCCGAGGTGCGGATCATCTGGGACGCCTTGGCCTTGTCGGCGGCCGAGCCGTGGGCGAAGACATAGTCGGCGATGAGCAACTTAGTCAGCGACAGGCTGTAGCGCGGCTCATTCTCGTTCGCGGTGCCGAGGTGGGCACTAGAATGGGCGTGGTCCACGGAGATCTGCGTGCGCCCCGGCGCATCAAGTGACTGCGCCTGGGCCTGGGCGGCGCCAGCCACCGAGATCGCAGCCAACAACGCCGTCGCGGCGGGAAAGGTAACTCGGTTCCTGGTCATCTTTCTCCTACCTCAGCTCTCGCCTACCTCAGCAGGCCCATCTTCTCGTACACGTCGGCCACCACGGACTCGGCGACGACGGAGGCCTTCTCCGCACCCCTGTCCAGGACACGCT